>LWDU01039471.1_pt1 | contig 25180 bp, 23 predicted proteins | sample 727161 | NCBI WGS metagenome assembly LWDU01 (sample SAMN04566230, study PRJNA314399) | hydrothermal vent metagenome | isolation source: deep sea hydrothermal plume seawater | place: Mexico: Gulf of California, Guaymas Basin | collected 2004-07-11
CACGCAGCTGGCTATCGCGAAGCGAAGCAAACCCTTCCCATCGCTCTTGGCTCATTCGATCCGGATTCATCAGCCACAGGTACTTCGTCTTTGAGACACTCGCAAACGTCGACATCGTGTCATTCGCCGGACAGCTGCTCAAGACGACGGGGGCAAAGCCGCTCTTGGATGGAGACGATGGCGCCAAGCCCAAGGGGCGGACGTGGATCAGCTCCGACAACCATCGCAGGGTCCCCGAGATCGCGCGACTCTGCCGTGACTCGGCTTTACCGGCGATCGCAGCGCAGCTTTTTCGCGCCAAGAAAATCACTCTGATGATCGACCAAATGTTCAAGAAGGAACCCGGATCACGGATCCGCACGGCCTTTCATCAGGACGAGCCCTACTTCCATGCAGAAGGAGAACAGTGCGCGTCTTTCTGGATTCCGGCCGAACGGGTCGACGTCGAGAACGGCGTAATGGGATACGTCCCGGGCTCGCATCGATGGGAGACATGCCGACCCAATCTTGTGATCAGCAACGAGCCGATTCCTGGCTCCGAGGGAAAGGTCCTACCCGATATCGAGTCTGACGAATCGGGCTTTGGTGTCGTCTACTGCGAGGCCGAACCGGGCGACGTGATCGTTCACCACTACCGTACGGCCCACGGCTCAACCGGAAATACCAGCGCCACGCGCTCCCGCCGCGCCGCTGCCATTCGCTACGGGGGGGACGACATGCGATATCGCTTCAAGGCGGCCGCCCCTCCCGATTCCACAACCAGTGCCGCGCTAGAGGACGGCGACGAACTCGATTCCGTCGAGTTTCCGGTGGTGTGGACGGAGCCGTAGTCGTCGGCACTACTCCCGGCAACCACATTCGGGGGTCTTCGCGCGTAGGCTGATCGTGAAACTGACAACCAGAAAGGCCCGCCCCATGACGCCCGCCCCCGCACTCTCCCGCCCTATCACCGACGCCGAAGTCGAAGCCTACGAGCGTGACGGTGTCGTTCACCTGCGCGGCGTCTATCCGGGGGCCTGGGTCGACACGCTTCGCAGCGCGCTCGACGAGGTGTTCGCGCGAGACGTTTCACTTTCCGGCGAAATTCTGATGGCGGGCCAGAGTGACGAAGGTGCGCGAATGGACGTCGTTCTGCTAGCGGAGCTCGCGACAAAGGTGAGACCGGGGATCGATGTGTCCGCGGACGGCGATTCGGCGGCCGCAATGAGCGGGCGCGCCATCATTGAGACCGATGTTTCGATCTGGTCGGACAAGATGCGCAGCCATAACACGGATGGGCCACTTCCCGAGGTCGTTGCGAGGCTGACACGGAGCGGGAAGGTCAACTTCTATTCCGATCAGCTCTTTCTGAAGGAACCGGGATCGCGAGTTCGAACGCCCTTTCACCAGGACAAGCCGTATTTCCTGTTACAGGGCGAAAAGGTCGCCGTGTGTTGGGTTCCCGTGGACCGGGTCGACCGGGAGAATGGGGCTATGGGATACGTCCGAGGGAGTCACCGCTGGGGCAAGACCTTCATCCCGAGCGATTTCGTCTCGCGGACGGAGTCCTTTCCCGAGTTCGAAGGCATGTCTCATGACGGTCTCGATGCGATGCCCGTGATCGAGGGGCACGAAGAGGATTTCAACGTGGTCTACTTCGACGCCGAACCCGGCGACGTGATCGTTCATCACTGGGCGACGCTTCACGGCTCATCCGGGAATGTCTCGGCCAAGAGAACTCGGCGCGCCGCCTCGGTACGGTATGCGGGTGAGGATTGCACCGTCTATTGTGATCGACTCCGGATTCTATTCAACGCGTGGACTCGGCCCGGTTCAGGGTCTTTACCCGCTGCCTATTGTTGTCGGTCGGACGTCGAGCCACCATGCCGCCGCCTCCGTACGTTCGACAGAATGCGGCGCGGAGTTTCAGCCCTTGCGAGGAAGCCAAGGCATCATCGCACTCACTTCATCGATGACATTTTGGAATTCCGGGCGACGCTCGAGCGATCGGACATCCATCAACCAAGAGCTGAACCTGAAGAAGAGCGCCATGATGATCGGTCCCCCGAGCACGAGGCCCGCGTGGTCGCTCATCAGTCCTGCCGACATGGCAAATGGAATCATCGAGATCCAGAACAGGACTTCGCCGAAGTAGTTCGGGTGGCGGGAAAACTTCCACAGGCCTTCGCGCATGGCACCCCCGTTCGCGTAGGTTTCCGAGTCACGGTATTTGCGGAGCTGCTCGTCCGACACGAGCTCGATCGCGACGGCGGCGAGCGCGCCAGTCATGCCGAGGGCGTCCCAGATGCCAAGCGGTGCATGGCTAGTCGGCGGGTTGGCGAGGGCGAGAGCGGCCGGCGCGAAAGCGAAGTAGACGAGGACAGTCGGGAAAAGATGCATCCCGAGAATCGAGTTCAGCCAATAGGGCACTGGGGCGCTGCGCATCGCCTCGTAGCGCCAGTCTTCGTGAACCAGCCCGGTTCTCCACCCAGTCCAGGAATACATCGTGTGGTATCGGGTTGCCCAGAGCGCGAAGACGACCATGATGCAGATCTGTCGACTGCTCCAGGCACCGAACAGCCCGTCGCCATCCGCTGCCTTCATTGCGAGCGCAAGAAACGGTGGTGCGATCACCCAGTACGGATCGTAGATCGAGGAGTTGTCACTGGCGATCGAGAAAATCCAGATCACGGCAGTGGCCGTGCATGTGACGGCGAGGCCGAGCCAGAGTGGCTCCTCCAAAGTTCCTTGATTCTCGAGCATGACCCAAGTGGCGACGCCGACCAGGAGTGCAGCGCTGTAGGCGGCATAGCAGCGCGATGCGGGCACTGGCCGGATTGGGGGAGGAGGAAGAGGGGGAATTTCGTCGCGACGACTGGATTCTCGCAGTGGAATCGAGGATGGCAATTCTGCGCCACTCATGCAAAAGGTCCGAGAGCAAGAAGCAGAGCGCGCGCTGCACGGCTCGTCGGGCCGACAAGCATTCGACTCGTTGATTGAGCGGCCCGATTCGCGTGAACGGCGCTCTGAACGCGGAGCGTGTCGAACGCCAGGATACGTCGCCGGCTAAACAACCGGCGCCTAGGGCTTCATCTCGTAGGCGCCGTCGAGCTCCCGAACGCTCTCCCAGACGCGTCCGTAGCGGGCCGGATCGGCAATCGGTTTGCGCATCATTTCCCGGCATTGGGCCATCTGCTTCTCGGTGCTGCTGGCCTGGAGCGAGAGGGCGAGTGCGTGTTGCGCGGTGTCGCGGATCATGAAGTCGAAGATCTGGCCGACCAGATCATCGTCGACTTCGTAGACCTTGGCGTTCTCGAGGATCAGCTGGGCGTAGACGACCATTGCGAACAGGTTACCGCCGGCGAGCAGGAAGTCGACGTCCTTCATCTGATCGGGGCCGGGCGGGTCGCTGGCCAGCAGCTCGCGAAAGGCATCGGCCTGTTCGGCGAAGAGCGCGACGTTGGGGATACGGGCGAACTCGTCAAAGGTCTTTCGGTAGTCGTGAAACTGGATCTGGCCAAGGCCGCCGGCTCCCCCCTGGTCGAACAGGAAGTCGTCGTTGTGCGGTTGGTCCTGGCGTTCGACTTCGGGGAACTCGCCCGGGTTGAAGAAGTAGTTCGCCATGAACTTCACGATCAGAGCGATGTTCACATGCACCGTACCCTCGAGCTTCGGCAACGCACGAATGTCGACGGCAGCCTGGCTGAAGTAGGTATCCTTCTCGAAGCCCTTGGCCGCGATGGCATCCCACATCGAATTGATCACGTCTTCGCCCTGCGTGGTGACCTTCATCTTCACCATCGGGTTGAAAAGCAGGTAACGGCGGTCTTCGCGCGAGGCACTGCGCATGTAGTCCGCGGCGCGAAGAGCGAAGAGCTTCATCGACACGAGCCGGCAGTAGGCGTCGACAAACATGTTACGCACATGCGACATGTCGGTGACCGGATTGCCGTAGAGCACCCGATTGTTCGCATGCGTGATCGCCTCGTAGAGCGCGTGGGTGCAAATGCCGATCGAGGCCCAGCCGAGGTTGTACTTGCCGATGTTCACGGTGTTGAGCGCCGCGTTCCAGGCGTCGCGGCCGCGGTGTAGGATGTCCTTTTCGCTGACCGGGTAGTCGCGTAGCTCGAACTCAGATACGTAGTTCTGGCTGGCAACGACATTTTTCACGAGGTGATAGTTCTCGTGCTTTGGATCGGAGGCAAAGAACACATACTCGTTGCCTCCGTCGAGGCGGCCGAACGTTGATACGATCGCGGCTTCGTTGCCGTTTCCGATGTAGTACTTGCTGCCGTTGGCCTTCCAGCCGTCGCCGTCTTTAGTGAGCACCATGTCGGTCGAGTAGATGTCGGCGCCGTGCGTCTTTTCGGAGAGGCCGAAGGCGAAGATGCCGCCATCCTCCAGTGCCTGGGTAGCGCGCTTGCGGACAGCTTCGTTGGCACTCATCCAGATCGGCCCGAGTCCGAGTACCGAGACCTGCCAGGTGTACCAATATTGCAGGCCGTAGAAGCCCAGGATCTCGGCGAATTGGCAGACGCGCCAGGTGTCCCAACGCACGTCGCCGGTATCGTCAGCGCCTTCGCCCTCAGGCGTGCACATCGTGGCGAGCAATCGGTTGTCTTTGGCGAACTCGAGGAAGTCGGCGTACCAGCCGCGGTCGTAGTAGTCCTCGAGTAGCCGTCGCTTTCCTTTGGCTTCGAAGAACTCGACGGTCTCGCGCATCAGTTCACGGGTGCGTTCGTCGTCGCTTTCGTGGCCTAGATCGTGGGGATTCAATAAAATCATGTTGGAAAGCCTCTTCAGTGTTTGAGTGGAGCCTAGCGCATGGACGCTGGGGGAGAGGGGCTTGGTGGGGGCTGGTTGACGGAGCGCCGGGCTCCCCCAGCCTTCTGCACCACGCTTTGCCGGAGCTTGCCAAGTTAGGTGTCCTGCGAAGCGCTTGAGTGCGCCTCCGAACCTCAACCCTCGTGTCACTTTTGGAACTCGACGGCCGATCCCGGACCACTCAAGACGCCGTCGACGATCACGTCGGCCAGCTCGCGGGCGAATTCGTCGAGCGCATGTCGCTTTGCAGCATCCCTCCGCCGCGGACCGCGCCGAAGATCAGATTCATCAGAATGCCGGCACACTTGCGCAGCCGTTCGGCTGGCCATGAATGTTCGGTCGCCTCGTCGATCGTGGTCTTACGGTAGCCGTATGCGATGAAGAGTTCGGTCACGGTCGGAGGGAGGTTGGAGTTGCAGATCTTCTTTTGCGAAGACTGGGGACATGGGACGAGCATGCTGCATGGAAGCAAGCCTATTCCCGATCTCCCACGCGATCCTGTCTGCGTCGACTATTGTTGTCTGGATACAGAGGCTTGATTGGAGACGTACAAGGGATTGTGCGCCTGCCTGGATCCCCGGCAGGATCGGTTAGATCATTAGTGACTCACTACGCTGCGGTTATGAGTTCGCGGTCATGCGGTCATGCGGTTCCCCGGTCAGACGCTGGCTGGCCCCCGACGAGGATCGGATATTGCCGATCAGCGGCGTCGCAGGGGATGCGGGTGATTTCGGTGCCCTCCTGCTTCAGGACTTCGGCTCCGTCGGGTGCGAACTGAATGATATAGGTCTTGCGAATTCGGTCCATCGTCATGTTAGGTCCGGTTTTGTGCGGGGTCAGAGAAGAAAAGGCGACCAGGCTGCCAGCGCGAACAGGGGCGGCGATGGCCTCGTGTTCGGTCGGGTTCGCTCCGCAGTCAAAGCCCAGATCCGTTGTCTCGTGAGCCCATGTGCCTTCGCGATGGAATCCGGGAAGGACGATCGGACAGCCGTTCTCCTCATCCGCATCGGTTAATGCCAACCAACAGGTCAGGTATTGCTGCGGCTCGACGTAGGAGTATCCGTTGTCCTGATGCCATGGGAAGATATCGGCAGTGCCGGGCTTCTTATACACTGCCTGATCCCAATAGAGTCGGACGTCGTCACCGAGCAGGTCATGAACCAGATCGCAAAAGAACGGGCTCCTCGTGATTTCCCTTGCCTTCGGTGAGCGAAGGACGGTGTGGGGAGTGAAAGTGATTTCGCCCGAGCGGGTGATGAATATCTTTCCTCCAAAATGCTCCTCGATCATCTTCTCGAGATCCCGCTCAATGGGATCGAGTTCTTCTATCAATGCCTCGATCGTTTCCCGATCGAATACATCCTCAAAGACCAGAAATCCCTGCTCGTCATATTGTCGAGCCTGCTCCTCGTCGAGCAGCCGGAAGGGGCCTCGATGGTTTTCCCATTCGAAGGTGTGGTTGAGTTCGTGTTTGTTCATTCGTCGAGTCCAATTCCGCCGTGACGTCGGACTGGCATCCAGTCCGTGTTAGGTGGAGTGAATCCCCACCGCTGCATGCTCTCGTCGACGGTCCCCGCGGAAGCCAGGTGATAGACCATCGCCAGGCGCGAGACTTCCGACGCGTTGTCGGTCGAGCGATGAAAGAGATGGCTATGAAAAACCAGCAGGTCCCCGGGTTGCATCAGGACGGGAACCTCGGAGGAAGTGTCGTAGTCGACGATCTCCACATAGCCATAAGATGATTCAGGGCGGGAGTCTCGAACGACCTCATGGACGGGCTCGACGTGCGAGCCTGGTACGACCCAGAGAGGCCCGTTGTCTATGTGCGCTTCGCTAACGGCTAGCCACAGCCCCACCTGGGGTGAGCGATCAAATGGGAAATAGAAGGAGTCCTGATGCCAGGGCTGACCGAGGGCCCCGGGACGCTTGGCGATGAATTGTGAAAGGAAACAATCGATGTCGGGACCGAGCAGGTCTTCACAGAGATCAAGCAGATTCTCATCCAACACGAATTCGCGAAAGAGCTTCTCGTCGCGATGGATGCGAAATAGTTTTGAGAGTTGGTCTTCGGGCTCGATCGCCGTTGCCGCGAGCCTTTGCTCCTTCATGACATAGGCGTCACCGATCGGCTCGCCGGCGGCAGCTTGTCGAACGAGTTCGACGACGCGCATCTCCATCGCTTCGAGAACGGCCGGCGCGGCGAAACCCGGCAGCATAAAATAGCCATCGCGATCCCAGGACTCTCGCATGAGCTGCGTCATCGCATTCGGCATGGCACGATCTCCTCGTTGGAATCAGAATCGCCGAGGGTAGACCAGGATCTAGCCAAATTTTAGTGCAGCCAAGATCGAGAGGTTCTCGAGCATTGACTTTACGAATGCATTGTGGAGCGACCCCATGGGTGGCTCAGCCGGCGTTCGCCCGAATTGTTTTTTGAACAATGGGAAAAACAGCAGAGGGAAGCAGCTTGAGAGTCAAGCGAAATCCCTAACTAAACGGCTGGTATCCAATCTTTGGGCTTGCCAAGAAAGCCCCACCTCTAATGCACGTACCCCAATTCTTTCAGCCTCTTGAGCGCTTCCTCTGACATCTCCGAGCCTTCGGGCGCTGGTTCAGTAATGCGCGACGCCTCGACACGCTTCTTCATTTCGGCGGCAAAGGATTCGGCGAGATCGCTCTTGTATTTCAGTTGATCCGATCTTTCATTGGGGTCCCAACTGAGATCGTAGAGCGAAGGCGCATAGCGTTCGTACCAGACGTACTTGAAGGGGTATCGGATGAGCGATGCCATTGCCCCGAAGACTCGATTCGACTTGACGCAGAACTGTCTGACTAGGTCTTTGTCGATCGAATAGGCCTTCCCTTCCCACTTTTCGGGGACCGAGCTGAACTGATCGGTGTAGGAGGAGAAGAATGTGCGAGCGGGAGCGGCCTCCGCCTGCGTAGCGTCCATTGGGAGCAGGCGGCCCGGGAGGTCCGCAGGTCGATCGATGCCCACCCATTCAAGAATCGTGGGCATGACATCGACGAGTCCGACCGGTGCTTTGATGACGGTGGGTTTCAGCGACTTGAGTCCGCTCACGACGAGTGGGATGGCGAGCAGGTGATGGTTGACGCTGAATTCGTGTCCGAGGAGGTGGTCCTCGCCAAAGAGTTCGCCATGGTCGGAAGTTACGAGCGTGATCAGTCGCTGGCCCCCGAGTGAATCGCGGGCGGCGGCGACGACCTCTCCCAGCTTTCGGTCGGCGTCGTGAACGCCTCCGAGGTAGAGGCCCCGTAAGACGCCGAGCTGGTCCTTTGGCGGGAGGGCACCACAGAGAAGTGTATGAGATTTGAGAGGTCGATCGGTGACGAGATGCTTCGAAGCGCTCTCGGGAACCCAGGGATTCTCGTCATGAACTGGATACGGGGTATGGGCATCCATGACGTTTACGAATGCAAAGAAAGGTCGACTCGTGTCGCGCCCGGCGATCCAGGATTGAAAGGCTTCCGAAGCCTCCAACGTGATTTCTTGGATCTGGTCATCAACTTCGACGAGTTCACCCGATTTGCGTACATCAAATCCGCGCAGGAGATCGAAGGCGTCACTGACGGTGATGTTCTCGGAGAAGGCCGCGGTTTCGTAGCCCGCTTCCTTGAGCCGCTCGGCAAGAGTTTCGAATTCCAGCGCCAGGGTGTTGACCCCCGGCATGGAAAGACGGTGTTGGTCGGCGGTCCGACCGGTGAAGAGTGACGCGTGCGAGGGCACGGTCCATGGCGCGCTCGAAAAGGCGCGCGTGTAGCGCACGCCTTTCTCGGCCAGACGGTCGAAGTTGGGTGTGGTGTCGGCCACGCCTCCGTACGCGGATACGGCGTCCCGGCGCACGGTGTCCATGACCACGATCAGGATCGAGGGGCGCGAGTCGATCTCGCGATCTTCTGCCATGGAGGTTAAAGGCGTGAGCAGTCCCATGATCAAGAGGAGGAGCATCGATGCCGGCCAACGAATGCCCGACACGGGGCCATTGGCGGAGTACATGAGCATGAAGCAAGATCCTTCCGAAGCGGGGCGCTGATGCCTTGGCCAAGTCTACTCATCAGTGGGCGGCCTCGGAAGGGGCGAAATGAAACGTGCGAGTGCAGCCCGTCCGCAACATTCAGACATCGGGACGACGTCGACGTCTGGGCTACTCCGTGGCCACGCTTCCGCTCGTGCTTCGTTCTGCCTCGACCTTGGAGTCAGATCTGGTCAAAGGAGACCAAATGAACGTCATCGTAGATCTATGTATTGTGCCGCTGGGCGTAGGGGTCTCACTGTCGACGTATATCGCGGCTTGTGAACGCGTCCTGGCGGAGGCCGGCCTCGAAATACGCCTGCACGCGAACGGAACCAATATTGAAGGCGAGTGGGACGATGTCTTCGCAGCCATCAAGCGTTGTCATGGGGCCGTGCATGAAATGGGCGCGCCACGGATTTCCACTACGATCAAGGTCGGCACCCGCACGGATCGCCGCCAAAGTATGGAAGACAAGGTGCGCAGTGTGGAAGCGAAGCTTGGGGAAGCGGATATACAGTCGTAGAGAGAATATTCCGGCTTCGCCGCCGCCGGGATGCCGTAGCAGGCAATCGCTGAGTCCCGAGATCGATCCAGGATGTTAGGCCCGAGTGAGCGATTGAACGTAGTTTTGGATGTTTTCGAGGTGATCTGCCGGGAGATCGCTGAAGTGCACGCCGAAATGATGACCTTCTCTGGCGCCTTCTGTTTGATGCTTGATCGTGCCTTGGTTGAGGAAGGGACGTTCGTAGGGAAGTGTGATGACGAGTTCGACTGTTTCGTCGAGGTCGCATCCGGCGAAATCGTGGGCGACGTAGATGCCGACGCCGGTTTGACTGACGTTACGGGCATCGAGGACGTCGGGGGTCCCGCGGCCCATGACCTGGATCTCAACGGGGGCGCCGTGGCGGGGGGTGACCCGAGTGTCGGCGCGGGTTGGATTCAAGAAGGCGGCGAAACTGCGGGTGGAGTACTGGTGCCCGGTTAATTGCTCTTGACCGGATGTGACGAAGTGCGCCAAGGTCGCGCCCATGGCCAGAAGCGCAACGATCTACCGGGTCCAGCTCGAGCTCTCCCATGTCGACCGCGACGTCTACGTCGAACGACAATTGACCGTGGCGTGTCACCCGTCGGAGACGATCGAGCGCATGCTGATGCGAATTCTGGTCTTTGGTCTGCGCTATACGGATGGGCTCGAGTTTGGTCGCGGTGTGTCGGCGACGGATGAGCCCGATCTTTGGCGTCGAGAGGGCGACGGGCGTGTCGCGGAGTGGGTCGAAGTCGGGCAACCCGATGGCAAACGGCTGATCAAGGCCTCTCGGCAGTCGGGGCGATGTCGGCTCTTCGTATTCGGGGAGGGCGCGCGACGCTGGCGCATTCAACATCTCGACGACATGAAGATTCCGGATAACCTCGATGTGGCTTGGATCGATGATGAGTTCATTGCTCAGCTCGCTTTGAACGTCGAGCGCCAGATCCGCTGGTCGATGACCGTTTCGGAGGGGACGATCTTTCTGACGAGCGGAGACGACACCTTCGATACTACGCCGGAATTGTGGGTGGGCGAGCCGCTTGCCTAGTGGCGATAGAACGAGCGGCGGAATGCCGGACAGGCAGGCTTGGATCCCGCCTACTCAGCCAAAGATTGCGCCGCTCGGAAGACCCTCAGGAAATTGCCTCCCCAGATCTTCTCAATGTCTTCTCGCTGATAGCCCCGCGCCAATAGGCGTCGGGTCACATTGAGGGCTTCGCTCGCGTCCTGGAAGCCATCGATTCCGCTGCCGTGATTGAAGTCGGTGCCTATACCGACGTGATCGATGCCGATTCGCTTCACGACGTAGTCGATGTGATCGATCATGACATCGACATCGACGGAGTCCATCAGTCCGCTGACGCTTCGAAGGAACGTCATCTGGACGGTCGTGTCTTCGATCTCCCAGTAGAGTTCGAAGGGGTAGTAGTAGTCCTCTTGAATCCCGGCGATCTTTCGTGCGGCGCGAATCTGTTCGATTACGGCCTCATCGGAAGAGTCGAAGAGATACGCCTTGAAGGGGGCAATATGAATCACGCCGCCATTCTCTCCGATCTTGTCGATTTCTTCGTCGGATAGATTCCGGCTGACATCGGTGAGCTGTCGAATATTTGAGTGGCTGGCGATCACGGGTGCCGTGGTCAGCGACAAGACCTGCATTGCTGCCGCTTTCGAGAGTTGTGAAATGTCGATCAGACCTCCGAGTGCGTTGATTCGATGGATGGCTTGGACGCCTAGCTCGGACAATCCGCCGTGTTCTTCCTCGGGCTCGTGGGTACCAAGTTCGCCGATGAAAAAAGGGCGCGAGGAGTCTGCAAAATCGTTATGCCCCATATGCGTGAGGGCGAAGACCCGGACTCCCGCGGCGTGGAATTCATCCAAGCCGGAGATGTCTCGGCCGAGACTACGCGCATTCTGAAAGCCTAGAATCAGCGCCCCCTTGCCCTCTGCCTGAGCCTCGAGGAGGTCGTCGGCTGAGAGCGCTAGGACCAGATTGTTGTTGGGGTCATTGGTCATCGCGAGAACCGCAGCGAGCTCTTCATCTGCTTTCGCGCGCGCTATCGCATAACCCGCTTCGTTTCGCGGTCCCGGATTCACCGCGACAGCCATGATCACCGCATCGACACCACCGGCCCGCATTTTTTTCGGCGAGACCTTGGACAGACCGTCGGGCCCGACGTAGCGAGATTCGTGCCCAGGGATTTCGATGTCGGCGTGGGCATCGAGAACGAACGCGCGTTTATGAATGGATTCGGCGGTTTCGGAATTAGACGCATCGATTGCCGCCGCGCTCGGACCGGACGAGGCTTTCATGTCATGAGAGCAGGCTGCCAAGGAGCAGAGGCCCGCGGCCAACAGTCCGGAAATGAGTACGCGCTTCATGAGCATGCACCTCGTCTGGATCGTTCGTCGTGGTTCGCAGTGGCGAACTCTAGGACAGCTCCACGACGTTCCGCAGGGTGCGGCGCGGCTCGGAATCGATTTCACGCGTTCGGGCAAGGGGGGCGTCGCTTTCTTGCGACGTCAGGCCTAGTGGTTCTTGATGAGTCGTCCGGCTCGTTTGATGCGTGGCCCCCAATAGACATGATCGAAGGAGACGACTTCGACTTTCTTCCCGCTCGAGGGTGAATGTACGAAGCGTCGATCGCCGAGGTATATGCCGACATGGGCGTTCTTGCGGCCTTGTAAGCGAAAGAAAAGAAGATCCCCGGCTTCGAGCTTCTCGATCGAGATCGGTCGAGCAAGATCATCGAGTCGTGCGACGGAATGCGGCAACCCGGGTTGGCCGGCTCGCCCGAAGCTATAGACGACGAGTCCGCTGCAATCGAAACCCGAGGAAGGCGTCGAGCCGCCGTAGTGATAGGACGTGCCAACCATCGACCGCGCTTGACGAGCGGCGGCATCTCCGAGCGATCGGTGTTCGCTTGAGTCGGTGACTGTGACTGCCGCGACGGCGCGGCCGCGGCGCGGGCTCGCGTTGTGAGCGCAGCCGGCAAACGTGGTGACGGCGATCAAGAGAATGGTCATTGCGATCCGTGATCGCGGCGGTCGATTCAAATCGTGCATTATGATTGCCGTATCGGTGGGTCGCTCGGATGCTATAGCGAGTGGTTCGCCTTCTGTAGTGGCGATCGTGGGAACTTGCGCACAACCCTCCGACGCCCTGCCTAATGGGCTTCGTGTTTGGCGCTTCATTCGCTCTTCGACGGTTCAGCGGATGGAGGGAGGGATTGAGACGCAATGGCCTCGGCCGTCTCGCTCTCTCCACTCAGATAGGCCTCGGCCAGGAGCTCATAGGAATGCAGGCGCGCCTTGAAGTCGTAACAAATCGTGACGATGCCGAAATGATCTGCGGCGTATTGCTGGGAAAGATCGTCAAGTTCCGCGACCACATGGGCGAGGTCCCCGGTTGTTCCGCGCATTCCCGAACTCTCGAGGAAGCGCAGTTCCTCAGGTGTGAAGACATGCTCCGAGGCTTCTTCGGGAGAGACGATGCCTTCGCGCTTCTCGTTGCGGGCCATTTGGATTCGGCCGAGCCGTAGACTCGAAGCGTGCCATTCCGCTTCCTCTTGCGTGTCCGAACACATGACTTGAACGGCGATATGGACCTTGGGTTCTCCGCATTCTCGTGATGGGCGAAACTCTTCCCGGTAGTGGGCGACGATCGCGGGGCCCTGGCTGGCCTGACCGAAGAAATGCGCAAAGCTGAAGGGCAAGCCGCGGTGGGCGGCTAATCGGGCGGAGTCGATGCCGGATCCGAGTAGCCAGACTTCGGGGATTCCGACTGTTGGGGCGCCAGCACGAAGATCCTTGAAGGGATGATCGTCGGGGAGGCGGTCGCCGAGGAAGCCGATCAGGTCGTCGACCTGTTCGGGATAGGCGCGCACGTCGATGGGGGCGGACGGGTAGGCGAGGGCGGCGGCGGTTCGCTGATCTCCCCCCGGTGCTCGTCCCAGTCCCAGATCGATTCGCCCGGGAAAGAGCGTTTCGAGCATGCGGAAATTTTCCGCCACCTTGAACGCACTGTAGTGGGGCAGCATCACGCCACCGCTTCCAATTCGGATCCGCGTGGTGGCCGCGCCGATCTGTCCAATCATGATCTCGGGACTGGTGCTTGCGATGCTCTGAATGTTGTGGTGTTCGGCAACCCAGAACCTCTCGTAGCCAAGGACGTCGGCGACGCGCGCGAGTTCGATTGTTTCTTGGAGGGCGTCTTGTCCGGAACCGCCCTTGCGAAGAGGCGACTGTTCGACAACGGACAGTCTGAGATTTCTGTTTGGGGTCATAGCCCGGACGATAGACGAGATCTTCGTGATTCCGCCTTCGGGTGGGATGGATTGCACTGCTACGGTCTCGAGATGGTCGAGCAAGGCGATTCAAAGAAGTGGATGAAGTGGCTGATCCTCGCGGCTGTTTTGTATTTCGTGCTTCCCTGGGATCTCATTCCCGACCTACTCGGCCTCGCGGGACGCGTCGACGACCTGCTTATCTTTGCCTGGCTAGGCTGGCGGTATCGAGCCGAAATCCGAAATGTTTTCGCGACCGGAGCAGCGCACGCATCGGCGGGTACGACTTCGAATTCCAATTCGGGTTCTGCTCGGGAAGAGTCATCGGGCCCTCCTTCGCCGAGTTCGTCAGACATTTTCGATCCCTACGAGATACTGGGTATCCCGTCTTCCTCCTCGCCGGATCAGATTCGAACAGCGTATCGAGCCAGAATGATGGAATACCACCCGGACAAGGTCGCTCACCTCGGGGTCGAGCTTCAGAAGTTGGCTCACGAGAAATCCCAGTCCATCGAACGCGCCTATCGACGGTTGCGGAAATGACTGGCAAGGCTGCTAAACAAGAAGCATGGATGACGCGACGGCCTGCCCGATCTGCACGATGAATGACATTCTCGAATCCGAAGAACAATTCGAGTGCGTGACCTGTGGCCATGAATGGGCCAGATCGACGACCGATCTAGTCGATGCAGGCGCGATCGTGGTGAAGGACTCGAATGGAAATGTTCTCGCAGATGGAGATTCGGTGACGCTGATCAAGGATCTCAAGGTGAAGGGCGGCGGCATCACCCTCAAGGCGGGCACCAAGATCAAGCACATTCGGATCGTCGACGGAGATCACGAAGTCGATTGTAAGGTCGATGGAATGGCCATCATGCTGAAGGCGCAATTCCTGAAGAAAGCCTGAGGGCGCCCATCGACTTCGGATTCGTTATTGGGTTTCTATCGTGTGCAGATCAGATAACTGATCGATCCACGGCAGCCTTGATCGAGACCAGACTTGCGCGACAGGCGGAAGCTCCAATCGTTGCTTCAAGGTTCCGACGCGAACACTATAGGCGGGAGCATCGTCGCCGGGCGCCGCACCCCAGACGTGCGTGCCACAATGATCGCAGAAATGCAGGGCTCGGGTCGTTCCGCTCTCCGCTGTCTTTTCGTATTTCCGGGGCGATCCTTCGAGGAGTCGGAATTTCTCGGCGGGGACCATGACGCTCGTCCGAAAGGGGCCACCGGAGAAGGTTTGGCAATCCGAACAGTGGCAGATTCCGACGCGTTTCGGGTTGACGTCGGCTTTGAACCGAATTGCGCCGCAATGGCATTGGCCTTCGACTAGCATTGGCACTCTCCTTGCGCGGATGGCGATATCCCTCGGCATTCGGCGTTGGGGGTAGGACGTAGAGGATCGACCGGCGAGTTGGCAATATACTGCAATAGGAGCCGAGGCTGGCATGAACTTGAAGCATGAAGTCCGGAAGGAATTCTACGACCGGTATGGGTCCTGGCCGGATCTCGTCGTGCGCTCGCCCGGGCGTGTCAACTTGATTGGCGAACACACCGACTACAACGACGGTTACGTCCTTCCGATGGCAATCGATCGCGCGGTCTGGATCGCCGTTCGTTCGCGAGAGGATCGCCGTGTTCGCGTCCACTCGTCGCAACAGTCGGATCCTTGTGATTTCGCATTGGACGATTTTCCGAACAGTGATTCCGGCTGGTCGGAATACTTGAAGGGCATGGCGAAGTTTCTACAGGATGCAGGTCATGCACTCGTCGGTTGGGAGGGCGTGATGTGCAGCGACATTCCAATCTCTTCCGGACTCTCATCCTCCGCCGCGGTGGAGATGGCGGCCGGGCTCGTGTTCTCAGAGCTCTCGGGTTTTCCTTTCGACGGGACGGCGATGGCTCGAATAGGGCAGCGTGTCGAGAACGATTGGATCGGTGCGAAGACGGGCATCATGGATCAGGTGATCTGTGCGAATGGGCGGGAGGGGGCGGCGCTCCTGCTGGATTGTCGGGACTTGTCGAGCGAGTCGATTGCCTTACCGCCGAACACGATCGTGCTCGTCATGAATACGAAGACGAGGCATGACCATCGAACGTCTGGGTATGCGGATCGTCGGGCGAGTTGTGAGACGGCCGCGGCCTTCTTTGGCGTTTCGCATTTACGTGACCTGTCGGTCGAGGAATTTGATGTGCGAAGCCGTACGGAATCGCTCGATGCTCGCAGTCTGCAATGTGCTCGACATGTGGTGTTTGAAAACGAACGCGTTCTTGCGGCCGCCGAGGCGATGCGAAGTGCAGAAGCGGCCGACTTGGGGCGGCTCATGGACGCGAGCCATACGAGTCTGCGCGACGACTTTCAGGTCTCGACCCGTGAATTGAATTTGATGGTCGAACTAAGCCGGGCACAGCCGGGCTGCTTGGGTGCACGAATGACCGGTGGTGGATTCGGCGGATGCGCGATCGCGCTGGTTCAGACTGCGAAGGCAGAGGAGATCGCTTCGACCGTCTCCGCGAACTATCAATCCGCAACGCAGATCACGCCCGACGTATTTACAACACGTCCATCTTGCGGTACCAGCGTCGTCTAACCCCGTGTTGCCCGTCCATGTCCGGCGTGACTGGGGTAGGCTCATCGAACCATGAGCCCCGTGTCCTCGACAGATTCGCTTCTTCGCAGTTTGCCCCTCGGCGCTGCCTGGCAAGATCCGGAAGTTTTGGGGCTGCATCGGCTGCCGTCTCGAAATTCGCTGATTCCATTTCCGGATCTAGAGTCGGCCGTGAGCGGAGATCGCGAGCGATCCCCGTGGTATCGGTCGTTGTCGGGCGATTGGTCCTTTGCATTCTTCTCACGACCCGAAGACGTTCCGGGGGAGGCGGTCGGCGCGGATCTGGATGATTCGGGGTGGGCGTCGATTGCGGTTCCCGGAAACTGGCCGCTCCAGGGTTTCGATCGTCCTCATTACACGAATGTTCAGATGCCCTTCGCGGACACGCCGCCGGGGGTTCCGGACGAGAATCCGACCGGCGTTTATCGTCGAGTATTCGACCTCCCCAAGGCATGGTCCGGGCGCCGGGTCGTGCTGCATTTTGGTGGAGCAGAGAGTGTTCTTTTCGTCCACATCAATGGTGTCTTCGTCGGCATGAGCAAGGACTCTCGCCTGCCCGCGGAATTCGATGTGACCGATCACCTCCAGCCTGGATCAAATGCGCTGTCAGCGACGGTCATTCGATGGTCCGATGCGAGTCATCTCGAAGATCAAGATCATTGGTGGATGGCGGGGCTCCATCGCGAAGTCTTTCTCTACGCGACGGGGCCGACCTACCTATCCGATGTCACCGTCGTCGGAGATTGGGATCCCGCGCAGGAGCTCTCCCATCTCGACGTGAAAGCAGAGGTGGCCTTTCGTTCCGATCAGGAGGAGGGCTGGCGGGTCGAGGCCGAACTGCTCGGTCCAACCGGGCGTTCCCTTCTGCGTCGACCCTTGTCGGCGCCGGTTCCGATCCCGCATCCCCTCTGGGCGCTTCGTGCATTCACCTTCGAAGGTCATGTTGCGCAATTGGAATCCACGGTTGCGAAGGCCAAGCCGTGGTCCTCGGAGTCTCCAACCCTCTATCGATTGATTGTGTCCCTCGTGGATGCAGAAGGTCGAGTGCGTGAAACGGTGACGATGCGGGTGGGCTTTCGTCGCGTCGAGATCGCCGATCGAGAATTGCGAATCAATGGCCGCGCCGTCTTGATTCGCGGCGTGAATCGGCATGATCATGACGAGCGGCGGGGAAAGGCCGTGACTCGTGAGGGGATGCGAGCGGATGTGCTTTTGATGAAGCGCTTCCATTTCAATGCGGTTCGGACGGCCCATTATCCGAACGATCCGTATTTCTACGAACTCTGTGATGAGTTTGGCCTCTATGTCGTCGACGAGGCCAATGTTGAGTCGCATGCCTCTCTGCAGTCTTTGTCGAACGATCCACGCTACGAACATGCGATTCTCGATCGAGTAATTCGAATGGTGCGTCGAGATCGCAATCATCCAAGCATCATCATATGGTCATTGGGTAATGAGTCGGGAATCGCGCCCATTCATGACGCGGCCCGCGCTCATCTCCGCCATCTCGATCCTTCGCGGCCCGTACAATACGAAGGCGCGATCAGTGCGCGAAGGATGAAGCTTGCGTTTTCAGGGGGCGACGCCGAGCGCGGTTATTACGTGCGAGATCTCGCTTCGGACATCGTTGCACCGATGTATCCCGAGATCCATGAGATCGTTCGGTGGGCGAAGGAGTCGCAGGACGAGCGTCCCATGATCATGTGCGAGTACTCCCATGCCATGGGCAATAGCAATGGGAGCCTGGCCGACTATTGGGCCGCTATTGAATCGACCGCCGGCTTGCAGGGTGGATTCATTTGGGACTGGAAGGACCAGGGGCTGCTTCGTGAAGATTCCCAGGGTCGCGTCGACTGGGCCTATGGTGGCGATTTCGGAGATGAACCCAATGATCGAAATTTCTGTATCAATGGTGTGGTCGGTCCGGACGCGACACCCCATCCCGTCCTCTTTGAATGGAAGAAGATCGCGCAACCGATTCATGTAACAGGCGTCAACCTTCGTCGCGGCCGCGTTCGAATTACAAACCGCATGGATTTTACGCGGCTAAGTTGGCTTCGCGGCACATTCGAATTAGCCGTGAACGGTCGGGTCCTACAAAAAGGGGTCTTGCCCCGCTTGGATCTGGAGCCGGGCAAGTCACGGACGATCTCTCTTGCGCTTCAGCGCGACAAGTTGGATGCAAATGCTGGAGACGAAGCCTTCCTGACGCTTCGCTTCTTTGCCAGGCGGGCTCAATCATGGGTCGAGCGGGGAGAGGAAGTCGCGTGGGAGCAGTTATCGATCAAGCTTCCGACCAGAAGGACTACGAAGAGCCGATCAGGGCGCAGACATTCGGGGTCCCGTTCAGCGGACAGACCGTTCATGGAGCGAAATGGCGATGTCGTCGACGTTGAAGTCGATCTAGAAGTCGCGAATCCGAGAAAGCGAACTGGCGGACTTCTTCGTGTGAAATTCAATCGGGTCGAGCATGAAATCTCGGCGGCCCACTTCGATGAACGCTCACTCTTCCAAAAGGGCCCGCAGCTTCAGCTCTGGCGCGCGCCCCTGGACAACGATGGGATGTACGGCGAAGGGGCCCTCGCACGCTGGCGGGCCTGGGGGCTGGATCAATTATCCCTGACCTCTCGTTCCTCTTCGATTCGCCGTTACCAGGGCGAGATCTTATTTTCTGTGAACGAGGTGTGGCATGGCGCGAGTTCGGATCTTGGAATCGTTCATAAACAGAAATGTTTCGCCGGCCGCGCCGGCCTGCGTTTTGAGCATGAGATTCAAGTGCCACGCGAGTTCGATGACCTTCCTCGAGTGGGCGTTCATTGGCAGCTTCCTGCGGAGCTGGATCAAGTGGAGTGGTTTGGGCTCGGTCCCCACGAGAACTACGTCGACCGGTTGACGGGCGCATTCGTCGCGAAGCATCGTGCTCGGGTCGATGAACTCTTTCACGCCTATGTTCGGCCGCAGTCTGAGGGGAATAGGACGGGGTTGCGAAGGATCGCGCTGAGAAATGGGGATGGAGCGGGTGTTCGCTTGGTGACTTCGCGACCTCTTGAGTTTACGGCGCGACGCTACAGCGAAGATTCCCTCGAACAAGCGGAACATCTCTCGGAGTTGAAGATGGATCCGGATCTCCACCTCTATCTGGATCTGAAGCAGAGAGGCGTGGGGACGGGCGCTTGCGGGCCGGATACGCTTGCGCCGTATCGGGTTCGCGGAGGTCGCTACCAGTTTGGCTATACGCTGAGCCCGCTCGGTCCGAGAGATGGGCTCTTCTCTAAGTGATGACCATGCTCGGAGGGTTACTCAGCCGAGCCAGTTCGGCGAGGAGGTTGAGCTGGTCGCTGCTTCGGCGTTCGGACTGTTGTCGATAGGCCGCCGGCAGATGTCTCGAGTGCCGGCGATGAATGGTCGCTGACTCAGAAGATTCATCCCGCGCGCTGAAGCTAGAAGAAGCTTCGAGCGTCGAGCCGCTTCCGTCTTCTTGGGCCTGGTCGTTGGACTCTGCAGCGTTTTCTTTCCGGAGTTCAGCCCGTGCTGTGGCTTCTTGTTTGGCTGCTGCGGCGGCGACCTTGAGGTCCGCACCGCTTGGACTCGCCGGCGCGCGTGCTGCGCTCTGGACCTGACGCATCTTCTGAATCGTGGCTTGCGGATCTCCGGCGACCGCCGAGACATCGATCTGTACCTCGCCGCCGCTGATGTATTGCTTGCCGTCGGGCCCACGTGTGTATGAGAAGCTGGGCGCGCCGGATGCGAGCTTTCCGGCAGCAGCCTTATGCGCTTGTTCGTGGCGCCGGACTTCTTGGTCGCGCTGCTGAAGCTTTCGGACTTCGGCGTGTTCCTCTTGGCTCAGAGTGTCCGCGGTCTCGCGCTTGACGGGCTCTTGGCTTGCGGCGCGCTCGAGTGCCTCCGCCGAGAAATCCGTAACGAACGCGGGGCCTGACTTTTTCTGACTTGGTTCGCCTGGAGTACCATGCTGATCACGGGGATGGAGATTCCGGTGAGCATCAGGATGCCACCCTGGATCTCTCGCGTGCTGGGTAGGTCGGAAAGCAGAATATAAGCGACGATCAGTGTCAGTGGTGGCGCAGCCAGGGTGACGAGAGTGGTCAGGCGTGCTTCGATGAATTTGGCTGAGTTCATGAGACAAAGCCGGGCCATGAAAGGGCCAAAAAAGCCAGCGAGGCCGATATAGAGTATCTGCGGCATCGAGATTCCGATGAGATCGCTCGGCAGTCCACACCAGGCAAACCAACAGGCAAGGGAAAACCAGAGTCGCAGGGCGTTCACGGAAACGACATCGATTTGATGCACCACCTTGCGCGTGATGACGGTCATGAGCGCGAAAGAGATGACAGAGACGCCCGCCCATGCGGCTCCGGCGGAGCGGGGGTCATGTTCCGCGAATGGGTTTTGAATCAGCATGAGTCCTCCGAGCGCGACGGCTGCGCCTACCCAGAAGCGCCGGTCGATTCGCTCGCCAATGATCGGCCAGGCGAGCAGTGCGACGACGATCAACTCACTTCGTTGTAGGACTGTGAAGACCGCGGGGGAAAGAACTGCAATGGCGTTGGCACTCGATAAGTTCCCGACGAGCGTGCAGAGAGCGAGTGCCATCGCGATAATGAGATCGAAACGCGTGAAACGAGGCAGCGCCTTCCTTTGAATGATCGTGAGCAGGGTCGTAAAGACAGCGCCGGCGCTCAGCAGGATCAGCGTATTCGTAGCCGGTGAACCCAGGGCACTTGCGAGCTTCCACGGGATGACAAAGCCAGCGCTGGCCACGACGGAGGCGAGCGCCCAGGCGATTCCGCGGCGATAGTCGATTGGCATAGGTATTGGGGACTAACGGCGGGCAGCGAACACTAGACAGCATCCGCCAGATCGTAGTCGTCACGAAGCTGTCGCTTGAGAAATTTCCCGCTCGCATTGCGCGGGAGCTTCTCGGACGCAATCCAGATGTATCGAGGGATCTTGTATTTGGCCAAACGCGTCGCGCAGTGGGCGCGAAGTAGATCGGCCGCGTTCTCCTCATAGCGATTCAATACGAGAACCGCGGCGACCTCTTCGCCCAGCCGATCGTCGGGAACGCCGAAGACGGCGCATTCCGTGACCAGTGGATGGTCAAAGAGCGCGGATTCGACTTCGGCGCAATAGACGTTCTCGCCGCCGCGCAAGACCATGTCCTTGGCTCGATCGACGATGAAGATAAATCCGTCTTCGTCTACTCTGGCGATGTCGCCGGTATGGAGCCAGCCATCTGTAATGGATTCGGCCGTTTCCTCTTCCCGGTTGAGATAACCGCGAATGACCTGAGCCCCTCGCACGCATAGCTCGCCAACTTCGCCTGTGGGTACGGTCTTTCCATCCGTATCGATGCATTTCGTATCGAAGATCGGGAGCGCAGGTCCGCAGCTCGCCGGTTTGTCGACGAAAAAGTCGGCGGAATTGGCGGTGATCACACCGCAGGTTTCGGTCATTCCATATCCAGTTCCGGGACGAGCCGTCGACACCGACTTGTCGATCTTCGAGACGAGGTCGGGTTGGAGCTGTGCCCCACCACCGCCTAACGCATTCAAGCTCGAAGTGTCTCGACTTGCAAAGTCGGGATGAGCGATCAGCTCACGCGCCATTGTGGGGACGCCGCTGAAGTTGGTGACCCGTTCGCGTTCGATCAATTCGAGCGCTCGGCCAGCCTCCCACTTGTACATGTGCACCAGCTTTCCCCCAGCCATGGTCATCCCTTGGGCGATGCAATTGTTGGCAGTCACATGAAAGAGGGGAGTGCAGATCAGCGAAGTCAGTTGGCCAGTCTTCGCGTCTCGGGAGGGAGCAGCCGGCGGCGCTCCGTCACTCGCGCGCTGCATAGCCATCGCCTGAGCCACATTCCAATAGGCGAGGCTCAGAAGATTGTTGACACATCCCCGATGGGTCAGCTGTGCGCCTTTCGGTCGCCCTGTCGTACCCGATGTATAGAAGATGCATGCGTCTTCATCCGGATCGATCGCGATCTCCGGAAGGCTTGGTTCCTCCCCGACTGGAGCCACGATGGTTGCCCAGTCGATCACGTCCAACGGCAAGGGTTCTGGGACGCGAACACCAATGATCGGATACTCGGGGATCTCGGATCGAATGGCCTGAATGCGCTGTAGGCGTTCGTGATCGCAGATCAGAATTTTAGGCTTGGCGTCGTTCATGCCATAGGCCAGCTCGGGCGCGGTCCACCAAGCATTCACACCGACTGCGGCGGCGCCCACCGAGATCGTTGCCCAGTAGGCCAACATCCATTCGGGATAATTTCGCATGGCGATCGCGACGCGGTCGCCGGGACAGATGCCGTTTTGGACGAGCCAATGTGCGAGCTGCGCCACTTGACGATGGGCCTGTGCATAGCTCATGTGTTCGTCTTCGTAGACGAGATAGTCGGCGTCGCCGTGGGCGGCAGAGCCAAGCCAGATTTCTCGCAGAGAGTTTGGAGCGCTTGCATAGGTTTTGACGCGAACGCCGCGAACTTCGACTTCGGCGACCTCGAAAGGCGCGCCTGGGCCCGTCAGTTCTGCTTGGACTTGTCTGAGTTCGTCGTACATGGATTGGGCTCCTGGTTGTATAGGCCTAGTCTGGATTTAGTCTAGGTTTGTCGAGAGGCTGGGGCGATCGAGATTTGGACTATTCATCGATGGTAAGAACGAAGCCCGCGAAGTTGATTGCGGCGAACCCAAGACCAATCCCGGCCGGGGTCTGGAACCAATCAGCGTGGGTCATCTGTTGGCTCGCTGTCGTTCATTTCGCGTAGGACCCGCTTTAGGACCTTGCCCGATGCATTTCTCGGGATCTCATCGAGGAAGACGACATCGCGCGGAACCTTGTGTCGCGCAAGATGACTTTTGACATGCTCCTTGGCTTCATCTTCGCTGAACCGTGCACCGGGATTGAGAACGACGAAAGCGATCAGGCGCTGACCGAAGGTTTCGTCGGTGGCGCCGATGACTGCCGCTTCGAGCAACGCCGGGTGGTCCGATAGAAGATCTTCCACTTCGGAGGGAAAGACGTTCTCTCCTCCGGAAACGATCATGTCGTCATCCCGGCCTTCGACGAAGAGAAGCCCGTTTTCATCGAAGTGACCGACATCGCCGATCGACATCAAGCCGTCGAGCATCTTCTTCGTTCCGCCACCGGTGTAGCCTTCGAATTGGAGTGAGTTGCCGACGAAGACTCGCCCGGTCGTTCCATTCGGGACGGGTCGGTCGTTGTCGTCGTAGATTCGAACCGTCGTTCCGAGGGGGGGCCGACCGGCTGTGCCCGGGGCTGCTCGAAGTTCGGCCGGCAGCGCGATCGATGTGACCGAGACTTCTGTTGATCCATACATGTTATGCAGATTGTCGCCGAAGGTGTCCATCCATCGCAAGGCGAGTTCGCCGGGTAGGGCCGAGCCGCTACAGCCGACGATGCGAAGCGAGGACGTGTCGTATTTGGCAATGATGGCGGGGTCGAGGGCGAGAATGCGATTCAGCATCACGGGCACGACGGCCATGGCGCCGACTCGATGTTTCTCGATGTCCTGAAGTACGCGTTCCGGGTCGAAGCGACGCTGGAAGACGATCGTATTGGCGAAGAGACTCGCCATTCCAAAGTTCACTAGTCCCCAGGCGTGAAAGGTCGGCGCACAGATGAGCATCGTCTCGCCGACGCGGTAGGGCATTCTTTCGAGGAAGCCGATTGCGGTCGTGGGGTCCGAACCCGCCCCGGATCGATTGGCACCTTTAGGTGTTCCGGTCGTACCGGATGTGAGGATCGTCGAACGACCAAGCTTGTCCGGTCGCGGCGGTGCTTCGGGCGCATTTTCGCGCGCGAGATGGTCCAGCGTCGGAACGACTGGGTCCCCGTCGCACCAGGAGAGGAAGCGCTGCAGCTTGTTTGCGCCCTGATCCGCGATTTCCGTGAATTCTTCGTCGTAGATCAGCGTGCCGGCGCCTTCGCGCTCGAGTACGTCCGCGAGTTGGGGACCAGCAAATCCGGTATTGAGATAGAGGGAGTCTGCGCCGAGAATTGCTGCGGCCGATGTCGCTTCGACGAACCCTCTGTGATTGCGCGCGAGAATGCCGACGTTATGTCCGGGACCAACGCCTGCGGCACGGAGTCCCTGGGCGATCGATAGGGTTCGTGTGCGGAGTTGCGCAAAGCTTGTCGTGCCCGAATCGTCGATGATCGCCGGTTCGGCGTCGCGGAAGAAGCGCCCGCCAAAGATGCCGGATGCCGCGCTGAGTCCAGTTTCGTGAATGCCACGCGCCATCGAGATCAGAAATCTTGGGGATAGGATGCCGACATCGCCGAGCACGCCGAGCGCGTGGGTCGAGCGTTGGATCAGGCTGCGGATTGAGGGGCGAGCTGGAGGCATCGATTTTTCCTGGGAGTAGACGATGAGTCGATCTAGCCTACGGTATCGGCGGTGGGAAGCGATTGCGACCACCGTCCCGGCCCACTCACGAGGAGCAGCTCATGGCGACAAGAATCGTACTCATCGGCGCGGGCAGCGCCCAATTCGGATTCGACATGCTCGGCGATTTTTTTCAGAGCGCGGTCTTGTCGGATTGCGAAATCGTATTACACGACATCAATTCGAAGGCTCTCGAACGGGTAAGCCGCGCGGGCCAGGAATTCATCGATGCCCGTGGACTCGGCATTCAGCTCGTCGCGACGCTGTCGCGAGAGGAGGCGCTGCTCGGGGCCGACTACTGTGTCATCGCGATCGAGGTGGGAGACCGCTTCGCGCTCTGGGAACTGGATCAGAGTGTGCCGAGGCAATTCGGCTTCAAGCAGACCTTTGGAGAGAACGGCGGTCCGGGCGGGCTCTTCCATTCGCTTCGAATAGTGCCCCCGATTCTCGAGATCTGCGCTGACATCGAGCGGATTTGTCCCGAAGCC
>LWDU01000112.1_pt1 | contig 25171 bp, 22 predicted proteins | sample 727161 | NCBI WGS metagenome assembly LWDU01 (sample SAMN04566230, study PRJNA314399) | hydrothermal vent metagenome | isolation source: deep sea hydrothermal plume seawater | place: Mexico: Gulf of California, Guaymas Basin | collected 2004-07-11
CAGGCAAGCTTGATGTCGTCGCCTATCTAACTGCTGAGAATCTTGCACTTCGGCAACAGCTAATCGTACTGAAGCGAGATCAGAATCATCCGACATTGAAAGAACGAGATAGACTATTCTGGAAAGTCTTGTCCCGGTTTTGCGGAGTTGGGGTGACAGATACCGTCTTAACTTGCAACTGTTGATATGTATGAGAATAAGTTGTTCTTGGTCGTGAGATCTTTATGATATCGGGAATGTTGTTGGCAGGTGGCGCTGGAATCCTGAACGAGAAGATCATCCGGTTGTATAGAGCAGAGTATTATGTGATTCTCAAATAACAAGTGAACAGCAGGGATGCTTGATTGAAAGTGTATTTAAGAGTTGTCTACTATGCTGCAATGGAAAAATTGCCAAGACTCAGGAACTGGGTTGTTCTGGGCGTAGCCTTATCATCCTGTTGTGTGTCAATCGCTGATGAAGTCACCGCGAGTGAAGAAACTCTCAGAATTTATAATCAGACGTGTGTGGCCTGTCATGCGACCGGCGTACGTGGTGCGCCCAGGCCGGGTGTTAGCACTGACTGGGAAGACTCCCTTAGTTACGGCAGAGAGGATATTTACCTCAATTCCATCGAAGGGGTTGGAGAAATGCCGCCCCGGGGCATGTGTGCGGACTGTACCAACGAGCAGATCAGGGCTGTTGTCGATTATATGTTAACTGGTGTTGAGTGAATTGCTGTCAGTGATGCCGCACTGGGTTTAGCAGACATTGGCACCGGGCTTGTCTGCCGGACCTGTAGCACTCATAATCGAATCACATTCAGCATTGCAGGATTGTTATGAGACAGGTAATAACGTCGAGTTTCGCGGGCGTCTTTGTGTGTTTTTTCCTGTCGTACAACGCGGTTGGTGCTGAACCTGATCCTGGTGCCAACTCCGATTGGCCGTCGTATGGCATGAACAAGCAAATGTCAAAATACGCCGATCTGGACCAGATCAATCAGCGTAACGTAACGGATCTTGAAGTTGCCTGGACCTGGGAAGTGCCGGATGGCGCTCTGCTGGATGCCATTGGTTCCAGTGCCGATACCAATTTCTTCGAGGCCATCGCATCCAGCGGTTTCAAGAGCACCCCGATCAAGATTGACGACACGCTGTACGTCAGCACACCCATGGGATATGTAGCGGCCATCAATGCAGTCACCGGCAAGAAAAAGTGGCTCTTCGATACCCGCACATACGATGATGGTCGTCCAGCCAACATTGGTTTCAATCACCGTGGTGTTTCCTATTTCGAGGATGGCGACAAACGTCGCATCCTGATGGGTACAAACAATGCCTATCTCTGGTCGCTCGATGCGGATACGGGCGTTCCCGATCCGTACTTCGGTCAGGCTGGTCGGGTAGATTTGACAAAGGGTCTCGGCCAGGAAGTCGATCGTTCAAAATATTCCAATACGGTTGCGGTCATGATCATCAACAACACTGTGGTGATGGGCGCCGTAATTTCGGATATGCCCCTGGTGGGTTGGCTAACCAGGAAACAAAGCGAGATGCCCCCCGGACATATTCGTGGCTTCGATGTTCATACCGGTGAACAAAAGTGGATATTCCATTCCATCCCCAAACCGGGGGAAACAGGTCATGACACCTGGGAAAATGAGTCCTGGAAGGTTACCGGTTCTACCAACGTCTGGACCCTGATGTCGGGCGATCCTGAACTGGGTTATGTCTACCTGCCTTTTGGTGCCCCCAGCAATGACTGGTATGGCGGGCAACGACATGGCGATAATCTCTTTGGTAACAGTATTGTCTGCCTGAAGGCCAGTACCGGTGAATTGGTCTGGTACTTTCAGACGGTGCACCATGATCTGTGGGACTACGATCTACCCGCACCGCCAGTGCTGGTTGATATCACCGTGGATGGCAAAGATATTAAGGCCGTTGCACAGGTATCGAAGCAGGCCTTTGTGTATGTACTTGACCGCGTTACCGGAGAGCCAGTGTGGCCCATCGTCGAGCAGCCGTTTCCCGCAAGTGATGTACCAGGTGAACGAACCGCGGCAACACAGCCGGTGCCGACCAGGCCGGTACCCTTTGACCGGCAGGGTCTCGATGATGATGATCTCATTGATTTCACTCCTGAATTGAAAGCAGAAGCAAAAAAAATAATCAACAAATTCAGAAATGATGGCTTCTTCACGCCTCCTTCAGTGAAGGGTTCCCTGCAGCTGCCGGGTGACGGCGGTGGTGCAGAGTGGAACAGTGTCGCTTTTGATCCGGAAACTTCAATGCTCTACGTCTCGTCAGTGACCAACGCCATTGTCTCAACCCTGGTAGAACAGGAGCCTGATGTGACCGAATTCAGATTCTTGCGCGGCGGTGATCGATCAACGCGTGGGCCAAAACGGCTACCGTTAACCAAACCACCCTATAGTCGTATCAGTGCCATCAATCTCAATACCGGTGACTATGAGTTCGTTGTGCCCAATGGTGATGGCATGCGTCAACGCGTGATCGATATGGGCATACCCGACCCCGGACCACTGGGAGGTGGCGGACATGCCAGCCCGATGGTAACCAAATCCCTGCTTTTTGCTGCAGCTTCGAATAATAAACCCGTTCTGCGGGCCATGGACAAGGCTACCGGCGAGACCATCCATGAAATAGCACTTCCCGGCTATGCTGCTGGTGTGCCGATGACGTATCTGGCAGATGGCAAGCAATACGTCGTCGTCGCCGTGATTTTCAACGGCAGGAAATCCCAGTTGATGGCTTTTTCACTGCCATAGTCGAGAGAACAGACAAATGGAACTGGATGATCAGTCTATCACCACCAGCTTTTTCCATTACGTGATTATTGATTCCTGATCCCTGTCAAATTATGCCATGTTTGTGCGAGGTTTTGCCTGATTCAAGGGCCGTAGGCAGTGTAGAGGGTGTATAGTGTTGAAAAGATTGACTTTAAAGACAGGAGACTAAAGATGAAAATTGTCAGTATAGGCGTGGGATTTTTAGCTGCAATACTCGTTACCGCATCTGCGAGTGCAGGATTTGTGAAAGGTGTAGTCAAAGATGCGGATGGAAAGCCGTTGACCGGTGTCATGGTCAGACTGACCAGCAAAGACAACGTGTCGGAATCAGTTTTTACCAATGCCAAAGGTAAGTACAAGATTAAGACCGACCTGGCGGGTGATATCGACGTGCGTGCACGTCTGCCTTATTTTAGAGATGCCACGACCACAATAGAATTGGGAGCAACAGCCAAAATCGAGGAAAATCTGGTCATGGAGCCCATGACGGAAGACAGGGAAATTTCTGATAGCCTCCCGGCTGCTTACCATTTTGGGCAGTTACCATTCGAAGTCGGTGATGACAAAGACTTCAATCGCTACCAGTTTCAGCGTGATTGTCTTTCCTGCCATCAGCTGGGTAATTCCTTCACCAGGGTACCTCGTACCGCGAAGAATTGGACCGGTACCGTAAAACGCATGCATATGTATATCGGCAACTTCGATGACAAGCTCATCGACCGAAGGTCCGAGATTTTCGCGGCAGGTTTTGATGGCAAACCAGTAGAAGTTCGACCGGTATTCCCGGTGGACGAGAAAGCACTTTCGAAAACCAAAATATATGAGTACCCCTTACTGGCCCAGGGTGTACCCCATGACACCATCGCTCACCCGAAGACGGGCATGCTCTATACCGTCGATCAGGCTTTGCACCATATGTCGGTTACTGATCCAAAATCCGGCGTAAGCGAATATGTGGTGCAGAACGGATCACAGGCAGATTTCTATTACACTTCATCACCTGCTGAAGGGAAGACTGCCAAGTTTGAACCCAAGAGAGACGGACCTCACTCATTAGCCCTTGGTCACGACGGAAAATACTATGTCACCAACACGGGTAGCACCAGCATTGGTGTTTTCAACCCGGACAACAATCAGTGGGAGGCTTCTCACAAGCTACCCGACATGTACAAAGGCCGGTATCCACATACAATTCGTGTCGCCAAAACGGGCATGGTCTGGTTTACGATGGCCGGTGCAGAACATGTTGGCCGACTCGATCCGGATTCCGGTAAATTCGATATCATCCCCCTGCCCAAGGTTAAGGCGGGTGGCATCTCCGGAGGAACGCAGCCCTATGGCATCGACATCAGCCCCACTGATGACGCCATGTGGTACGGACGTTTATTCGGCGACAAGATTGGGCGAGTTGATCCAGACACACTGCATGTCACTGAGTTCAATTCGCCAGTTAAGGGTCCACGCCGAATGTACTTCGATAAAAAAGGAATTTTATGGGTTACAGGGTACTCGCATGGAGAGTTGGCGCGGATTGACGTCAACAACTGGTTCCACAGTAAAGTCTATGAGATGCCCGAGTTTGCACCGGGATTCCGCCCTGCACCTTATGCACTGGCCATACACCCCAAGACACAGGATATATGGCTGAATGAGAACATGACCGACCGTTTGTACCGCTTCATACAAGATGAAGAGCGATTCGTTGTTTACCCGGTTCCTTTATCGAATACCTACACCCGGGACACGAGTTTCACGCCAGATGGAAAAATCTGTACTTCCAATAATCCGTTACCGGCTGCTGCGCTTGAGGGCGGTGTATTGCAAATTTTCTGCATTGATGCCGATGCCTGATTAGGTATTTTCGGTCAGCAGATCTGAAATTGTTCAGATCTGCTGACCGTGCTTATAGATGTCATCCAGGAATCACTTGACCGTTGGCCTGATCGGTATAGCCATTCTGCTGTTGGTAAACTTCGTCAAGGCTTCGGAAGTGACAGCTACCATGCTGCAAGAATACGGCGAAACGGTGCAACAACCCTTTTCTGCGGAGTCCGGCAGACTGTTTTGGTACAGCGACAATGACGGTCGAAGCTGCACTACCTGCCATACAAAATCCTTGCTGACCCGCGGTAGACATGAGCGGACTGGCAAAATTATTGAGCCAATGGCACCGTCTGTTAACCCTGAAAGGTTAACGAAGCGGAAGAAGATCAATAAGTGGTTTCTTCGGAACTGCAAATGGACTATCGGTCGTGAATGCACAATCGAGGAAAAAGGCAATATCCTTCTGTGGTTAAGTCAACAGTAAACTTTATGCAAGCAGTGGCTAAATGAAGATGAAAACCGAATCAAGAAAAAATTTTGGAAAACTACTGTGTGTCCTACCGCTGGTGTTCACACTCCAGTGTATGAATAGCCAGGCGGCGCGATACCCTGGAGATCGTAGTAACTACGACAACCAAACCTCACCAATCTTTGAAACAGACCCGTTTTACACCGAAGAGTGCGCTGCATGTCATCTCGGTTATGCCCCTGGCCTGTTGCCCGCCAGTAGCTGGATGAAAATTCTCCATGGGCTCGAGAATCATTTTGGTGAAAATGCTGACCTGGATTCAGAAACTGTGGAACATCTTGCGGATTACTTAAAAAGAAATTCTCTGGAACACGAAACGTCAGAAAGGATAGCCAGGTTTAAGAAGAATCTACCCAGTGATCCGCCGATCCGAATCACTGAGCTACCCGAGTTTCTGAAGGAACACGAACCAGCTGTTCGCCAGATCGGTCTGGACGAAGTTGAGACAGGGTTCTTCAGCCCCTGTGAAGATTGCCACAAAGAAGGTGCCAGCGGAATTTTCGACAAGGAAAAACTCTATAAAGGTTACGGTCCCGACTTTCAGTTTGGCGAGGAGAAGGAGTTTTAGGAATGTCTCGTTGGTTGTGCGCTGCCATATTGTTGCCTTTCACTGTCATACTAGCTCCATATTGTGTAGCCGACGAGAAACCGGCAGGCGTAACGGCCACTCTCGACAATACTGAATCAACCGCCGCATTTCCCAGGGATGACTCCTATATCACCGAGTGTGGCGCTTGTCATCTGGCCTATCCGCCCATGTTACTGCCGACAAAAAGCTGGACAAAACTGATGTCAGGTATTGACCAACACTTTGAAGAAAATGCAGAACTCGACGCTGAAACTTCCGCGTACATCAGCAGGTATCTGACACAATATTCCATGGATAACACGAGCGATTCAGGTGTTAACCATTGGCTGGTATCAATACCGCCCGACCCACCGATTCGAATCACTGAACTACCGGCCTTTATCGATGACCACGAGAATGCATATAAACTTCTGGGTGACAGCGCCAATGAGGTAGGATTCTTTAGCCCCTGTACAGATTGTCATAAAGAAGCCGTTGAAGGGATATTCAGCGAGGACAGGTTGTTTCGAGGATTCAGGCATGTGTTCAAGCGCTTTTCTGGCGAAGAATCGCGGTGAAGTGATGACGTATTGTTTCCCCAGGCTCTTTGTCTAAGAATGCTTTGCTAGGATACTTTCGAAATTTCGGGAAAATGTGGTTTAAATTACTTATTCTCTTCACCGCTAGTTTCTAGCCCCCCCGGGCGCCAGCCTCGACCGTTAATAACTTGGATCAGATTCAAAGTGATAGAATCAGGTCACCAATTTCAAACGATCGGGGTATCCACGCAAATTAATGGAAGACCTAACTTCACTCGCGGTTATCTGGGCAGCTGTTTTACTGACAACTTGAAAATAGTCTGATATCAATCGGAAATACCATGGTATCTTCGGTATGCTTGAGAGATTATCGACTCAATTGCGTTTCAAAATCGTATGTGAAAGTAGTTTGAGATTAATCTGATAGATGATGTGACTGTTATTTGAACAGTTCAGAACGTGGGATAATGTTTCTATGTAGTGACACCTTCGATATAAATGGCGTAAAGCTGCATGAATTTCCTCCGGATCACGATTTGTGAGGGACAACACTTAGGTCTCTAAACGAAAACAGGGGAATCGAGTTGAAGGTACTTTTAGGAAAATACCTGACTTCATCATCCCAGTGGAGCGCTAGCAGTGGATGTAAAGTCGGAGAGGTTACCGTCGGACCCAGTGGGTTTCTTCAGCTCCTTTGTACCCAAACTGGTGTCAAATTTAACGATGAAGCAGGTGGGATCGAAAGACTGGCTGCTTATCAATCGGCAATCGACGCTGTGGTTTCTGAGGGAGACTTTTACGCAGCTTCTTACAACGTGGACCCGACAGGAACGGCGCGAAGTTTGCTCACCATACGCGACGACTTACTGATTTCGGCGAATTCTGGTTTTGACCTGGTCGCTAGTGATTTCAACCCACGAATCACATCAATGGCTAGTATTGAAGCAGTCTTCAATCAGAATCCAGTTCATTCAAGCACTGCCGAAGTTATCGGAGCGGTCCTCAGTTCAAAAATTGTCCCAGCAATTAAATCTTTTTCTTTGATCGAAGAGAGTAACAAGTGGCCAGCCCTTTGGCAGGAAGTCTTTCTTTGGCTAAAGGCAGGCGGGGTCGAGCAGGTAGAACTAGTCCCGACAGTCGCAGCCAATCACGGCGAAAATAGCACTGATCTATCCAACATCGATCTCACGAACTCTCGGTTGGAATCGAAGAAGCCGCTATTCGGGGACGACGGATCATTTCTACATATTCGCACCTCAGGTGTCTTAGAAGCGGCTGATGCAACTGCTGCTCTGATTGGTGCATACACTCAAAAAGGTCTGGGTACGGTTGTCATAGGTTCAAATGAAATGAGCGCTTTAGATCAGGCGCTCGCACGCCTTGACCTGCCCAAGCTTGGGCATCACGAAGATACTGGTGGGCAAGCGTTGCGGGCGTTATTGCCGTTGACCATTCAGTCGGCGAGTTTTCCGGTGAATCCCAATTCTATGATAGCCATGCTCAGTGTCGATCCACATCCGCTGCCCCGTGGTTTACGCAATATGCTGATTTCGAAGATATGCCGCAGCCCTGGAACACTGACGTCCCTATACTGCGACAGCGTCGATATTTATACAAAGGACATGGAAGACACAGATGCGACGGAATCTCAGATCGTTATGTGGAAAGAGTGGCTAAGTCTTTCAGATATGCACGTAGACGGAAAGATTCTGCGTCAGACTTTTGAGCGCATTCTGACATTGTGCGAGGAGTTTTCTAAGCGGGTTGAAAAACGTCCGAAATTGACCTCGACACTGCGCCAATCTACGAGACAATTATTAGGCGACGTCGAAGGGGCAAGGTGTTTATTGGCCTGCAATCTTCAAGCTGAATTCACTCTTGTGAAGATAGTCGCATCAAAGGACTTGTTAGCTCAACAGACGGTGCTACATCACTTGTGATTGCAGGTGTAGCGGTCAGAACGAACAATGAGACTCAATATCGTAATGAGGCGGATGAGATAATGACCCAATCAGATTTTTTTTGCCATTGCGCTGGTAGGAATCAAGGTAGAAGTCGAAGGTGACGAAACTGGCGTGTCAGAAATTTCCGCAACAGAATTAAGCCTCTAGGCCAACATTTAGCAAACACATATGAAAAGGGGTGAGTTGCAATGAGCGGTTGCAACATCTGTCGGTTGCCTCAATTCCGCTTTCTCTCCCCAAACCTGATTATCACCAGAAAATCTGGCTGACACTTGCAAGGTGCTTGTTTGTGAAATCGTGTATGGTCACTTCGAAGTCGGGTAGCGAAATGATCATCCTGATCCCGCTATTGCTATTGCAATAAAGATGAAATCCAAAAAAATCGGCAGTGCAAATCCGTGACGCTCTTCCTTTTCTAAAATGTTGAACTATATGGGGATCTACTATTTGCCATCTACTTAAAGGATTTGGGGATAGATCAGATAATATTGTCTTATAACTACCTGGGTCTTTCTGTCGTAGCTTTTTTGTAGAGTTTGTTGGCTTCTTTAATTGATCGCCCGTCTTCAATTGTTTTTTCGCTATAAGCATTAAAGTGCTTGCCCAGCAAATTTTTCATCACAAGCCGGGATTTAGGGGTGATTTCTGCCTGATAAACAATTTGTGTTGTTCCTGTCGCAGTGTCGATGACGAAGGCACCATACATCCCGGTTCCTGCGCCACTCGAAAACCCCCATGACTCTAACTGGTAACGACCGGTGCCGCTGACAATAGAGACGTTGCCCGTTAAGAAAAAGAGTCCTACTATAGCCACAGTGCTTTGTAGCAGTAACCTGGTTTTCTTTTTTTGTGCGGAATTCATTTGTTCACCTAGCAACTAGTTACAAATTTGGTCATTTAATATCTCTGAATCGATGCCAAGAGCGCTGCAAGATTAAGGTCGAACTGACGCCTACGGGCGAGGCTCTTCGGAGTGAGCGGAATCGATTGGTACAGATCAAGATACAATTCTACTGTCACCTGGCCATTTTCGGGATCAAATCGTGGCTGCAACTGTTGCAGTACACTTACTGTGTCCCGGTCCAGGGCGCCAGTTATTGGAATGTCATGGTCGTTCAAGAATAGCATTTCCTGTACCTTAATGATTTGAGTTCTCTTGTTCCAACTACCAAAATCTCTTCTCAATACATCAAGAACAGCCTTATCGGGCCCAGCATTTGGGATAAGATTCCAGTAAGGTAAATCATAGAGCTTTCCGATGATCTGGATGATATTAAACTGTACTAACAATCTCACTGCGGCGTGACGCCCTTGAACTTTCTGGATACTGCCTTTTAAGCCGAAACTGGGACCGAACAGGCTGAACCCCAATTCTCTTTCCATATTTGTTTTGTAGACTCGTATAGAGTTAACTGCCTGTACTCCGGGAATCCCGGCAAAAGATTGGTAGTCAATCAGATTAAAGTCCAGGGTTATGTTGGCGGTACTCGCCTTTTGGGCATGAGAAGCATCCACGTCAACCGTTTTGTTATCGAACCAGTCTGGCGCACTGTCAATTCTCTTGGAATCCAGGCCAAAGTCAGCATTTAGCCCTCGTGTTTCCAGGCCGCGGTCAAACTCAGTAATCGCTCCAGTCAAAACTACATTCGGAATCATCTTATTTTCGAAATTCGGATAACCGATGGTCTGCATCGAATTGAGATAATTCGGCAGGTACGGAATATAGGTTACCTTGCCACCAATACCATTTAACGCACTGGCAGTCATTTCAGAAATACGCTGTGGGATCTCACCAGCAGTCTGTTCCGCTTTAGAGATGCCTGTATCATCACCCGCTGCAATATTGTGTACAAATATTCTATATGTCCCGTATATTTCGGACATCATGCCGAGATCCCGAAGGGCATCGTTGAACATTGTGTTTTTGGTTAAAGGTGGATCGAATGGCAGTTCTATATCGACGTGAGTTGGTACATAGGTGCAACTACCTAGTGAAAAAAATATCAGACAACAAGATAAGCGAATAACTTGCTTTACATTATTTTTAGGCAATACCTGATTCATTCGTTTGCTCCTTACTTGTCAATAATGACATTATCGGAACCTATAAAAATTAACGTGATATCACCGACGTTAGCTCCTGGTTCAACAATGATGCTTCCGAGCGACTTGATACCATCTGTTAACAATGAACGTGGGTCATCCATACGATTCCGTACTCTGCTCATGGCTCGGGCAAAGATGTAACTGGTGTTGTAATCAAGTTTGATGCTATCGGTAATTGGCTCATCTATCGGCATGCCGTCAGATTCTCTGGCGTTTACGGAATTGGATGTTGCTAACAAAGAAAGTACCAATGCAATACCTGGGAAAAACATTTTCTTTTTCATTGTGAAAGTTCCTTGATATTCCTTAATGTTCGGACTGTATCTGCCCCAAACACTATAGCGAACACCGTGCCAAGTTGGCTGAGAGCGATCTAGTCTCAAATAGCGATCAATTGCAGGCTATTTTGTTGCAAACTGATTCCCAAATCGAGAATTAGGATTCCAATTATTCTCACTTTGCAACGACGGGGCATACCCTTATTGGAACAAACATTGCTATTCCTGAGTGTGGCCTTAGGAATAGTCCCATGAAACACAGCCTAGAATTCTTATCGTTGATGATGAGGATAATGTTATACGAGCACTGAAAAGAACATTTGGTCGTTCAAACATAACGATTCAAGATGCCAACAGTGGGGAACAAGTATTAGAGATGATGGCATCCAATGACTTTAATCTCGTGATCTCAGATCTCAGATCTCAGAACTCCGAATGTAAACCCTGGGTTAAAGAGGTTTTCGTCGAAATAGCTCAGCAAGTAATCAACGATTACATTCGCATGCATTCAATTGAAGAAAACACTCAACTAATGAAACGGAAACTTCGCGAGACAGACGATGTAATGGATTCTTGAGCAGAAATGGCGCTACGGTCGCCATTTTGCGATCTTTCATCGAGAGATAGGAATTGGAGGTACGGTCAGCTTCCAACTGGATATCACTGAGCAGAAGCAGAGCGAAAGAGAACCTACCCCGAACCCTAAAAATGCGCTCTCTGAGGACGCTTGCAGGTAGCCTTGCTCCTAATCTCACCGGTAAAGACTACTACTATGCGCGCTTGATTTTTAAAAGTGCACTGCAGGCAAAGAGCTTGATACACCTGGTTCAGCCGCTGGCGTACAGAACAGTTTGACTTTCACAGGCAAAGTTTCGAAAAACAGCGACGATCGACGATAATATTTCATCCAACCCATACTGGTACATTGCGATTTACCACAGATGCAGCAAGTCCTCTAGAATCTCTGCGCCAATGCCGAACAGGTGATAGTTGGAACAGGCAGAATAAACACTTGAATCGAAAGAGCTTTGTAATTTTCACTGCATCGGAAGAATCCTTACCGGAAAATACGATGCTGGTCCGGGCCTTGGGCTTTCGTCAGAAATTGGAATTATACATGACCATGAAGGTGAAATTTCAGTCTCGACGACAGCAGGTAAAGGATCACATTTGAATATTACTTACCAAATGTTGAAGGTTCCTCGTAGAGTTACCGGATTCTTATCCCGGTTCCTTCATCCAGCAAGACCAACCTCGCAACCTGACCGCTCGTATTTATCTAACTTGAGTCGCGAATTGCAATCCAAATCAAAAATAACAGCCTCTAATCCTCTCTCAGCCCCCTAATTCATTGAATGGCGAGGTTGGCATGGTTGATGCATTGCTTAAACCATAACCACATGGCCTGTCTATTCCATTCGAATCGACAGGGCATGACTCTATCAAGGTGACGGAGTTGAACAATGCACAAGATTAACGTTCACTCCGCAGCCAGTGATGCATGGCATCGGTAGTCGTTGGCAACTCGTCAATCAACGAAGGATAGAAAGGAGAAGAGCCGTTAAGTTATCCCGTGGGAGGAGAAGATGTTGTTGTCCGAGGCGGCATCTACAACCGTAATATACTAACCAACGTTGTCAACAGCGCTTCCGACAATAGCGACGCCGCAATAGGCTCCGTATCGATAACAGAGGGTAGTAGTCTCGATCATGGGGCACACGTTTTAAACCACCAAAACATTATAAATGATTCGAGTAACCTTGGTGTCTCCTGGAGTGAGGCTAATCTCGGTACCGTACGGATAGTCGGTACAAACATTACTGGGGTGGCTACGGGCATTGCCCAGTACGGCAATAATGTTGAGCATTCCACGAACAGTGCACTAGAGAATAGCGAGGCCAATATGGCTGCCTATCGAATCAGTGCGTCGAGCATGTCATCTCCTCAATGGTCAGGTAATTACGATAACAGGATCTACACATCATACAACGCGGCAGAGAGTATGAGCCTCGCCAATATATCATCGATACGGACGAGCGATAATTCCGTGATAAACGCCCTGATTGATAACGGTTCCAATGAAGTTACATTTTCTGACAACGTGGCTAAAACTGGCAGCGTAGCGAACATGAGTTCTACACATATAGCGGGCGCAAGTATCACTAAGGTGGTTGGTAATTTCAGTAACAGGTTTGAAGACACGTTTAATATAGTAACATTAAGCAGCACAGCGAATATGGGATCCATTCAGATATCAGGCTCCTCGGCAAATGGAAAGGTCAACAATGAGTTTATTGATGTTGCTAATTCCGACAATTTGTCCGAGGGCGACAGTATCGCCAACATGGGCTCGATTCAGGCGTTCTCTTCAACACACTATGGGCTTGTTGGGAATGAATCCCACACGATCAGGGATACTACGAACACCGCATTGAGTGGTACTTCCAACTTGGCTTCCGTTCAGATGACTGAAACAACAGTCAATGGCGGTATTAACAACGATTTTCATGAAATCTCAATCTCTGACAACCTGGCTGAAAGCAGCAGTAGCGCCAACACTGGCTCAGTTCAGCTTTCTGGTTCGGAAGCAGGTCTGACCAGTAATAAAGATCATATTATTGTGCTGTCGAGCAACATTACGACAGTAAACAGTCTTGGTAACCTGGCTTCGGTTCAGGTGCTCAACTCTAAATTCCATACAGATAACGACAGTTACAACAATCTGATTGAGGGGTCCAATAATTTGGCTGAAAGCGTCAGCACCGCAAACATGGTTTCCACGCAGGTAATCGATAACAATGGAAGTAGCGGGAGCCTGGGCAACCGCGATCATAGTGTTCGTGATTCGACTAACACGGCTCGACAATCCAGTGTTGCTAATCTGTCCTCAGTACAGATCAAAGCGTTAAATGGGAGCCAGGGGATGTTGGTCTTTAACAAAGGACACATAATTGAGAGGGCTAACAACTTGGCGACGGCTAACAGCACAGCAAATCTGTCGACTATTCAACTGACGGAAAGTGATGTTAGCGGTGATGCTTATAACCTTAAGCAGTCTGCACTCGATATCACGAATACTGCCAGGCAGTCCAGTCTCGCCTCTATCAGTTCAATACGTACAGAAGACGTGACGATGAGCGGAACCCTCAGCATTAACTTAAAGGTTGCCGATCTCAGCAACATTGCCGAAGTTAGCAGCCTCGCAAGTATTGGCTCCATTGACGTTTCAGTTGCAGAAGTCTCCGGCAGTAACTACCTGTTTGGCGGCGTGAGAAGCTCAGTCAACTTAGCAGTCAACAACAGTACTGCCGACATGGGAACAATTGTTGTTGGCCGATAGTTCTTGATCACCCGGGTCTGCCGGTAACTGAACTGCGAAACAAACAAAGATCGGACGCTAGTTCATGGTAGCCAATTTCAGCGGAGGCGGTCCAACTACCTGGTACCAAAACTTTAAAACCGCGCAAGCAACTGCAGAAAAAGTTTCTTTTACCCTTCGTTGTCCAACCAGGATTCTACTTTTTCGACCCCGGGTATCACCAGAGAGATGAGATTCGGAGCAAGATTCTTAACTATCTCGTTCTCGTCTTCCCGATGGGCTGATTCTACCTTTCTGCAGATTCGGAATAAGCCGATAGAACCGAACATACCTGCATTTGAACCTATGGCGTGACTCTGGGCGGAGAATTCCACCCAGTCTTCTGCTTCATAGGATTCTTGAAGCGCCACAAGGCGTTTTTCTGCGTCGCGACGAAACGAAGCGACCAGATCATTGATCACCTTTCCACCAGTTTCTGATTGAATTTTCAGGAATCGTTCATGACTGAATTCCTGTTCGTGTTCTTGTAGCACATCAATCAGTTCAATAAACTGAAACGGCTTGCCTAAAAACCCGTCCATTCCTGCATCATGGAAACCTTGTCGTTCGTTCGGTTGGACATGTGCCGTCATGGCTATGATAGGAATATTCTTGTCTATCAGATTCTTTTCGCGAATGATTCGCGTAACTTCGATGCCGCTTATCTCTGGCATCGATACATCCATCAATATAAGATCAATCGCTGAACTTATGGGTTTGTAGTCCAGTAAGGCCAACGCTTGTTCACCGCTGTCAGCATGAAAGACAGTGACGCCAAGATTATCAAGCATTGATTCCACTACCAGTCGATTGGTTTCGTTGTCATCAACTACCAGGATAGCCATTTGGGACAGATCAGACTGTATATACTCTCTCCTCTTTAGCGAGCTTGGGTTGGGCGCAACTTGTTGCAAAGGAATGTACATTGTAAAGATTGATCCTTTACCTGGTTCACTCTTAACTTGGATATCACCGCCCATCAATTTAATCAGACGTTTACAAATACTCAACCCTAAACCGGTACCGCCGAACTTGCGTGCATGGGTAGTGCCGAGCATTTTATATTCTTCGAATAGCAAGGCTTGTCTATCCTCGGAAATTCCGATACCTGTGTCCTCAACACTGATTTTTAAATCGCTATCAGCTATCGTCGGCGCATGAATTTTCACCCACCCCGATTCTGTAAATTTTATCGCATTGGAGACAATATTCATGATCACCTGGCGGATTCTATGGTCATCACCTTCAAAAAATAGTTCCTTGTCACAGAGGTTAGTATCACACTTCAGTTGGATATTTTTAGACTCCGCAACAGGCAGCATTAATTCATAAATGTCCTCAATCAAACTGCTCACACAGAAGGGTCTGACTTCTAATTGCATTTCTCCGGAATCAATTTTGGAGTAGTCCAGAATATCATTCACGATTCGTCCCAGGTCAGTTGATGATGACAATGCAACATCGATCAATCTTCTGCATTTAGCATCCAATTCCCGGTGATCCTGCATGAGTTGTAAGACACCATGTATGCCGTTTAACGGGGTTCGAATCTCATGACTCATCACGGCAAAAAGGCGATCCTTTAATTCCACCTGTTCAGATATTTTTTCAGCCTGCCTGATTAATGTTTCGTTTTGACTGCTAACGGTTTCCAACAGTGCTTTATACTTCTGCTCCAGCCCTCGCTGATTTAATAACCCTCGTAGTACAAATCTGAACCGATCATCAGGCCAGGGCTTTTCAAAGTAGTAGGACAACTTACCCTCATTGAGTGATTTGACAACTGAGGGCAAGTCAGCGTTGCCGGATAACAATACACGGGGTATGTCCGGGTAAAGTTTCTCAATTTCTGCAAGCAGCTCTGAACCATCCATTTCCGGCATGCGTAAATCTGACACTACGAGATCGATGGTCTTCAGAGTCATTATCTCGAGGGCTTCAACACCACTGCAAGCGAACTCCATTGTAAAAGGTTCCTTGCGACATAACCGCTTCAATGCCTGTAAGACTTTAGATTCATCGTCAACGAAAAGAACGGTTTGCTTAATCATTTAGCTTCAGTGCTCTTTAATTTTCTGTACAAGGTCGAAGGACTGACTTCAAGCAAGGCCGCTGCTTTAGGGATATTGTCTTCACATAAGGAGAGAACATTGGATATATGCAACTCTTCGATCTTCCAGAGTGGTTGGACCGATTCTACTTTCAGACCTGGGTCGTCCTCATTAGATTGAGATACCCAATCCGCAGCATTGATGCCGAGCAATCCCGCAGGCAACATTGCTACCATCACATTCGGACCATTGTTTAGGACAACTATCTGCCGAATGACATTTTGCATTTCTCTAACATTACCTGGCCATCCGTAGCGAAGCAGGACCTTCTGCGATGCCCGGTCAAAGCCGGTGAAATCCTTGCCTTCTTCCCCGCTAATCTGAACGATCAGGCTTTCGGCGAGCAGGAGGATGTCCTTGTTCCTTTCCCTTAATGGCGGTAAATCAATCCTGATGACATGCAGGCGATAATATAGATCTTCTCGAAAACGACCAGCACTCAGCTCCTCCATCGGATCTTTATTAGTCGCACAAACAATACGCACATCAACTGAAACTTCTATATCACTGCCCACAGGTCTAAATTTCTGTGTCTGCAAAAATCGCAGGAGCTTAACCTGCAGTTCTATAGCCATTTCGCAAACTTCATCCAGAAACAAGGTCCCACCATCTGCCTGAAGTGCTGCCCCCTTGCGGTTTTGTCCGGCACCAGTATATGCGCCTTTCATATGACCAAAGATCTCACTTTCAATAAGTTCTTTCGGGATCGCTCCACAATTCAGTGCAACAAATGGCTTATCTTTTCTCGGACTGCGTGCATGTAATGCACTGGCGAGAACTTCCTTACCTGTGCCTGACTCGCCGGTAATAAACACGCTGGCTTTGCTAGGTGCCGCGGATTCGACCATGTGGTAGATACCTTGCATGACGAGTGAACTACCAATAAATCCTTCGAAATTATCTCTGGCCATGTCATTTTCAAAGTCTGTAACCAGGGAAACTAATCGCCGCTTTTCGACTACATTTGTGATAGCTGTTCTTAGTCGTTCGGGCGAAAATGGTTTCTCTAAGAAATCGTCGGCCCCTGCCTGCATGGCACCTACCACAATTTCTGCAGCAGCGTTGGAAGTCATAACAATAATAGGTAGTTCGGACCCTGCTTTCCTGAGTTCGTTAACTAACTCAAATCCTGAGCCGTCAGGTAACTGAATGTCCAGCAAAATAGCCGCGGGTTGTACGTCTTCCAGGAATTTTCTCGAGGAATCCAGGTCTGGCAGACAATGAGACGAATAATCGGCTTTGATAAACTCTGAACAAGCAAGCGCCATGGGTTCAGAATCTTCAACAATCAGTATTTTCTTGTTATATTCGTACATAAGCGTCGCTCAGTTTTTTAGTGTCTATCCTGTTATGCCATGCTTTGGCAAACCAACTTGGGGTAGAAAAATTCTAAACATCGTGCCTGTCTTGCTTGATTCCAAATCAATGCGTCCTGCATGATCCTCACAAATAATTTTGTAACTGACTGAGAGCCCAAGCCCCGTACCCTGTCCTACGGGTTTGGTGGTGAAGAAAGGGGAAAAGATGTCAGTTTTGTTCTCCTCAGGTATGCCGGAGCCATTGTCTTTAATCTCAATGTACACACCATTACAATCAGCATAGGTGCGAATGGTAATAATTCCGGATCCGTTGCAGGCCTGGCTGGCATTCAGGATGATATTCATAAAAACCTGATTAAGCTTGCCGATATTGCCGAATATCTCAGGCAATTCAGCTAATTCCAACGATATATCACAGTGATATTTAAGTTCATTGCGAAGTACATTAAGTGTCGTATTGAGACCTTCATTGATGTCAACAACACCAAACTCTTCATAGCCTGTGCGCGCAAAACTCAATAGGTCAGACATAATATCTTTTGCCGATGTCAGACCATCAATCGTCTCATTAGCCAGTTCAACAATATCATCGAGGATATAAGATATGTTTTCGCATTTAAGTGGGTACTTGTGTTGCTCAGGAATACCTGGATTATCAACAATTTTTCTCCGAGCCTTGTTGATTTCCTTAATATACTCTTTAAGAGTCGATAGGTTGCTGAGGGAAAAACCCAATGGGTTATTGATTTCGTGCGCGATTCCTGCCGCCAGTAAACCTACCGATGCCATCTTTTCAGATTGCACCAGGGATTGTTGATTTCGTTCTATATCTGCCATCTTTGCTTCCAGCTCTTTGTTAGATCTCTTTAACTGGAACTGCGTAGTCTGCAAAGTGCGATGGTATTTAGCAGAAGCAATGCGAGCTGATGCGATGTTTGCGATTACCTGCAGCAGGTCCCGTTCTGATTCCGAGTAAGCATTCTTAACCTGTGACTCCGAATCAATGACTGCAATAGTTTTGCCTTCATAAATAACGGGTACCGTGAGTTCAGATAAACCTAAAAATTGATCCTGGATGTACCTTGGGTCAGTTCGCGTGTCTGATACGATTTCCGCGATACCGGTTTCTGCCACCGTGCCCACAATGCCACTGCCAATGGGTATATCGATTCGGGCAAGTAATTGTCGATCTTTAGGATTCTTTATACCAAATGCCGCCATTTGGGTAAGCACATCACCTTTGCGCAGATAAATGACGCAATCATCGAACCCCATAGTTTCACCCACACATCTGGTAAGCGACCAGAGCAGGTCATCAAGGTCCGCCTGCTCAAGCATGGCCGTAGCAAAAGCATTAATTTTTTCTACGTCTTGCAATCCTTATTCTCCTCTGCTTACTCAGATCTGAACGTTGTGCACAACTTGCTGCTGTCACTGTTTGCTTATGAACTTTCTATTTGTTAAATGCAAATGTTAAGAACTGATTTTTACAAATTGCGTCGCAAAATGCAAAACACCAGAAATTTTTAGATCAATTGGAAGAACTGTTTGAAGCATTCCCATCACAGAAGGTTGGGCGGGATTCCAATGCTCATTGAAATATCGATTGATCCGGTCCTCTAACAAGGGAAGTGTATTGGTCATCGTAGTCCTTGAGTCTTATTCTTTCAGTAGTAGTACCATCTTCCCCCAAATTATTACAAGATCCATGCCAACGCTACGACCTTGCTAATCTGGCATGATTCCTGCTGTACTAATATTCAACACACAATACATCTCGATGGTTTGCCGGATGTTTTCTCAACTACAGGAAAAAGACAATGAACAAGCTATTTACAAACAAACCTGTCGGCATACTGCTCGCTAGTTTACTTATTTCTCCCTTGATTGCCTCTGCAGGACCCAAGGTATCAGGCGCAATGAGTAATACGAGCACAATTAGCGATGCCATCAACAGTTCAATTGACTCGAGTATTGCTGATACTAGTTCGGTGAATGTTAGTGGTGAATCTAACATTGCTGGAGGCGCACTGCTTGAAAATGACACAATTATCAGTGAAACCTTGAATAGTGCCGAAACGGAAAGTGCGGCAATCCTGGCTGGTGTCATGCTCAAAGATTCAGAGTTCAATGATACACTTCGTAACAATGTTACGGTGTACCAGTCAACAAATACCGCGAGCACCGGCAGCACAGCCATCATGGGTTCCATCCATGTTGCTGACACCAACATTCGTAGTAGAAGTGACTTAGCCAACAGTGATCAAATCATCGTCGATTCGAACAACACTGCTTACGATGATAGTACTGCTCAGCTAGCCTCAATACAGGTCACAGGGTTGCGACACACTCGCGATATGTTCGTTCTAAATGCTGGAAACGACACCCGTCAGTCGAACAACCTGTCTGAAAGCAGCAGTGCCGCCAATATGGCAACCATCCAATTAGTCAACGGCAGAATGGATGGAAATGTCTACAATTTAAATAATACTGTGCTTGAGTCCGATAACTCAGCCAGGCAGGGCAGTGTCGCCAATATCGGCTCTATACTTTTAAATGTCGTGACAAGGCTGCAACAGGGTGCAAATGTGCAACAATTCTCGGAGCCCCCATATGTTCGGTACTTATTGAGTGGTGATATCAGTAATAGCTTCGCGACTAGTCAAATCAATAATCTGGCTGAATACGGAAGTATCGCCAATTTTGGTTCTATTGATATATTCGCTGCCGAGATTACAGGCAGCATTCTAAATTCAGGCAGTTCAACCGTAACTCGTAATCTAGGAAAAGACAGCAGTATGACAAACACTGGCTCAATCTCTATTGGTCGTTAACAATCTATTGTAGCGGCAATGATAATTCAGAATGCCAGTCTCGTTCTCTGTGGAGGTGAAAGGCAATGAAAAAATTACATCTGAATAACTCCATTGGCATTTTGTTAGTGAGTGTGCTGTTGTGGTCGACGCATTTGCACGCCAGACCAAAAGTATCCGGTGCAATCAGCAACACAACCGCCATGAGTAATGCAATCAACTATGCAGTTGATACGAGCAAAGCAGATGCCGGTTCAGTGAATGTTCGCAACGAATCCTTAATCAGTGAGATCGGGACGATTCTAAATGATGCCCAATTGACTGAATCAGTTAACCTTGCAGCCAACAATAGTCGTGCCCTCCTGGGCAGTGCCGAACTGAAGAACTCAGAGATCCGGGATACCTTCGTTAATAAAAATGAGGTTACTCAATCACAAAACAGTGCCAACACTAACAGTAAAGCAGTGATGGCTACACTGGTAGTTGGCGACTCGAAGATCTTAGAAGGATACTCAATTGTAGATCCACAACCCTACACTGTGGCGGGAGATGATGTGACCATCCGAGGTGGCGTGTACAACCTCAATACAATTACCAATACCTCAAACGTTGCAACCCATAACAGTAATGCTACTACTGGCTCGGTGTTGATTACTGATGGTGGTGAATATTCCACCAGACATATATTCAACCACCAAAACAGCATAGAACAGGCTGATAACTCAGCAAGAGATAACAGTACAGCCAATCTGGGCACTATAAGTTTGATCAATTCGACGATTACGGGAAAAAACATCGGTATTGCCCAACATGGTAACGATATTAAAAGCTCGAATAATATTGCTTCTGGTGGCAGTGAAGCCAACATGGCTACCTATCGCATGAGCAATTCAGATATGTCATCGTATATCTGGTCAGGCAACTATGAGAATAAAATTGACGGTGTCACTAACATTGCTGAGCGCGGCAGCGTCGCTAATGCTTTGTCGGTACGGATCAGTGCTGAATCAGCGGTTAGTAGTGATGTAAATAACCATTCCAATATCGTCAGCAACACTGATAACACTGCCTATGATGGCAGCGTCGCAAATATGGCCTCTGTTCAGGTAACTGCGTCTACTCTCACGGGCTCGGTGAGTAATGACAATCATAAGGTTAACGATTCCTTTAATATCGCCAAGTTTAGAAACTCTGCCAACATGGCCACAGTTCAGCTAACGAATTCGTCAATAAACGATGATGTGGACAACAAATTTAGTAACATTGTAAATTCCAGCAACCTGGCCGAAGGCGACAGCATCGTCAATATGGCTACTATTCATGCCGAGGATTCAACACTTTCAGCTGTCGGGAATCAAACCCATATCATTCAGCAATCATCCAACCTCGCTGTAGACAGCAGCGCGAATCTGGCTGCCGTTCAAATACGCAGTTCTATATTCAACGAATCCATTGATAACGAACTTCATCATATCAGGGCTTCGGGTAACCTGGCAGAAGACAGTAGTATTGCCAATATGGCGACCGTACAAGGATTGTTTTCAACACTTAGTGGCAACGTTGATAACAAGAGTCACGTCATTGATCTATCAAGTAACATTGCTAGAGATAGCAGCACAGCCAATTTGTCTTCAATTCAGGCAGCTTCGGCTGTTGTCCACACAGAGATAGTCAGTTTTAACAACTCGGTCAACGAATCCGTTAATCTGTCTGAAAGTAACAGCGAGGCCAATATGCTTTCTACACAGGTGCTTGCTTCCGGTGGCGGTGGTGGCATCTCAAATAACAGTCAACAAACTGTCACGAACTCGGACAACACTGCGCAGCACTATAGCACTGCAAATATGGCATCCGTGCAGATCACTGGATTGGTAGGCAATGGCGATATGCTGTTACTAAACACCGGAAACACAATTAACCGGTCCACCAACCTGGCTAAAGAACACAGTACCGCCAACATGAGTGCTATCCAGTTAGTCTCCAGCAACGCTCAAGGAGAGATTCACAACCTCAATAATATTGTGCATGACTCCACGAATACGGCTTTGAAGGGAAGCATTGCTAACCTCGCGTCAGTTAGATTAGAGAGTGTGACTATGGGAGGAGGGGAAATGAGTAACAGTTTCGTGCTCAACGAAGTTACCAACCTGGCAGAAAACAGCAGTGTCGCGAATGTCGGTTCTATTGACATTCTAGCAACTGAGTTTGCTGGTCGAATTCACAATTCAGGCAGCATATCGAACTCAGTCAATATAGTGACAAGTGGCAGTCTGGTCAGTATGGGAGCGATTGTCGTAGGTCGCGCCAAGCCCGCAATTGATTGATTGCGGCTTACTTCAGGTTCCGCCCCAGGCTTAAAATGCCGTTAATGCAGGCGTAAGTGAACCCCATCTACTTGCGCCTGGTTTGTTATGCCTTCGGTTACATCTAATTACGCAAGGTCACAATAATAGACACCGGTGACATTCTGGACTGACAACCAGGAATCAAAGTTGTTGCCAAGCTACGCGTTGAGACCCGGTGAAAACAGACTCAGCATCTAATCCGTTCAATTTTCAACAACTTCGCTGAAGCCGATTTGATCACATCAACAGCGATTGACTCTCGTTTTTAACTCGCCATTTGCCTAATCTGAGGGGGTGATGGGGGGTCTGTAGATCCTTAGCGGATAACAATGGTATTCCATTGATCAAGAAAGTGCCTGATCTTACCAATTGTATTCTCTCCGAGGTTTACTAATTGGCTGCACATAGACCCTCATAGATCTTCTAAGTTGAAGCCCATGGTAGTTAGACATTGAAGCCTGAATGTGACTTCCGGCAAAGACGTAGTAAACTATTGTGAAGCCTAGGATCTCTTTAGACATTTTTTGGATAAATAGCAGGTAAATCTCATGGAAGAAATTCAAATCCTGGTTGTCGATGACGATACGAGGGTGTGTCGCGTGTTAAAACGCTATCTTACGGAAGAGGGCTACTTTGTTCATGTGGCCGAAAACGCAGCGCAAATGTACGATTGCTTACTGGCGAACCGAATAAACCTGATACTGTTGGATTTAAACCTGCCGGATGCCCACGGTCTTAAGCTTGCCATTGAAATTCGAGCCGACTACGAACGCATGGGAATAATTATGCTGACCGGTAGCGTAGATACCGTGGACAGATTACATGGCTAAACCCTTTGAAGAACGGGAACTGCTCGCGAGAATACGCAGCGTATTGCGACGAACCATGGTCGCTGAATCCGTGCTTGGCTCTTCTGTGGCGACATTTTCAAATTACAAGATTGATCTGGAGGCACACCAGCTGACCACCATTGAAGGTGAACTGATTTATCTTACAACCCACCAGTTCATGTTGTTGTCCTTCTTCGTTCGCAATTGCAACAAAGTTTTATCGAGAGATCAGATCATGGATGAAATTTCTGGAAAAGGCTGGGCACCTTCGGATCGTAGCGTTGATGTTTTGATTGGAAAGCTCCGAAAGAGAATAGAACCTGATGTTTCTCGCCCAGAAATGATCACAACGATTCGTGGTGTTGGATACAAGTTTACGGCTCGCGTTATATTTCAGTGACATCCTGTGGACCGATATTAAGGCTCCTGCCAGCTGCAGTTTGTGTACAACCCTTGATTGCGTTGAACTTCACGCCACCTTAGTAAGTTTTTTACTCGTTTTCACGTCATTTGATCTTGCTACCAGTAATTGCACTGAGGACGTGAGACTAATCACATCAAAGGCGACTGCCTCGCGGTGATTGAGTTCGGAGAGCAACTTACGCAAAATTTTGTAGTTACTAAAGTTTTTGATAAATGACGCAGCCAGTGCGCACACAAGGAAGTAGATGGCATCATCGTCTTGAGACTCGTCCACGGGGAGCATCTCGCAATTGCTATCCAGTTCTTCTTCATTCATCGCGAAACGAGATGCTTTCGCCGCGACGTTTTTGATTCGGGAAGTCACGGGGATGTGCAGATCACCGGCGATTTCTGACGCCACGGAAGAATTACTCACCACGGCTGCTGTATATATAATACCGTGTGCATAATCCCGGTCAATTACACGATTCTCACTTTTTTCCAGAAAACTCCTGATCTCTTCAAGTTTACTTCGCCTGCGGTCTATTGAACGATTATCCATTTTCGGACCCGATTTTGAGATCAATTGAAGGACCATGGTAATTCACGCCTGTAAGTTCGTTACGGCTGGTAGGTGACGGCCTGTAAGGATTTGTGATCTTTTGTAATAGTGGAATCTGAATGAATTTACGGGTTTCAACCATGATGATCATGGTGTCTTGTCGTCATCCATCAGTGACAAATAGGCCAATGTTTGAATCATCGAAGTGAGATAAGTCACATCATAAAAGACTGTCTCGCGTAAATTGAGCCAGAAGAACAACTTACGTAAAATTTCATAGCTTTCGAAGTTTTTGACAAATGATGCGGCCAAAGCGCATACCAGAAAATAAGTAATGTCATTGTCCTGATTCTCTTTCGCCGCACCGGTATAGAGATCATCACCTGGCCTTACTTCAATTGACGCAAAACGAAGTGCTTTCTCTGCGTTGACCCTAACTCGAGATGTCAGGGGAATCTGGAGATCCGTGGCGATCTTTTCTGCTGAAGCTGCATTACTCGCCAGGGCTGCAGTATATACAACTCCATAGGCGTGGTCTTGCGTGAATATTTGATCATCACTTCGATCAAGGAAAACCCTGATCTTGTCGCGTGTACTTTGTGTGAAGTCTGTTGGGCGACTATCCATCTAAAATATTTGTGCTCGTACCAAGCGATGAACTATTGTAATCGGACCCTGTAACTTCAATATGGCTGGAAGGTGAGCGTAAGTAAAACTTGATGAGTTTTTGTAAGAATTGAGTCTGAATGACTGCCACCGTCCTGGCGAGAGCCAGAATCCGGGATTTTAATCAATCGTGGTCCGCGAGATATTCAGCACAGCTTGGAAT
>LWDU01032688.1_pt1 | contig 25166 bp, 28 predicted proteins | sample 727161 | NCBI WGS metagenome assembly LWDU01 (sample SAMN04566230, study PRJNA314399) | hydrothermal vent metagenome | isolation source: deep sea hydrothermal plume seawater | place: Mexico: Gulf of California, Guaymas Basin | collected 2004-07-11
AGTCATTGGAATAAATCCATAGTTTCCTGGATAAGCCATTGATACTTCTAGAACCCTGTCAAGCATAATTAATCCTGTTTCTTTATCAAGTTCATATTTGTCCTTGCTTCCTGCAGGAATTTCAATAATTACGTTGACTTCGTCTGGGGCCTTTTTCCCATATCCGATGTCGTGCCACATGTTAACCATGGTACATAGTTTCGAATTAGAATTAAAAAGGTTTTGATGAAATTAATTATAGAAATCAAACATCAAACTCAGAAGTAAGTTGTTGTTTTACTTGAGAAATATGATTAACTAATTTTTCAAGTAAATCATAATAATGATTTAATGCTACTAATTCAGAGTTCATTTTAATTTCTAACCTTTGAATACTTGGTGAGCTTTTTTTATTTCCCCTACTCATAAGAACTCCAATGTGATTATCAATTTTATCTACTACCTTTTCTTGATTTTTAAGTTTTTTCTCAATTCTAGTTCTTCTAGTTCTTAAATTAGAAATCAAGTTTACAAGTTCAGGTTTTTGTCCAACCATAAATTATGAATTAAGGCATCATATATAAGTTTTATTCTAGTTAGTTAGAAGATTAAGCATATAGTGTTTCTTCATCATTAACAATTTTTTCTATACTATTAAGAACATTATATAGTGTTAGATGAGCACTTTCAATTGCATGTAGTCCTTCCGCTGAAATTTCTAATTTTGTTAAAGACAAATAGTCCTGTTTTTCCTTTAACAATGGAAGTTTAACTTTCATTTTTTTAATAACCAAATCATAGTCAAAATTAATAATTTCGTCTCTTTTAAAAAATTCAAAATCAGCACCTAAATAAGTTTTTGCCATAGCTTCAGATTCTTGTAGAAGGTTTTCAATTTGAGAAATAGTATTATCGATTAAAGTATTGTTCAATTCTTTATCTTTAGCTATTTTATTTAGAATATTATAATCAACCTTTAATGATAATCCGTCATATGACATTTCGTTAATAATTTCTCTTGAAGTTAGATCAATATCTGTAAATACTTTGTCTAGATCTTTAACTTCAAAAGAATCATTAGCATGATGATTATACAAAATATCATCTAAGCTTTTTGTATGATTCTTTAGATCATTCTTTAACTTATCCAGTTCTTTTTGATCATATAAGGTCTTTACCAAAGTTTTCATAATTTAATATCTCAATTTTTGCTTTTTAAGCTTAACGATTAACAAAAACTTTTGCCACAGCCACAAGACTCTTCTGCGTTAGGATTTGAGATTCTGAAACCACTTTCGTTTAAAGTGTCCAAATAATCAATTTTTGCACCTTTTGCTAGTTTTTCAGATTCTTTGTTCATTATGAAAATAATACCTTGAGATTCAATTCGAACGTCAGACTGTTTTTCCTCATCAAAATCTAAATTGTATTTGAATCCTGCACATCCACCTACAACAACATCAATTCTAAGAACTGCTGGTTTTTTTTCTTTTTCAGCCATTTCCTTTAATTTTTCAGCAGCTTTTGGAGTTGCGCAAAATTTGTTTCCTTCTGGAACTTCTTGAATTGCGGCATTGATATCTTTGACAAGTTCGTCGATTTTTTTCTCTTCAAAACCGTGTCCAAGACATCCACCTTCTAAAGTTTCATGAAATTGAACCTGACATCCAACACAATGAAGACCATAAGATAGCATAATTTCTACTGCTTCAGGATAGTTCTTTAGAATATCACCTATAGTCATATCTTTTGTTACTATTTGTTTTGTTTCAGTTTTCATTTTAGTTTTGTTATTTTAATTGCTTGTACAGGACAAACATCTTGTGATTGTATTGCGGCTTCAACATCAATGAGTTTTTCATTGAGTTCCACATATTCGCGACCGTCTTCTTTGATTACGCCTTCGGCAATTATATGTGCTTTTCCATCATCGCCCTGTTCCCAAAGTTCAGGATAAACATCGACGCAAGTGAATGCTCCAATACATTTATCAAGATCAATTTCAATGCGATATTTGGTCATATCTTAAAGTGTTTCAGAGTCTTTTAAGGTTTTTGAAAGGCGAAATAGTTTGCGTAAGTAATTAATATGATTAGATTATTTTATTATTATGGTAACAAAGCGGGAGAAGGAACGAAGACGGGAAAAATGGGGCTTTCTTGCTTTTGTTTTTGATATTTATGATATTATTGAAATAGCCATCGCATTTCTTCCCGGAAAAGCATTAACTGCACTTTTAATTGTTGGTGCAGTTGGTGGTGTTGTAGGTCACGGAATTGGTGTTGATTCAGTATTTATTCCAGAAATTCCTGAGTGTCCAGAATGTCCAACACCTGAGCCTTGTCCTATTTGTGAAAATTGTAAAACGCTTGATGATTATACTGATGAAGAATTAATTGAAGCGTTAAAGCCAAGATGGGTTTGTTATCCAGTTGATGAAATAGCTGCAGGTACTTCTACTGACGATTCAAGTAGTTCTGGTGGCGGATATTAAGTTCTGAGTCATTTAGTTTTATTTTTAAAGTTTGGCGAGTTATTCGAGTTATGATTTACAAAGTCAAACATTCGACTATGAATCCTCAACTTAGTTCTGGAGACAGAATTATTGTTTTAAATTTTATGAAACCTAAAGAAGGTAAATTATTTGTTGTAAAACACAAGGAGGTTTTCAAAATAAAACGTGTTAAAAAAATTGAAGGAGAACTTATATTTCTAAAAGGAGATAATGAACATCCCGACAAGGATGTGTCCATTACCAAAAAAGACGTTATTGGTAGGGTTTTCACTTTTCCGAAATTTTTTCGTTCATAACCGCCTCTAATTATTTAACAAGTTTAATGTCAGTCATAATAGTTCTATGAATAACTCATTGTGAATGGTCAAAATTACCACTTATTGCTTTTGAGATAATTGTATACAGTTTCTGCGGCAACTGATCCTTCTGCTGCACTTGTAATAAATTGTTTTAGTGTGTGTCGAGTTGTAATATCTCCTGCTGCACAAAATCCTTTGAGGTTAGTTTTCTGATGATTATCAACAATTATATATCCATAATCAGTTCGTTTGATTCGAAGAGGTTTTACCATATCGCTGAGAGGGATATGTCCTACTTCTATAAATACTGCATCAAGTTCCATTGTTCTTCCATTTTTAAGTCTAATTTTTTGAAGTACTGTTTCTCCTAAAATTTCTACTACTTCTGTGTTGTATTTTATTTTTATTTTTGGGCTTGCATTCATTTGAGATACAGTAATGGGTTCTGCTCGCATAGCTGGTTTTCTAACAAGAGTATAAACTTCTTTTGCGTGTTCACTTAAAAACACACTTCCCCAACCTGCTGAATCACCACCACCAATCATTGCGACTCTTTTATTTTTATAAAGAGGTCCGTCACAAGTATAACAATAATGAACTCCTTTTCCAGAGAATTCTTTTTCTCCCGGAATTCCAAGTTCTTTATGTTTCATTCCGAGAGAATAAATTATTGTTTTTCCCTGATATGTTTTTCCCGCCTTTACTGAAAAATATCCGTTTGAAAGTTTTGAAATATTAGTTACTTCGTTTTCAACTTTTGAAACCTTATATTCATCAATGTGTTTTATGAATTTGTTCATCAAATCCATTCCAGTTATTCCAGGTTCACCAATCCAATTATCAACTTTGTGAGCTATGTTTCCAGTTCCACCAAACTCTTTAGCAATGATTAAGGTTTTTAGATTATAACGTGCAGAATAAAGTGCTGCACCAAGTCCTGCTGCACCTCCGCCAATAATTATTACATCATATCGCATTATGAATTGTTGCGGTTTGGATTTATAATAGTTTCTTGAATTATTTTGTAAGTTCTTTTAATTCAATTATCCGTTCTTTGATTGTATCAAATCCGCCTTGCCAAAAAGATTCTTTTGTAATATCTATTCCAATTGATTTTAGAAGTTTTACTGGATCTTGTGAACCTCCCGCTGCTAAGATTTTTTCAATTTTCGGAATGAATGATTTTCCTTCGGTTTTGTATTTAGCATAAAGAGACATTGATAATAAGTCTCCAAACGAATAAGCGTAAGTATAGAATGGAACTCTGAACATATGAGGAATATATGACCATTCATATCTGAATTCTTCAGGAAGACTCAATGAATTTCCGAATTGTTCTTTTAGTGTTTTGAAATACATATCTGAAATTTGTTCGTAAGTTAATCCGTCTTTGATTTTACTATAAACTTCTTGTTCAAATTTTACAAAGAAAGTTTGACGAATTATTGAAGCATATGCATCACCAATTTTGTCTGAAAGCATTGAGATTCGTTCAGTTTTGTTAGCTCGAGATAGCAAACGATCGAATAGAATGTTTTCTCCAAGAGTTGAGGCAGTTTCGGCCAGTGTTAGGCCGGGGTGTGCAACGCTCGGATAATTTCCTTTAGTGTATAAATCATGAATTCCGTGTCCAAGTTCATGAGCCATTGTTTCAACATCTCGATAAGTGTCGTCGTGATTAAGCATTATGTAAGGAGTTATGTTTGGTGATGCTAACATTGCAAAGGCACCAGTTCTTTTGTTTTTCCGTGGATGAGAATCTATACAGCCTTTATCAAAAATTTCTTTTGCCTTTTCATAAAAAGGTAGATGGAATTCTTTGTAAGTGTCGAGTACTAAATCTTTTGATTCCTGGAATGAATATTTCTTTGTAACTTTTTTAATTGGAGCATAAATATCATATCGTCTTAGTTTTTTCATTCCAATAAGTTTGGCCTTTAGCTTAAAGTATTCGTGAAATATACTTGCGTTTTTTACCGAAGTATCAATTACTGTTTGAACAACTTTATCTGGAACTCCGTTTGAAATATTTCGAACTTGTATTGGATTTTTGTATTTCCTTAATTCTGACATATTTATCCAATTTGTTGATACTGCAGTGTAAATTGAATGGAACTTTTCAATATTATTTTTATAGGGTTCAAATAATGCTTTGTATGCTAATTCTCTATCCTCTGCCTTTGAACTGTAGAAATATTTCTTTAGTAATTCTATACTCTCTACTTCTTTATTTCTAAACTTGTAAGTGAAGTCATTTGTAATTAATCCGTATAATTCTAAAATTGTTGAAATTCCTGTTGAATTTTTTCGTACTGTAAGCTGTTCCTCCTTTTCAGATAATGAGTGTTTTGCTAATTCTCGAGATTTGTTTAATGAGAATTCTAAATTTGGAATTGATTTGAAAAGACGTTTTGCGTTTTTATTATCTAATTTTTTAAGTCTTGGAACTTCAAGTCCATCAAACCATCGACCAATAAATAATAATTCATCGGTTGATTTAATTCCAATTTTGTTTAATTTTGCCTGCCAAACTTTCAGCTGTTTTTCTTTAGTATTCTCTGATTTTTTTAATCCTAAAAACGCGCCTAATATATTTGATTTTTCAGTTAACTCTTCTTCAAGTTCAACAAGTTCTTTGAATGTTTTTTCAGATAAAGAGGGTTTGAGTTTTGATCTATATGTTTTTAATTTGTCTATTAGTTTTTCAAGATACTTAATTTTTTTATCAAAATCTTTTTCTTTAACAAGATGATCTAATTTCCAACGTAGCATATTTTTGTTTATGTATAAATGTTTTAAACTCTTCCTCTTAACTTCATTGCATCAGCTACTCTTTTTACTGCGACTAAATATGCTGCCTGTCGCATGTTAATATGTTTTTCAGTGTCATAAGTTTTTACAACTTTTTGAAATGCGTTAGTTAAAACTTTATCAAGTTCATCATTATATTTTTTTAGATCCCAATTTTCTCCAGAATTATTCTGAGCCCATTCAAAATAACTTCCAACAACGCCTCCCGAATTACATAATAAATCAGGAATAACAAATATACTGTTGTTATATAAAATGTCATCTGCTTTTACAGTAGTAGGTCCATTTGCGCCCTCTGCAATAATTTTTGCTTTAATTTTGTCTGCATTTTTCTCAGTAATTACATTTTCTAATGCAGCAGGAACAAGAATATCGCAGTTTTGTTCAAGTAATTGTTCGTTAGACATTGCTTCTGCCTTTGGAAATTTTCTGAGTGATTTGTTTTTAATTTTAAATTCTAATGCGTCTTCAAATTTAATTCCGTTTTTGTTAAATATTGCTCCACTTGAATCAGAGTACCCAATTATCTTTAATCCTAAATTCTCAAAATGTTTTGCTGCATATTGACCAACATTACCAAATCCTTGAATTATTGCTGTTGATTTTTTAGGATTCATTCCAACATGTTTCATTGCTTCACGAGCAGTTATAACTACACCAAGTCCTGTTGCTTCAGTACGACCTTCATGTCCACCAAGTTCAACAGGTTTACCTGTAAAAGTTCCAGGTGCTGATACCTCTATACTTTGTTCATATGCTTCAAGCATCCAAGCCATTGTTTTGGAATTTGTGTAAATATCGGGTGCGGGAATATCTTTCCATGGTCCAAAATGTTTTGCGAATTTTTTTGCATAAGCTTTACTTATTTTTTCTAGTTCTTTTTCAGACAATTCCTTAGGATTACAAACTACGCCTCCCTTTCCGCCACCAAAAGGCAGTCCAGTTAATGAACATTTCCAAGTCATCCAAGCAGATAGTGCTCTGACTGTATCTGCAGTTTCTTCAGGGTGGAAACGAATCCCACCTTTGAATGGACCTAATGCATTATTATATTGAGATCTGAAAGCAGTGAATGTTTTAATTCTACCATCATCTCCGCGAATAATTAATCTTTTTTGAATAAAATTTTGAGGATATCTTAATGAATTTCTTAATTTTTTGTCCAAGTTTAGTTGTTTTGCAGCCCAGTCAAATTGCTTCTGAGATTCAATAAATGCATTATTTTTCATAATTATTATAGTCCTAAGACTTTCTTTAATCTTTCCTTATTAAATCCAATAATTGCTTTTCCATCAATAACAATAACGGGAACGCCCATTTGTCCAGATTTTTCAAGTAGTTCGTCTGCTAATTTTGGATCTTTTTGAACATTCTTTTCTGTGTATGAAATTTTATTTTCTTTAAAGAATTCTTTGGCTTTTATGCACCAAGGACATACATTTGTAGTATAAATTTGAACTTTCTTTTTTACCATTATCATAATTGTGCTGGTTCATTAATAAATTTATTGTCTCTCGAATTCATATTCGTCGGATTCTTTGATTAATTTTTCAGTTAATAGAAATAATCTTCTAAAGAAACTCTTCCTAAAGGTTTGACTATCTTTCAAATTTTTAATTGAATATTTTATGATACTATCCATTTCCTTGGATATGTGACTCATTTTTGTTTCATAATGATCTCCAATATAATCAACAAGAATTTTTGCATTTTTATTTTTATTTTTCAAATACCATCTACCGAATGGCACAATTACAGGCATTAATCCCGCAATATAATTTACTGAATTAGCAATATCTGTTCGTATTTTTATTGTGATTTTTTTGTGACCAGTTTTTACATAATTTATTGAAGGAATCAGTCTGCCAGATGAAGCATAGTAATTTGAATAATCTGCAAGAATTCCGTTACCTAAATCTAATTTAATTAGAGCATCATTAGCATATAGATCTTTCAGAACGAAGTTGGCTTGCCGTCCAATTTCTGCAAATATTTGATCAACATGATGTTTATCCATATTTCTGTAAAGTTTTCTAATTCTTGGTCTAAATTCTTTATATGCACGAATTGCATCTGCACGAACTTTTCTATCTAATCCTTTTCTTCTTTGAACTATATGCATTAGTTCGTGAGATATTACTCCTTGTAATGCTTCAGAATTTGTTTTTAGATAATTTTCAGTTTTTGAAGAGATACTAATAATTATTAAATCAAATTTTCCAGAAGTAATAGACATAGATGTTGGATCTTCAAAATAAGTTTCTTGGAATTCTTTTCGCATTTTTCTTGGAATTCTTTTTTCTATTTCTTTGAAATATTTTGGATCATCAATTACTAGAATTTCTTCTATGTTGCGAGGAATTTTCCATTTGAGATAAATATCAAGAAGTGCTGCCTTTACAAATTCTGGACGAATGTTTCCACGAATAGTTAAGTTAAGCATATTGAATTTATGTTTTGTCAAATAAATAAGTTTGTTCTCACTTAGTAATGGGAACTTATTTATATCTTACTCCATAAGAAGCTTATGTCATTACATGAAGCTCAAGATTATATTCATTCAAAATTATCAAAATTTTCAGGAGATTTTGTCTTAATTTCCGAACAGGGAAAGGATTCTATGTTTAATTTTAAAGACACAAAAGTTAATTTAAAGACATCTTCAAAAAATATGTTAACTGCCGCATATAGTAAAGGTCAAAAAGTTAAGATTGTTGAATTTGATTTGAAGAAAGATTTAGATTCACAGATTAAATTACTTACTACTCGTTTGAGAAACGATCCTAACTTCAAGGGGTTTTCTACAAATTCAAAATATCGTTTAAATGAAATTCATGATAAAAATTTGGCTAATTTTAATGTAAATAATATTCTTGATGATGCGATTGATTTGGCATTTCAACATGGTGCTAAAAAAATCGGAGGAAAATTTAATTATCAGCTGTCTAATGTTAGACTCTTGAATTCAAATGGAATTGATTATGATTATGATTCTTCAAAATTATCAATGGGTATGCGAGTTTTTGTGAATGATAATTCTGCAAGTAAAGTTATTTCTTCGACAACTTTGAAGGATTTTGATTATCGAAAAAAAGTTATAGAAACTCTAGCTCTTGCGAAAGAGGCAGTATTCCCGGAAAAAATTAAACCTGGAAAATATTCAATTATTTTAGATCCTTTAGCATTTTCATATGTTATAAATGAACTCGGAGATTCTAAATTTGCGAGTAAGAAGATGGGAAAATCAGTAGGAAGCAAACATTTGACTTTGTATGATGTTGGAAATTTAAGAGGTGGTTTAGGATCGGCACCTTTTGATAAATACGGACATCCAACGCGGGCAACTGAAATAATTTCTTCAGGAGTTTTGAAAAATGTTTCTCATGATCCTAATAATTTTGTTGTACCGATAGGGAAAAGGTCAAGGCAAAAACTTATTTCTGAAGTTAATAATGGTTTATTAATTACTAATTTTTCTGGAGCTAAACTTGACGGGGGAAAAATTTCTTTAAGTTCAAAAGATGCTATATTCCTAATTAAAGATGGTCAAATTATTGGGTCAGGAAAACCAGTAAAGATCTCTGAAAAATTGGAAAAATTTATGGACGGTTTTACAGAAAGTTCAAACAGTAAAGAACGACTTTTTAATCCTGCAGTTTCAACACCAGTAGAATTACCAACCGCAATAATCGAAGGATTAAAAATTAGATAATATTTATATTCTCATAACGCAATTTAATTTATGTTAAAACTGAAGAGAGATCTAGGTCTTTTTGAAACAACGTTAATGGGAGTAGGTATTATTCTTGGTGCCGGAATTTATGTTCTTATTGGTGCGGCTACAGGTATTGCTGGAAATTCTGTTTGGCTTAGTTTTGTTATAGCTTCTATTGTGGCAATTTTTACCGGACTAAGTTATGCTGAATTTAGTTCAAGATTTACTGATGACTCAGGAGAATATGAATATGTTAAGAAAACTATTTCTGAACGTTGGGGCTTTATTGTGGGATGGATGATGGTATTTACTTTACTTATTTCTGCTGCAGCCGTAGCATTAGGATTTGCAGGATATTTTTCAAGATTATTCCCGTCACTTAATGTTGGTGTTGTAACAATTGCTGCAGCAACAATAATTATTTTTTCTTTGATTAGTTATTGGGGAATAAAACAGGCGGCTTGGTTGAATATTTTATTTACTTTTCTTGAAACTTTTGGTTTATTATTTATTATTTATCTGGGTCTGAAAAAGATTGGATCGGTAAATTATTTAGATATGCCTTTTGGTTTTGAAGGAGTTCTTTCGGCTTCAGCGTTAGTATTTTTTGCATTTATTGGATTTGAAACTATTATTAAGTTGTCTGAGGAAACGAGAACTCCTAAGAAAACAGTTCCACGTGCAATTTTACTTTCTATATTAATTTCAACAGTAATTTATATTCTGGTTGCAATTTCAGCAGTAAGTATTCTTAGTTGGGATAAGTTGGCAGTCTCTACAGCGCCACTTGCAGATGTTGCAGCAGTAGCGTTAGGATCATATGCATTTTTAGCAATTTCAATCATTGCATTGTTTTCTACAGGCAACACTATACTTATAATTTTGATAGGTGCATCCAGACAAATATATGGAATCTGTAAAAATTATAAAAAATTACGTACTTTATCAGAAGTTTCTTCTTGGAGACAGACACCACATATTGCAATTATGTTTTCAGCAGCAGCAGCAATTGCATTTAGTTTAATTGGTAAAATTGGAACTGTTGCAGAGATGACAAACTTTGCAGTATTTGCCACATTTATTTTGATTAACGGCGCATTAATAGTTCTTAGACTAAAAGAAAAGAAACCATTTACAAAAGGATTTCGAGCACCCTTTAGCATTAAAAAAGTTCCAGTTACTGCAGTTTTAGGATTATTCTCATCTCTATTTCTTATGTTTCAGTTACCAATGTTTGTAATCTTAAGTGGCGTTGGATTATTGGCAGGAGGGACAGTGCTCCATAAATTAATTTCTTAGAATCTGTCATTACAAATTATACTATATTTATAAAACGTGTTTATAATATAGTTATATGGGTCGGTTTGCTGAATTGGACTTTTTCCGAGGTAGTGCAATTATTTTAATGATAATATATCACATATTTTTTCAGCTCAATTTTTTCAGAATATATTCAGCAGATGTATTTAATGGTTGGTGGTATATTTTTGCGCGTTCAATTGCGATAACTTTTTTATTATTAGTTGGAATTTCAATTGTTTTGAGTTACCGTAGTAGAAAATCTAATTATCGTAATTTGTATCGCGGAAAAATTGTGCTATTTATAGCACTAGGAGTTACGTTAGTTACGTTTTTGACGTTCACAGAATATACTATTTATTTTGGAGTGTTACATTTTATTGCAGTTATGTTGTTACTGTCACCATTAATAGTTCGATTTAGAGTTTATCCGTTAGCCATTATATCAATATTTTCAATTGTGATTGGATTTTGGTTTAAGAGCTTGATTGTTGAAAGCGAATATTTGTTCTGGATTGGTTTAAGATCTTCTACGTTTAAAACGTTTGATTATTTTCCAGTATTTCCCTGGATTGGTGTTGTATTGTTAGGCATGTTAATAGGGAAAGTTTATTATCGTCATGCTAAAAGTTTGGAATTTATGAATTTTAGTTTGCTGAATTGGTTTAGTCGTAATTCATTATTGATTTATCTGATTCATAATCCAATAATATATGGTGTTCTTAAAATAGTTTTTTAGAATCCACCCATAGAAAATATGAGTGTTATGTAAGCCAGAGTTCCCAACATGAAGAATAGAATATTTCCGTCAGTTTCTTTTGGTACAACTTCAACCATTACATTGTATAGTAAAGCTCCTGCAATAAATGCCAGCAGTGAGAAATGTAGTTTTGTCGATATTGTGAAAATTGAGGCAATTAAAACCCCAATTAATGTTGAAGAAGATAGAAGAAGTTTAAGGGATAATCGTTCAGTGACATGAGCATGTAAATTTGAAAGTGAGACTTGGCTAACTAACGTGTAGAATAAAATTGGTATGAAGAACAAGATACCACTTATATGATTTATTTGGTTTATAGATACAAGAATTATTCCAATTATTATGTGATAAATGAAGAATGCTGCGGCATGCATAACTCGCAATTCAAATATTCTAATATTTCTTCTTTTGTGTTGATAAATATATTTTTCAATAAGATGAAAAACCATTGATCCTAAAAGTACGAATAAGAATAGTGATCTATGAAATTCTACAACTCCAGTATAGAGCTCAGGAAATAAATATAGTAAGAGATAAGCTATCGATAATCCTGCTGCAAAAGATCGTATTTCTTTTTGATATGTTTTTCTGTCAGTAAAACTATCACTCAGATAATGCGCAACACCAATAACAAAGGCATAAGCTAAATTTATTAGTCCAAGCATATTCTGACTAATTAATTCTCATATATAAGTTTGGCTGATAGATTTAAATCAAATATTTCTTACAAATTTTAGAACTTCTCGTTTCAAAGTATTTCCTTTTTCTTTGATAGAATACTCTGCTCTAACACTTGGAATTTTAAGTTGAAGAAGTTTAGATAAATCAATTGGTGTTCCTATGATTGCGATTTTTGCGCCAGATTTTTCAATAGTTTTTTTCAAATCCAATAATTGTTTTGGATAATAACCCATTGCAGGGACAATTTCTTTCAAGTGAGGATAATTTGAATATATTTTTCTTAGTGAACCAACAGCATGAGGTTTAGGATCAACAATGCTAAGTTTTGCTTGTTTAGCTGCAAGATATCCCGCACCATAGGACATTCCGCCGTGTGTTGTTGTTGGTCCGTCTTCAATGATTATTGCTTTTGTTCTTGGTTTTATTTTCTGATTCAATTTTATCAGTGAATTTGTATGGACAATTTTTGCCTTAGGATTCATGATTTTTACATTTTCAACAGCATTATCTATTTGTTTTTTTGTTGCAGTGTTTTCTTTATTTATTACAACAATATCTGCAGTCATTAGATTTGTTAATCCCGGATAATATAATAATTCATGATTTTCTCTTAATGGATCAATAATTGTGATTTGTAAATCAGGTTTTATGAATGGAAAGTCATTGTTTCCGCCGTCCCACAGAATAACTTCAGAACGAGATTCTGCTTCTTTTAGTATTTCAGAATATTCTATTCCTGCTAAAACAGTTCGTCCCTTTACTAGGTGTTTTTCATATTCTTCTCTTTCTTCAATTGTAGTATTGTAATTATCTAAATCACCGACATAATTGTAAATTTGAACTCTTTGTTTTTCTAAATTACCATAAGGCATTGGATGTCGAATAACGGTGTATTTTACGTTAATTTTTGTTAGAAATTCTGCAACATAGTCAACAACTTGAGATTTTCCTGCACCAGTTCTTGCTGCAGTTACTGCGATAACTGGTTTTTTTGATTTCAGTTGAGTTGATCCTGGTCCAAGAAGCATGAAGTTTGTTCCGAGTGCTTGAACTCCTGCAGCAATTTCCATAACTTTCTGATTCGAGATATCAGAATAAGAAAGAACACATAATTCAATGTTCATTGATTTTACTAATTCAGGCAATAATGATTCTGAATAAATTGGGATTCCTTGTCCGTAATTTTCACCAGTTAGCGAATTAGGATATCGCTTATTTTCAATGTTTGGAATCTGAGCTGCAGTAAATGCTACAACTCGAAATTTATCATTGTCTCTAAAGAACGTGTTGAAGTTGTGAAAATCTCGTCCTGCGGCACCAAGGATAATAGTGCGGATAGGTTTCATAAAATAATTAATCTTTGGAAGTATAAAAATTATTCTAAGAATTCTTTTATAATTTCTGCAGCGTTATGAGTTGTAATTCCAGTATAATCATTGTCGGGAACAACTTCAACTAAATCTACTCCAATTAGATTACCCTTTTTTAGTTGTTTAATTGCAGTAATTAGTTGTGCAGGTTTCATTCCCTTTGGAACTGGGTGATCGACACCCGGTGCATAAACTGGATCAAGAACATCAATATCAATTGTTACGTAATATCTTTTGGAATGTTTCTTTTTAATATCTTTGACTTTTATTACTTGAACTTTTTCAGATTTTTTTAAGAATTCTATTTCTTCCTTGATTTTTCTAAATCGATATCCGATTAGATAAATATTTTTACATCGATGTAGTTCTGAAACTCTACGAAGAACTGTTGCATGACTAAGTTTGTGTTTGTAAACATCATAAGCATCGGCGTGAGCATCAAACCAAAATACGTCAAAAGGTTTTGAACTTGCTTCTAAAATCGGTAATGTAATTGAATGATCTCCTCCAATGAAGAAAGGATTTAATCCAGATTTCCATATTGCTTTAGCTTTGTTTCGGATTTTATCATTTGCCTGTTCTTGAGTAAAATTGCTTAATCTTAATCCTGGAAACTTAACGCCTAGTTCTTTTCTTAATGCTGCCACGCCTTTGTCTGCGGCACCGGATTTAAATTCAGAATATAATGCAATTGGTGCACCGATTAATTGAAATGCCATGATTATTTAGTATTTGCAACCCGCTGTTGCAGCCAAGCTTGCAAGAGATTTAACTCCTGATGATTTCTGTCCATTGATACTCCAGGTAGGATAACTAGTTATTCCTTCCAGTTTACAGACTTCAGGTTGAGCATCTTCTCCTCGTTCATCACATTCAATATAATTTATTTCTTTGAATGCTGATCCGAATAATTTTTTTTGATCTGCACATGCGCCACACCAAAAAGCTCCATACATTTTTACATCTTTGTCTGTAAGACATTGTACGAGTTCAACTTTTGCAGGATCTGCTTTGAAGAATAGGGAATTTGCTCCAAAACTTAGAGCGATTATAATTACTAGTGCGATTGCTAAATTTTTGATAGTTTTCTTTTTTAATTTCATAGTATACTAATTCCATGCACTATTGAGTCAGCATAAATTGCTACAGCAAGAGCCACAGTTATTAACATAGTTAATTTCATTAATTTATTTTTTCGACTCATTTTATTTTTCCCCAACCAATCAAATGCCATCGACTACCAAACTTACGACTTATTGCGATTTTTGCACCAATGTTTGCTGATATTGCACGCTTTAGGTTTATTACTGTTGTGTTCCCAATTTGAGTTACAAGTCCCCAAGTTGTTGCAGTTCCGATGTTTAGCACTAAAGGTTCATTTACTTTAATCTCTTCAATTTGTAAATCTTCTTTTGCACCCAGCACTTTATCAAATAAATGAGTTTCAATTTTTAGATTGTAGATAATTTCTGGAGTTTTTCCCGGATTTCCAATAACATTTCCAACTAGTGAATCTGTTTTTGTTTGTGAAGGATCAAGTTCTGTCTCAATAGCAACTGAACCTCCTGGACCTTTTTCACTTATACTTTTTTTACCTGCAACTATATTTTTTATTTTTGTTTTAACTGGAGTCCAGGTTGCAATTCCTTTATTTTCTGTTTTGAATCCTGGAGAAATTTCAATCTCTTGTCCAACTTTGAAAGTTCCACCAGTAATTGTTCCACCAAGAATTCCACCAGTTAATTTTTTAATTTTAGTTCCTGGTTTGTTAATATCAAAACTTCTAGCAATAATAAATGATGAATCAGCTTTTCCTTTTTCTTTTGGAGTTGGCATAAATTCTTCAATTGCTTCAATTAGAATATCAAGATTTGCACCTTTTTGTGCCGACATTGGAATTATTGGAACTTCAAATCCTAATGTGTCTGTTACGAATTTATTAATTTGTTCGTAATGTTTTTTAGCTTCTTTTTCAGTAATTAGATCAACTTTGTTTTGGACTACAATTATGTTTTTGATTCCAAGAATTTTTAGAACTGTTAAGTGTTCTCTAGTTTGAGGTTGAGGACATACTTCATTTGCTGCAACCATTAATATTGCTCCGTCCATAATTGCTGCGCCTGAAATCATTACTGCCATTAATGTTTCGTGACCTGGAGCATCAACTAACGATATTTTTCTAATAAGTTCAGTTTTCTTTCCATCAACTTTTTCTTTGTTTGTAAAATTATTTTTTGCATCTTTTCGGATTTCAATGTCTGCATATCCGAGTTTAATTGTAATTCCTCGCTTTAATTCTTCTGAATGAGTGTCAGTCCACTTTCCAGATAGTGCTGAAGTTAGTGTTGTTTTTCCATGATCTACGTGACCAATTATACCGACGTTCATGACTGGAAGTGAATCATTTTTCATAAGTTAGCTTATTGGGTGCGTTTAAAAGTTTTAAGATTGGAGATTATTTTACTAAAACAATATGATTCTGGAGAAAAAGAGATTTCAGTTGAAGATTATACTGGTTCTGAAGCTGAATTAGGAATTTATTCTTATTTGAATCTATTTACTGCTGCCTCTGATGGTGAAACTTATTTGGCTCCGAATACCAGACTTCGTAGAAAAGGGTCTTCTGAATCTGTTTTAGGTAAAAACGTATTATTTACTTGGAATTTAAATAAAATATTAAATTTGACAACTAATTATTCGAAAACAGTTAGAGAACTTACTGAACTTGGTAAATCTTTGCTGTTAATTTGGCGAGCACATAATAATTTAGATTTACAAAAAGGAACAAGTTTAGAAGATATTACTTAGCTACTCTTTTTTCCTTGTTTTTCTTTCGGAAATTCCGAGATTCACAGTTTGGACAGACTATATCTTTTGTTTTAATTCTTGCAGGATTTGCTCTAACTACTTTCTTGCATTTCTTACATACAAATCTTCTATTGAATAATCTTACTTCTGCTTCTGGAATTTTCATTTTATGTCTTTATTATTTCTTTCATAATTCTTTTGCCCATAATTTCCCAATAAAGAATTGTTTTTCCTGACTCAACATCATTCTTAAGTTCATCAGGGATTTCTAAGTCAAAAGTTTCATAAGTTTCCATATCCATTATTTGTGCACTGTTTCCTGAAACAGATAAAACATTTGCTTTTTGTTTCTGTAGATTTGGAACTTCGATATGAGCATGAGCAGTCATGACAATAACTGTTTTGTTTCCAGTAAACATATGTTTAGCTTCAACGCGATATTTTGCATGACCATGTTTACCTGGTGCAGATTTTTGCATGTTTGTAATAATATAGGGAGCATCATTAATAACAATGTAACGACCTTCTTTTAATTTGCCGATTTCGGCCATAGTAACGTCTGACATGTTTTTGGTTAGAGAGAGAGATTTAAAAAGTTATCTTAATGCTTTTTCAATATCTTCACCTTTAACAGTCAACCTGCCCTTATATTTTGCAAATTTTATTGCCTTTTTTGTAATATTTTTTGATTCATTTTCTAAAATTTCTCTAAGTTTTTTCTTTGCAGAATCAGAAACTCTTTGGGCTCCTGAAGATTTCATCAATTTAGACATTGCTGCCAGCGATAATTTTGGCATAAAAATATAATTCATTTAAAGTTTTTATAGTTGTAGTTTGTATCGAAGAATCGCACCGATTCCTCCAATACCATCAAGTGTTTTTCCATCTCGTCCATCTTTGTTAATAATAATCCATTCTCCACCCTGTGCTTCAACTAAGTTTGTAATTTCTTCAATTTGATTTTCATTAAAGGTATCAGTAATTAATATTGATTCTACTGCACCCATCTTTATTGCTTTTCTAACTTTTTCTTCACCATAAGTTGCAAGATCTCGAGTTTTACCTAGAACTCTGAAGAATCTTTCTGCAGCTTGTTTTTCTTTAACTAATGCTTCATTTGCTAGAATGTCTTGAGATTTATCTACTACTTCTTGTAGTCCTTGATCACCAACATATCCTACATCAACTACTGAAATTACTTTGTCCTTGATTTCCTGATTCAGAAAGTTTTCATTATAGAATTCTTCTTTTGAAGGTCCAGGTCCACCAATTAGAATACCTTTCAAAGTCATAGTTTGAGAATTAAATTCAGTGTTTACAGTGTCAGCAACTTTTTGATAAAATGCCCGAGCAAGATTTTCTCTAACTCTTGCAAATCTTGCAGCAGATTGTCCTCCTGCTTTATATTTTCCTGGAACTACTGAAGAAAAAGTGTGTATTGTGTTTATGTTTTTCCCTTTTAGTATTGCAATATTTGCTTCACGTCTATCAAGTAGAACTATTCCATATGCATCAGTGTGTTCAAGCATATCTTCTAGAGGTTCAATGAAGAATCGCTGTCCGCATTTATAGACTCGTGAAGAAACATCTTCAGGCGGTTCAATTGACCAATATTTAATGTCTTGTACTCCTTGTCTCTCAGATACGTTTCCTGAAAATGCTGCTAATCCGTGTTCTGGTGTTTTTCTAAGATTTCTTAATTCTCTAGCCATTTTTTCAAGTGCAGCAGTAACATTTTTACGAGTTGATGCAGATTTAATATTTCGAGCAGTCGAAGCTTCAGAATCTATTTGATCAATAACTTTTTGGATGTGAAAACCTGCAGGTATATATACTGATACTAATTCAGTATGTCTTGCTTTCTTTTCAGATATTTCTTTAATCCTTTTCTTCAAAGCGAAGCGTTGTTTTTCATCCATATTTAAAGTTTGGATGTTATGAATAAAAGAGTTGCTATATGTACTTGAAGTAATTTACCGTAATTAATATATATGCTTGAAGTTTTGTATATATTATGTCAGAGTCATATACAAAGCTTGAAATTCTAATTGATAAGCTTGTACCTTATTCCTTGGCTTTTATTATTATACATTTTATTCTTTTATTTATTATTCCTGATATTTTACATGACTATGAAAATATACTTTTGTTTTTGGAAGTATTTTTAGTTACTGTGGTTCTCGGTCTAGATGTAGCATTCAAGTATAGGCGAGCTCAGGATAAGAAGAATTTTTTGAAACATCATTGGTTGGAAATTATTGCAGTTTTTCCATTCATGGTAGTTTTTAGAGTATTTGAAGAGTTTTATTTAATTTCAAGATTGGCTCCATTAGAGCTAGTAGTAACAGATTCACAAACAATACTTCATGAAATTCGAGGTGCAGATGCAGCAGTAGATATTGTGCGAGAAGCACAATTAACTGGTCGTGCATCAAGAATGGGGTTGTTTAATAAAATGTTTAGACCAATTACAAGAGTTCCTAGATTTTTGAGAGGTGCTACCTTTTATGAACATCCATTAACTAGAAAAAATAAGAAACATCATAAGATTCATTATTTCCTTTATAGTAAACATGTTAAGAAATCTAATTAGTTATTTTCAGTTTTCCACCACGTTTTAGTAAAATTTCATTTACACGAGTTGTTCTACAAATAACATCTGAGGCTTGTTTAATTTTTAGAGTTTGAGGATGTTCGATTTTAATTTGATCAACAGTATCTCCCAATCGGATTTTGTTTGATTGTTTCCATTGTCTGATTTCTGAAATTATATTTTTTGCAAAGTCACCAAGTGCTTCTGATTTTGCATCTTTAATTCCTAGAGTTTCATATTGAGTTAAATGGATGCTAGAAGTTTTCTTTTCTTTTTTGTAAAGATTTTGATACAGTTCTTCAGTTAAGTGTACAAAGATTGGTGCAAACATTTGTAGTATTCCATACAACGTGTTGTAAGTTGTCCACTGAGCTGCGTATTTTGTTTGCTTGTCTTCACCATATATTCTGCTTTTGATCATTTCCAAATAAAAGTCACAGAAATCATGTAAGAAAAAGTTCTCAAGTTCTTGTCGTGCTTGTTTAATTTGATAATTATCGAAATATTCTAAATATCTTTCTTGAGTTCTTGAAAGTTTTGCCAGAATCCATTTATCTTCTAGCTCTAAATTTCTTGGTTTTTTGCTAGGAACGTTATCAAAATTCATAAATGTAAATTTGGCAGTATTCCAAAGCTTGTTCATTAGTTTTGTTCCACGAACTAATTCCTTTTCTTGATAAGGTGAATTTTCTCCGTAAAGGGTTGTTGTAGTATAATATCTGAAAGCATCTGCGTTGTATTTTTCAACTTGTTCTAACGGATCAATTCCATTTCCCTTTGATTTGGACATTTTTCTTCCGTGCGGATCAAGAACCATACCATTGATTACAATATTTTTCCACGGAACATCGTTGTGATGAACTAATGATTTTAGTAAAGTGTAAAATGCCCAAGTTCTAATTATATCCAAACCTTGCGGTCGTAAACTCATCGGTGTGTTTTTATTAAATAATCGCTCATTTTCTGCCCAACCCATTGCAATTTCAGGAGTAAGTGAAGAAGTCATCCAAGTATCAAATACATCTTTTTCCCCTAGAAGTTTCTTTCCTTTATGTTTTTTTGGTTTGTCCTTTGTTGGATCTACGGGAAGCTCGCTTTCTTCAGGTAAGAATACATTTCCTTGTTCATCATACCAAACTGGAATTGGAATTCCAATATGTCTCTGTCTTGAAAGTACCCAATCCCATTGGAGATTTTCAGTCCAATCTCTTAAATTATTATAATAATGTTTTGGAGTCCAATTAACTTCTCTTGCTTTTTTGAGAAGTTTTGCTTTTAAATCAGTAAGTTTGAATTGCCATTGTTCAAGAATTAAATATTCAGGTTTGTCTCCATATCTTTCCGTTATTTGAACTGTTTGTTTTATTTTATCTCGCTTCTTTAGAAGTCCTTCTTTGTCAAGTTGACTAAGAATTTTATTTCTTGCTTCACCTAGAGTTAGTCCTTCAAATTTCCCAGCCTCTTCATTTAATCTACCATCTCGATCAATGATTACTTTTAGTGGTAATTTGTATTTTTTCCACCATTCTACATCAGTTTTGTCTCCAAAAGTACAAACCATTAATGCTCCAGTTCCGAAATCAATCTTTACATCTTTGTCTGCCAAGATTGGAACTTGATCATTTGTCAGAGGGACTGTTGCATGTTTTCCGACAAATTTACTATATGTTGGATGTTTTGGATTAACAAAAACTGCTACACAAGCAGGAATAAGTTCTGGACGTGTTGTTGCAATTTGTAAATTTGTATTTCCAACTTTGAAATTTATATAGTTCAGGAATGTTTTCTGTTCTTGATCCTCAAGATCTGCTTGAGATATTCCTGTTTGTCCTGAGATTGAATATAGCCCTGGTTCACTTGAACGGTAAACTCTACCTTTTCGGTATAAATCTAAGAAAGACTTTTGTGCAACTTTTGCTGCCCTTGGTGAAATTGTGGAGTAAAATAGATCCCAATCATAGGAATGCCCAAATCTGTCAAACATTTCTCTTGCAGATTTTTCAAGCTTTTTAGTTTCTTTTAATGCTATTTTTATGAACTTTTGTCTGGACATTTTTGTAGATTTTATTCCGAGTTTCTGTTCAATGTATCTTTCAGTAGGAAGTCCATTATCATCAAAACCTATTGGAAAGAAAACATTATGTCCAGTCATTCTTTTGAATCGTGCTATTGTTTCAAACATAGTATATGATGCGCCGTGACCCATGTGCAATTTTCCAGAAATATACGGAGGAGGAGTATCTATTGAAAAAACAGGTTTTCTAGAATTGGGATTAAACTTATATATCTTTTTTGTTCTCCAGAATCTTTGCCATTTTGCTTCAATTTTTTTATAATCTGGACGTTTATCTAATGTCTTTGGCATTGTTTAAGTTGTTAAGAGCGAATTATAAAACTTGCGAGGAATCATTTTATTTGTATTTCCAACCTGCAATATGAATTGTATCCCAGAAAAATCCTTTATCGCGTCTTACTGTTACTCTAAATCCGGCATCATCAAACATTTTTTGAATTTCTTTATTATTTTGAAGCCATTCTGGCGCTCTAAAAATTTTGAAAACCCGATCATAATCTATGAAATAAATTCTACCTTTCTTCGCCATTCGTAAACTCAATGCTTTCAAAACTTTTTTAGGTTCCGAGAGATATCCTAACAATCCAATTGATGTTGCACCATGTAATGAATGAACTTTTTGATGTAAATTATGTCTTGCTTCGCTATCTTCTAATATAAATTCAACATTTTCTAAACTATATTTTTGTGCAAGTTTTGTAGCTTGCTTTAAACTTTTAGCAGATACGTCTGTTGCTAAAATATGTCCTCCAGGACCTACTATTTTAGATAAATCTTTTGCTAGTTCTCCTGAGCTGGCACCGAGATTTATTATTTTTCTATTTTTAAATCCTTCAAAATGTTTTAGAATATGTTTGTGAGTTTTTGGTTTTATAAATAGATTGTATGAAATTTTTTGTAAAAAGGCTGAAGAATCTAGAAGTTTTTGTACAATGAGTGGTTTACTTTCAACTGTTCTCATCAGATAAAGCGGAATTCCCAATAATATAAACATTGCACCAGTTCCAGTAGTAACTGGATCAATTCCACCCATTAGAAACATAAGTGTAAGTCCCAGTATAACGGGTAATGATTTTCCAAATGGAACTCTGAAAGTCCGTTCAGTATCTGGTTGAGTGAATCTTAAGATAGTTACACTCATAACAACCATTGCATACATGAAGATTGCTAGAGGTAAAACTAATTCAAGAAGAAGTTCATAGGATCCTGAAAGTATAATTAAACCCGATAACACTGCTTGTACAAGTATGGCTATATACGGTGTTTGGAATTTTGGATGAATTTTTTGAAGTGCTTTTGGTAATAGTCCGTCTCTTGCCAACGCAAAAATTAATCTAGGTGTTGTAATAATCCATGCTGCTGCACCACCAAAAATATTTAGGAAAATAAGGAATGTTAGAATTTTTCCACCAGTAGTTCCCATAATTGTATTTGCTACAAGAATTAGAGGTGCATTTGATTTAGCAAGTTCCTCCCATCCAACTGAACCTAGTGCGATTGAAACTACTCCGATTGCTAAAAAAGTTACAGCTAAAGTTCCCCACATCATAACTTTTGGAATTACTCTCTTAGCGTCTTTTGTTTCTTCCGCGAGATTTGCCACAGTTTCCCAACCGAAGAAAGTTTCCAGTATGTATACCATTGCAATGACTAAGGATACTTTTGGAAATACATCTAGCATTTGGATTCGTCCGAAATCAAAATAATAAACACCCCAACTGATTAAAGTCCAAAGAGACATTATTGTAATTATTGAGAACACAACAAGCATTTTTACTGAGAGATCAACTCCACGGAAAGATACTGTATTGATTAATGCAACAATTAATAATGCAATAAATATTTTAATATAAAAACCAAATCCTGCTTCTGCTGCAAGTATTGGAAAAAAAGCAGCCATATATGCAAGACAACCGATTGCCAGCATTGCAATTGTGACATTTGCCACAAGCCAGGAAGTCCATCCGACTAAGAATCCACCAAATTCTCCAAAAGCTTGTTTAGTATATTCATAAACTCCTCCTGCCTTTGGAAACATTCCTACCAACTCTGCAAAACAGGCTGCAATCAACATTGCAATTACTGCAACTGCGATCCACGAGATTAAAGATGCAGGACCTGCGATAGCGGCAGCAATTCCTGGTACAAAGAAGATTCCAGTTCCAATTATTGCATTAATTGCTAATAGAATTAATACACTAAAGGAAATACTTTTCTTTAATTCAGGTGCACCTGTTTCTGCCACACTATTCTGATAAGATTATAGATTAAAATTGTTATCTACCACTTATTAGTGAACTTTTGAAAAGGTGGTAGTTTATTATTATATTGGCAGAAATGATTCTACTGGAAAGTAGTGTCATTTCAGAGACTTTATAAATATCAAGATATGCGCTTTCTTAGAATTAACGATTAAAATGGACGAATATCAATTACGAAGAGAATCACTTTTTGATGCGGAAGTTTCTGCAGTTCAAAGCGGAAACACTGAAGAATTTTACAGAATTAATGCAGAATTAGACACATTAGATAATGAATTTAGAAATGTTCAAGAAGTAAAAGAAAATTCTCGTTTTGGAACTATTGCTAGAAAAGCTGGAAATTATGTTTTAGGCGGGCTTGCTGTCGCAGGTTTAGCTTTAACTGGTGCAGCAAAAGATATGGCGGGAAGCACATTAGAAGATTCTGTTGATATATATTTTTCTGGATCAAATGATGCTCAAATGATCAATAATTTATCAGTTAACCAAACAATTACTAATGGAGATTATGTTGCAAATTTGGAAGATAATCGATTTATTAATATTATTAATATTGAATCAGGAAGCGAATTACAAATTCCTGGAAATCATTACGAAGTTGGTAGTATGGCCATTGACGGAGATTTACTTCAATATACAACTCTGAATCTGAGAGGAAATGAAGGACTATATCAATTAAATGAATTTGATATGAATACTGGTCAAACTGCGGTTTTGAAAGAAGAGACTTCTGCAGCTGAACCTGATTTTTATAGAAATCATGATATTGATGGAATTAATAGCGTTCATGTTGATAGTGGTGCTGTTGTTTTAAATGGTGAAATTGTATATACTCTTGGAAATAACTCTTTGCCAAGTTTAAATGGTGATTCTGTTGCTTTTGCCTCAGAACAAACTGAAAACAATGAAACAACTCAAAGTGTTGTTTTGGTTGAAAATGGAGAAAGTAATAATATTTATTCAGGAAATCAATCTGTTGAATTCGTTGAATTCTTAAATGGAAATGTTGTTTATGGACTAGAAAATTTACTTGACAACAAAACTGTTGATTTACATGTTGGAAATGCAATTAGGTCAGTTCCTAATGGAATGTTTGATGTTGATAACGGAAATCTAACTTGGATTGAACAAACTGAAGATGGTTTTTCAATTAATTTGTACAATTTTGAAACAGACCAAACTGAAAATATTTATGTTTCTACAGCAGAAATGAGAAATCCTCAAATTTCTGGAGATCTTGTGACTTGGGAACAAAATTATGAATTATCTGATAGCTTCAAGGCATGGTATTCTAATGTTACTGATTTGATGAATCTTGAATCAATAGTTTCAGTAGACAATGGAACTGTCGATAACGGAACAGTAGATAATGGAACTGTTGATAATGGTACAGTAGACAATGGAACTGATATTTCAACTATTCCTGGAAATACAAAAACTGAGACTGAAGATAATGATTATTTAGGTATGATTGCAGCAGGAACAGGTGTAGGTTTACTTGGACTTGGATATTTTGCATTAAGACAAAGAGATAAGAAAATGGCTAACGAAGTTGCTTCAATTGTCGATTCTAGACTTGGTGCAGCAGCATCAGCTAATGAATTAAACAGAGTAGCAGATCAAATGAAAGCATTAAATGAAAGTTTAGAAACATATGACTCTTTTGATAAAAGATTTGAAGATCTTGAAGCTCACGGATCTAAACTTTATTCACAATCTAAAGAAACTCAGGACCTTGTCGATTTCTTGGGCGCAGTTGAGCAACCAGATTATGAAAGTAACTTAACTGAACTTTCTGAACAAGTTTCAGGTATTAAGGAAGTAGTAGATTCTTTGAATAAACCAAAGGTACCTATTATGTCTGTTGACTTTGTTAAAACGAACGCAGAGTTGGAACAACGAGAGAAAACATGCGATACTTTAGAATCTATTCTTGAAGATAGAGAAGCTAGAGTTAAGTCTGAATCAAATAAAAATAAAGTTAAAAATGTAGCTGGTGAA
>LWDU01036175.1_pt1 | contig 25160 bp, 17 predicted proteins | sample 727161 | NCBI WGS metagenome assembly LWDU01 (sample SAMN04566230, study PRJNA314399) | hydrothermal vent metagenome | isolation source: deep sea hydrothermal plume seawater | place: Mexico: Gulf of California, Guaymas Basin | collected 2004-07-11
ATGACGAAGTCAGACTTCGCGGGATCTGCGACCAGGGTATAACCGTCCAGAGCCAGCGTGCCCAACATCTTCTCGCTATCCACCAGATTCTTGGGACAGCCCAGGCTGACGAAGGCGTAGTTGCCCTTGCTGGCTCCGGTCGTCTGCGGGGCTTGGGGCTGAGGAGCGTCAGGTTCAATAATGGGCAACGACAATGACATAGGGTGACCAGGATAAATTTGGCATCCACGTCAGTGGAAACGTTTTGAACATTTGACGCTGCCAGCTGCGTGCCCCGTGAGGTTCAGCGTACGAGTGCCGGACGCCGCCTGCGGACGGGTTGAAAACGCTGCAGTCTACTGACCGATCCCCAATCTCACAAAAGGCAATGGACGCATCCCGTCCTTTTTGCATTATCTCTGTGACATGGGAAAGCTACGGCAGCGTTTCCTGTGGACCGAGTGGCTGTCTGTCTGGCCACCGTCCAAATTCGCTGAAGGAAACCAGGCCAGCCGGCGTAGGCACGGAAAAACGCACAGAAAAACAACGAATCGTGCAACATCACAATTTCCGGCCGCACCACGTCTATTTCAGAAAACGCTGCCCCTGGGCCTTCTGGATGTCGTCAAGTTCGGCCGTCAGGGTGGCCACAACATCGGGGTGTGACGCGTACACGTTGTGTTGCTCAGCGGGATCGACCTTCAGATCATAGAGTTGCCCAATGGCCTCGCCTTTTCCAGGCTTGACCTTCCGCGGTTGAGAAAACCCTCCGGAACCCAATCCCTGGATCAGCTTCCAGTCGCCCGACCGAATCATCATGAATCCCCCGCCGGATCTCATGACCACTTGCTGCCGCACGGCAGCATTATCGGGCTGAGTTTCTTTTAACACCTGGAAAAAGCTGAAACTGTCCGGCCCCGCTTCGGACGACAGTGTCTGTCCCACGACATCGGAAAATGTGGCCAGCAGGTCGGTGAAACAGATTGTCCGGTGCGACGTCGTTCCGGCTGCCACAGAACCGGGCCAGCGAACGATGAACGGCATGCGGTGTCCGCATTCCCAGGCATCGGCCTTCATCCCACGCAGACCGCCAGACGAATCGTGACCAAGTCGTTCGACGTCATTTTCGTACCAAACCGGACCGTTGTCTGACGTAAACACCAGCAGCGTGTCCTTTGCCATGCCCGCATCCTGCAGCGACTTCAGGACTCGACCAATATTTGCATCCACCATTGTGGCAAAATCACCGTACATCCCGGCCTCACTCTGCCCGGCGAACTCCGGAGACGGCAGCCACGGCGTGTGAGGAGCCGGATACGCCAGGTACAACAGCAACGGTTTCTGCTTTGTCGCCGGTTGCCGTCCGTGCGACTGAATCACGTCGATGGCTTCTTCGGTGAATCGCGGCAACACATCCTTCAGCACCAGATCAGGAGCAATGCCACCCTCTCGCCAGAAGGCTCCCTGAATCTTCGTCCAGCCGTCGCTGTAGTTCGCTTCAATCTGATTTGTCGGCGGCTGCACTGCCTTGTTGCCACGAATATAAAAGTACGGTGGAATATCGGTTGATGCCCGAATGCCGAAATAACTTTGGAAGCCACAATCCACCGGCCCCCCAGGCAGAGGCTTGTCGTACCCGTTTTCATCGAACCCCAGATGCCACTTGCCAACCATCGCGGTCTGATACCCGGCGTCCTGCAGCAACGACGCGATTGTCACCTGTCCCGCATCAATCACACGCTTTCGCCGCCATGCACCCACGTCTGCTCGAAACGGATAACGCCCGGTCATCAGGCCGTATCGCGACATGTGACACAACGGTCCCGGCGCATGGGCGTCAGTGAACCGCATTCCGTCGCGAGCCAGCGAGTCGATATTGGGCGTGGAAATTTTTGAGTTTGGGTTGAAGCAGCCGGGATCGCCGTACCCCATGTCGTCCACCATGATCACCACAATATGCGGCAGCTTCTGTCCGTCCGCCTGAGCAGACGACGACAGGAACAGCAGTAAAGCTGCGACACACGCGAACGTAAAGCAAAGTTCTTTCACTGGTATGTCCTCTTCGAATTCTTCGACGTGTTGCCAGCGCACGTATCCGTCGCTGGTGTACGATGAGTTTAAGCAGTAGCGGAGTCCTGCACAATCAGCCGGAGAACGGCAAGGCAAGGATGGGAAACAGCAGGCTGTGAGTACACGCCCGGAAACGAAACGGAACAACGGAAAGGCCACGTTGTTCGCGGATTCAATCAAATTCTTCGTGATGGCTTTACGCCATTCACAGCTGCTCGCATTTCTGACGAGAACGCCCGCACCGCGTCGGCCGCTGCTTCGGCAGACGCTGCTTCCGCTGCTAGTCTCACGATCGCCGACCCCACGATGACGCCGTCGGCAACGTTTTCCAGCGACGCAACCTGATCCGGTCCACTGATGCCAAATCCGACCGCAAGCGGCAGATCCGTCATCAGCCGCAGTTGCATCAGCTGCTCGATCAACGCTGCCGGAAGTTCTTTTCGAACCCCGGTCGTCCCCGCCACGGACACGCAGTAGACGAAGCCACTGGAGGCATCAAGAATCTGCTGAGTGCGATCCGACGTGGTGGTGGGAGCAATCAACTGCACCAGATCCAGACCATGTTTCATGGCAGTGGCGGACATTTCACCAGATTCGTCGGCTGGCAAATCCGGGATGATCAGACCGCTGAAGCCGACTTCTGCGGCCTTCTTAGCGAAGGCTTCCGTCCCGAATCGAAACACGATTGCATAAGACACCATCGCCAGAACCGGCGGCAGCCCCTCATTCTGCAGACCTGCCATGGTGTCAAAAATGCTCTGAACGGTCACTCCGTTGTCCAGAGCACGAGTGTAGGACGCCTGGATGACGGGGCCATCCGCGATCGGATCGCTGTAGGGAAAACCCAGTTCAATCAGGTCGACATCAGCGTCTCTCAGCCCCTTCAGCACGGCGGCCGTGGTCTGCGACGACGGATCGCCGGCCGTCACGAAAGGCATGAATGTCATGCGGCCATGCTGTGCGGCCTGATTAAAAACGTCAGAGATGCGAGACATTGGAGACTTTCGGGAAAACAACGACCCGTTTTATGCGCATCTTTGGATGCGACCAACGGGAGCCGACCACCTGTTCCGTGCGTCAGCCCGAAATTGGCTGCGACAACGCCGCATTGGGGCGGTGATTGCAAACGCGACGAATCAATTGTGAAAAGACCGGCGGCAGGTTAACCGGTGAGATTCCGCAAGTCCAAATGAGAGAGCTTCTTCCGTCGAAGAAGTTGCGGTTTCTCAAGGCATTCACCGTTTTTGCTCCAGGTCCTTGCTCGTATCGCCGCGCAGCGACACAATACGACGTCCCGGTTCGTTCTCGAGCGCAATATCGTCGGTCCACTTGATTTCATCGATCGGCTGACCAAACCACGGCCACGACATCCACTCTTCCCACCTCCTCAATTTCACGGCGTCTGTCCTCATGCCCCGAAATTATTCCGCTCGCGTCTTTCTGACTGCCGTCGCCCTGGTGAGCCCGTTCGCAGCGACCATCGCCGATGAGAAAACGCCCCCCGTCAAGGATGCGGCAGCGAAGGAGATCCTTGAAGGCCATTCGTTGCACGGTGAAGTCTTCAACGAAGGTCCACGTCAGGCCGCTTATCTCATGAAGGGCGTCGGAGCCATCCGCTTCGATGTCACCACGAAGTCTGAGGAGGCTCGGGCGTTCGTTCTGCAGGGAATCGGCCAGCTGCACGGATTCTGGTATTTTGAATCTGAGCGTTCTTTTCGGCAGGCGGCGATGCTGGACCCCGACTGTGCCATCGCCTACTGGGGCATGGCCTATTCAAACCGCAAAAACGCAGAGCGAGCCAAGGGTTTCATCAAGGAAGCCATGGACCGCAAGGACAAAGCGTCGCCCCGTGAACAGCGCTACATCGAAGCGTATGACCGCTACGTGAAGGCGAAGTCCGGGACCAGCGACGAGAAAAAGAAGCGAGCGGAAAAGTACATCAGCGACCTGGAAGAACTGCTGTTTGAATTTCCGGACGATATCGATGCGAAAGCTTTTTTGTGCGAGTACTTTTGGTCGGCACGCCGAGAAGGGGTGAAAATGATCAGCTACCTAGCCGTCGACGCCCTGATTCAGGACGTACTTGATGTCGAACCGTTGCATCCGGTCCATCACTATCGCATTCACCTGTGGGATACGAAGAAGGCCGCCAAAGCTCTGGAATCCGCCGCCCGATGTGGTCTGGCAGCTCCGCAGATCGCTCACATGTGGCACATGCCGGGGCACATTTATTCGCGACTCAAACGCTACCACGACGCCGTCTATCAGCAGGAAGCATCGGCGCGAGTGGACCATGCGCACATGATGAAGGATCTGGTGCTGCCGGATCAGATTCATAATTTCGCACACAACAACGAGTGGTGTATTCGAAATCTCATCCACATCGGTCGAGTCAACGATGCAATCGCACTGTCACAAAACATGATGAGCCTGCCGCGTCACCCAAAGTACAACCACATCGGAAAGTCCGGCAGCTTCAAGTACGGACGGCAGCGACTTCTTGATGTGCTGCGGGCATATGAACTACACGATCAATTGATCGCTTTGTGCCAGACGCCATACCTTGAAGAATGCGGAAATGGCACGGAAGATCTGAAACGCAACCGGTATCTGGCCGCAGCATTGACCGCCACAGGCAACCCGGAGAAGGCGACCGCCATTCAGCAGGACATTCAGACTCTGCTGGACCAGGAAAAGAAAAAGCAGAAGGCAGCCGGAGACAAAGCGCAGAAAGAGGCTGAAAAGACAAAGAAGGATGTCAAGAAAGCCCGCAGTACGGCAGAAGGCAAACACCGCAGTCGAGTTCGCGACCTGGAAAGAGCGGTGCAGGAAATTGACGGACGCATCGCCGCGTCTAAGGGTAAGTTTGATGAAGCATTGGAACTGTTCAAGAAGGCAACAGGCGTACCGGTCGAAGATCAGGTCGCCGTCATGCTGCAGGCCGGCAAGACGGACGACGCCGTAAAGAAAATCGCCAGTCACGTTGGCAGCAATCGCGGTGAGGTCCGCCCCCTGGCGGCTCAGGTGGAGACGCTGTGGGCGGCACAGAAGAAAGACGAGGCGAAAACGGCGTTCGAACAGCTGCGGAAGATATCGTCAACCCTTGATCAGGACGTCCCCACATTTGCTCGCCTGAAACCGATCGCCATGGAACTGGGTTTTGGCGACGACTGGCGCACAGATGCCGTGGTTGCCTCCGACATCGGCGCCAGACCGCCGCTGGATTCTCTAGGGCCACTTCACTGGCGCCCCGTAGCGGCACCAGACTGGTCACTGGCCGATGTCGAGAATCAGCCGCGTTCGCTGAGCGATTACCGAGGCAAGCCGGTGGTTATGATTTTCTATCTGGGTTTCGGTTGCCTGCACTGCGCCAAGCAGCTGCAAAACTTCGCTCCCGAAACAGAAAAATTCCGCGAGGCTGGAATCGATGTCATCGCCGTCAGTACAGATGAGCAGAAACTACTGGGCCGGGCCTACGAAGACCTCGACGATGGTTTTCCTTTTCCACTTGTCTCAGATGCTGACCTCAACGTCTTCAAAAAGTATCGCTGCTACGACGACTTCGAAAACCAGCCACTGCACGGCACGTTCCTGGTCGATGGTGAAGGGCGTATTCGCTGGCAGGACATCAGCTACGAACCATTCATGGATCCGGATTATGTCCTGAAGGAAGCACAACGACTGCTCGGTCAGGACGCAATCGTGTCGACCCCACTGTCCGAACAGGTCACGTCAACGCGATAGGCCTTGTTCCTCCGAGTACCATCGTTTGCTCGCAGCAGAAGCAGGCCTAATCAAGGAGCGGAGCGACGCCGCTCCGGCAATGGCAGCGATGTCGTGTCCGCTCTACGGACCAACAATCATCCCCTGTTCACGTCCGGAAACAACTCATCCACCGGGTCGCCCTGTTGCTTGCAACAAGGGTTGCGCAGCAACAAGAGGTTCCTGGGTGCGACATTGTTTGTTGTGAAAACGTTCCATCACAGCCTCCTGTGCCTGCGGCACCTAAAGGTTGCAAGCAACCTGGGCTACACACAACGGTCGGGTACACTGGCGCGTACAACTCGAAGGAACTCTCGTTGGCACGGAAATCACAACGACTTCAGATATTCGATCAGATCCGCAGTTTCCTGTTCAGTCAACTGCCCCTCGCCGGCGACTTTTTCAGGACTGTGCAGATCGCTCACGACCCGTTCCAGCGAACGCGCTCGGCCGGTATGCAGCAGCCGGACCTTGCGATAAACACCGCGCAGTGAGGGTGTGTTGTATCCGTCGTAATAGTCTTTATCAGAGCCCGATCCGACGTCGTGAATCTTGCCATCCGTGAATTGCGGGCCGTTGTGACAGTCGGCACAGCCGGCTTTGCCACTTGTGAAGACCTGCTGTCCGCGGTGTGCGGCATCACTTAACGATCCGTCAGAATTTCGGAACGGGTTAGGAGGAGGTTCCAGCGAATCCAGATAGGCCAGCAGAGCACGAACGTCGCGATCGCTGGGATTACGCCCCAGCATTGTCGATGTCATGGATTTGTGCATCGCACTCTCAAGATCATCCTGCCAGCCGTGCCACGTCCACGGGCCGGTGCTGCTGACTTCAAACAGCGGCAGAACGGTCTTCAGGGTCATTTCTGTGCCATCGTTCATGGTGTCCATGGGCCGTGAGTTGATTCCACTGTACTGATGACACGAATGGCAGCTATACCACTGATCCAGACTCCGCTCTCCGTCGTGGAATATTTCCATCCCTCGCCGCGCAAGTGTTTTCTCCTGCGGACCACCGAGATCGATTTCGGCGCTTACCTTCCGGGAATCAAGATCCACCACCTGAACGGAATTTCTCAGATAGTTGGCGACATACACCGTGCGACTGTCGTCTGCCATGCGCAGGCCCATGGGGCGCCCACCAACTTCGATGCGGTGAAACCTGTCCTGATCGTTCTGCAGTCGTCTATCGATCAAATCACCTGGACCGCCTACGCCGACAAATGGCAGATCGTGCAGACGGTAAACCAACAGTTCATGAGTCCCGGAAGCGGACGCCACCAGACGACGTTCATCGCGGCTGATGACGATTCCGTGAGGATCCGCGACGGCCAGGCGAGGGACGTCCAGTGAGATCGCCTCGCGGTAGGATGAACCGTCCAGCCGAACGCGACCGATGCGACTCGCCAGCAACCAGCCTTTCCGCAAATTCCCGACGTTGATCGGGTTTGTTCGATAGACCATCCACGTGAAGTAGGCATAGGTGCCGTCCGCGGAAGAAATCATGTGTCCCAGATTGATCCCGTTCGCCAAAGGTTCGTCGTACAGCGTTTCACCGGTCACCGGGTCAATCACATCAATACGACCGGAACCGCCACAGCCAACGGCAAGCCTTGAGCCATCGGGCGACAGCGTCAGGTATCGAGGCCAGTTGCCAACGTCAAAACGCCGCAGCACGCTGCGATTCTTCAGATCGATTTCGGTAACCTGGCCGGTGGCAACGAGCCCGACAAACGCTCGCCGTCCGTCCGGAGTGACCGCCATGCCGCGAGGCTCAAATCCCACTTCAATCACGCCGGACCGCTGCAGTCGTCCATCAATGATCTTCAGGACGGTGATATCACCGGACCACGAACCACTCACCAGAACCGTCTGACCATCGGGGCAAAATTCGATGTCGGCGGGGTGACGACCGCACACCAACTCGTCAACGAGCTGACGATCCTTCGTCCGAATCAGAGAGACACTGTTGGAAGTTTCGTTGGCTGTCACCAGCCACCGTCCATCCGCTGACAGGGCGAGGTCGACGGGCGAACGGTCAGTGTGCGCAGACGGTTGCTCAGTGCGGTCGATGACGGTGGGTTCGCCGGAATAACTCAACGGCCCGCCTGCGAGCAGGCACAAAAGGACCAACAGAGTCGAGCTGAATGCCTTGGGCATGCGATGTCCTGTTCGACGTTCGAGACGGAAGAAACGCGGCCGGGAAACTCAATGGCCGCGTGAGGTGTGCAATTCGTGGGGTGGGAACGCCGGATTCATTCTTTTCAGCAATTGGAGCAAGGTGCAGTGTTATGTAATCCTGGTCACTTTTATCCAATTCCGGAACCCGGTAAGATTCTGCGAGACCGACAGCGAGGTCGGTGGTTTATATTGTCGATCAGCGACGACCGCTGATCAAGACCTATGACGGTCAGTCGAAACGTTTTCCCTCAACGACCATCCCCGTTGTGCTTTGACGCACAGAATTCCCGCCCGCCCCTTGAAAGGAGCAATTCGTGAAGAACTTTTTCGCATTTGGAATGATTTTGACAGTCGCCTCGGCTGTTACCGCAGGTGAAGCAGTCAAGAGCGGTCCTCAGACCGGAGACTCACTTGGAGCGTTCTACGTGACCAAGTGTGCCGGTGCCGAAACAGATGGCGTGGCAGAAGGCAAGAACCTTTGCTATCGCTGTCGCAATGGTGCCAAGCCACAAGTGGTTATCTTCACCCGTTCAACCGACAAACGCGTTATCGAACTGGTACAGCTGATCGACAAGGCCATCGCGAAGAACAAAGACTCCAAGCTGACGGCGTTCGTAAACGTGCTTGGTGAAGACAAGGACGAACTGTCCGATGCAGCCAAAAAACTTGCAAAAACCAGCAAGGCTACCAACGTGCCGTTTGTCGTTCCTAACGAATTTGAAAATGGCCCTGACAACTACGGTATCAGCCCCAAAGCTGAAGTGACAATCATTCTGGCCAGCGGCTTGGGTGTTAAAGCCAACTTCTCAGTGTCTGATGTCAACGACCTGAATACAGCAGCTGTCATCGCGGATCTCAAGAAGATCCTCTAGTCGATTGCCGGTGACGGTATAAGCAATTGTGCCACTGGCTTTGCCAGTGTTTAGTGAGAGCCTCAAGGCACTGGCGGAGCCAGTGGCACACCTCTATACAGAACTGACGCTGTATAGATGACACCGTTTATCTCAAAAACAACGCGACGCCGGGTCTGACCGGTGTCGCGTTTTTTTTGCGCAGCGGACCCGACATGGGTTGATGATGAATTCCAATCACTCAAGCACAATGGTGCGGGGAGGCATCGATGGTGAGTGAATCTGGTGAATCGATCCGTCTTTGCTCTCAACCACGTAAACGCCGCCGATGCGAGCCTTGATTGTGACAGCTTCGCCGGGACCAAGAGTTTTCACTCGCCCACGGCGACCTTTGGGCGTAATTGGAAAGACCATGACCGTCATTTCTGTGTTGTTCGAAAACGAGATATCGGCCCTTAGCCGCGGCTGATTCGGATTCGAATGCACAGGAGGTGTCATCGTCAGCGCCTTGCGTGGGTGCGATTCCAACAGCTTAGCCGTGAGACGACTAATAAGCTCCTGCGGCGCGGATTCTGCAAGATTGACGGATTCCGAGTGATCGGCCTGATGGTCGTACAGTTCCCGTGCAGTCACATCTCCGGTGCTGAAGTCTCGCCATTCCACAAAACGGTATTCATCGGTGCGAATGGCGTAGCCCATGTATTCACGGCCTTCGAAATTGCGATAGTACTGGCTGAATGCTGCATCATTGACGTGAAGGTCGACGTCTTTCAGATTCGGCACCAGGCTGGTTCCATCAACAAAATCCGGCGTATCAATTCCGGCCAGCTCGCAGAGCGTCGGGTACAGGTCGAGCAGTTCGGCCAGTTCGCCTGATCGTTTTCCGGCCGTCTGTAGACCGGGTGCCGAAATAATCAGCGGCACGCGAGTATCAATTTCGTAGTTGGTCATCTTGCCCCAGCCGTTGAATTCGCCAAGCTTCCAGCCATGGTCGCTCCACAGAACAACAATCGTGTTGTCAGCCAGACCTTCTTCGTCCAACGCATCCAGCAGACGACCGATCTGAGCATCGATGTACGTCACGCAGGCGTAGTACGCGTGCATGAGGTGTCGAGCCCGTTCGTCGGCAACCCTCTGTTCATCCCACGGTTTCGGGAAGTCGATCAGATCGACATAGTGAGTCATTTCGTAGCTGTTCGACAGCGCGTAGGGCGGCGTATTCGCAGTGACAGTTCTGTCGGTGAGCACGGGCAGCGTGGCCGGGTCGTGCAGATCCCAGTACTTTTTCGGTGCAATCCACGCCAGATGGGGCCGGATGTATCCCATTGCCAGAAAGAACGGTGCCTCGTCTTTGCCCAATCGCCGCAGATCCTCGATCACCATGTCCGTTCGTGCGCCGTCCACAAGCTGGTTGTCGTCGATCTCGGGAGCAGCCGTGCTGGGACCTCGCAGATTGTTTTTTCGCCAGTCGTTCTTTGGCAGTGCCTGCTGAACTTCTCGAATATGTTGCCGTGTGCCCTCCGGGTAGGCCGACTTCAGACGAGGCAAGGATCGAATGGGTTCACTCCATGACTGTGGATCCGGAGTTGGGTTATGATAGATTTTTCCGTGACTTACGGCCGTGTAACCGAACCGGCGAAACCACTGCGGCAGTGTCACGGCAGCGGGCAGCGCTTCCCGAAAGTGAATCGGCAGAGTCCAGACACCCAGTTTGTCCGGACGAAGACCCGTCATCAGGCTGGCGCGTGACGGGTTGCAGACTGCCACCTGGCAATGTGCCCGATCAAAAAGCACGCCACGTTCGGCAAGCCGATCGATGTTTGGAGTGATGGCATGCTGGTCGCCATAACAGCGGATTGATGGACGCAGATCGTCCACGGCAATGAACAGCACATTCGGGTGCTGATTCTCTGCTGCGACACCGATCGTTGCACAGCTTTGTGTTAGAACGACAATGAAAGTCACAAACACGAAGAACCGGGTGAACAGACTGGTCAAAGAATTTCCTTTCTGACAATCGGTAACAGCGAACCTGTCTGGCAAGGCAGGAACTTCGTAGAGACATGCCGGCCAGGATCGAGTCACATTTCCTGAGCCGCGATCATGTCCCTGGTGCCGATAGAGGTGCTGGCAGTCTCAAAACGAAACAACCTCACCACCGTTTCGGGTGGACAGATTGCGGAAGGTGTCGAAGTCCATGCTGTAGCTGAAGAACTGCACGGAACCGTCGCCCATGATGAAGTGAGCGCCGCCGTGGTGCCAGCTCCAGAATCGACGCAGCTTTCCCTGCCAGGACGGCACATTTTTTCCGGCACTCAGCCCCCGTTCCGTGCTGATGTAGTGTTCGCATTCCGTGCCACCGCACAGGTACCAGCCCCATCCGATGTCACTCGGGATTCCACGTTCGCCAATAATCATGGTTTGTGACGTACCATCCGTGAAATCGCGAAACCGCGTTTTACTCATCGAATAAAACGTCCCCTTTCCGTCGATAATCCCTGAACAGCCAGGGTTTCCTTCTGTAATACCGCTCACGCCCATGTAGTCGCCCGAAAACAGCAGGCCGCAATCGTAGGTGTTGGGACTGGGGCCGGTCGGGCCACTTAACAGCTGAATATTTGAGTTGAAATCGTCCGGACAATAGAAAACGTTAATCGGGTTCGACGACGGGTCTGGCTGCGAGGGCGTGGCATTCTGCAGAAGTTTGACGGCCGTGCAGCAACCGCTGTTTTCGAAGTCGATCAGCTGATACGTGTTTCCCAGTTCGAGATATGGCAAAACGTGCGCCGTCATGCCCCATGACCCAACAGCAGTTTCGCTGCTGCTGCCCATGGGCAGCACGTTGTGAACGTCGTGATAGTTGTGGAACGCCAGCCCAATCTGTTTCAGATTATTTTTGCACTGCGTGCGCCGTGCGGCAGCTCGCGCCTGCTGAACGGCCGGCAGCAGGAGTGCCACCAGAATTCCGATGACGGCGATCACCACCAATAGTTCAATCAATGTGAAGCCGCGCTGACCGCGACGGCTGCGCCACATTGGGAGTGCAGCATCCTGTCCGGCAGAACTACTCGTCGGCGCTGTCCCGAACCAACGGAAAGTCATATTCATATGGAGGCTCCGACGGTATGGTAATATGAAATTCAAATTTCCACTCCAGCCGTGATTGCTGAGCGGCCGTGTCCATTTTCCCCCGCGGTGGCTCCACGTCGATCAGCACGCGATGCTGACCGGCGACCGGCCCGTCCTCGGTCGTGAACTCGTACCAACCGTTCTGAATAATACCGTTGGCTGCCGGCCCCTTCGTTTCACCCTCCGGCATCAGGGAAACGGTTCCCTGCAGGTTCTCCGGAATGTCTGCTGACAACACCATCCCTGACAGTGGAAGACGTACCGAGCCCTCATCGTCGCCACACCCGACGCTGACTATTATCAACCACCCGATCCATAAAACCAGAACTGACTGTCGCTGCACGCATTCACTCCCAAAAAAAGAACAACAGCCTGTCAGATGCAGTACAAGGGTAATGGCTGCAGCGTCCGTAGTCCAATCTCGCTGCAGCCAACTTCGTCACCTCATCACGTAATTCCCTGTGGAAATCGCGAGTAACTCATGGGAAATGGCATCTTCTCTCTAACGATTCCGCTTTTCGCTGTGTAATCTGCCCGACTTGTCGGCGAATCGCCGGACACTTCCAGCAGAGCATTAAGATGCCTTCCTGTCCTCCGTACAGACAGAATTGAGACATTTCCGGCAAGCCGTGTGTCGTCTGCCAACGGATTTGCGAACACTTCCGAAGCAGGTCTGGATTTTCGAGCGTCAGCTCGCACCGTCCGAGGCACGTGCCTCCTTTTCAGAACAGGGTTTAGCATCATGGGTATTCCCAAAGTGGCGATTGTCGGTCGTCCGAACGTGGGGAAGAGCTCGCTGCTGAACTGGATGGCGGGCAAGTTGCTGTCGGTTGTGGATCCCACGGCCGGGGTCACGCGTGACCGAGTCACCTGGATGATGCACGAAAAGGACCGGTATTTCGAACTGGTCGACACGGGCGGCATCGGCATCGTGGACAGCGACGATCTGTCCGATGACATTGAGCGGCAGATCGACGTGGGGCTGGCGGAATGTGACCTGCTGCTGTTTGTCGTGGACGCGAAGGCCGGCATTACTCCGCTGGACCAGGAAGTCGCCGAACGTCTGCGGCACATCGACAAACCCATGCTGATGGTCGTCAATAAATGTGACTCGTCAAAGCTGGATATCGAAGCCGGCGGTTTTCTGCGACTGGCGAACCTGCCTCAGGTCGTCACCAGCGTGACAGGCAATCGTAATCGTGCTGACCTGCTGAAGGCAATTGCGGAACACCTTCCCGAAGCCCGCGACGATGAGAATGAGGAAGGGGCGACTCTGTTCGAACCGCCGGAAATGCGACTGGCGATCGTGGGGCGACGGAACGTCGGCAAGAGTACGTTCATTAATCAGCTGGCCCAGGAAGAACGGGTGATCGTCAGCGAGATTGCAGGAACAACACGTGACAGCATCGATATTCGCTTCGACGTTGACGGCCGTGCCTTTGTGGCCATTGACACGCCGGGCGTTCGCAAACGGAAGAGCCTTGAAAACAGCATCGAATTTTATGGTCTGGTGCGAGCTCAAAAAAGCATTCGGCGAGCCGACGTCGTATTGATGTTCTTTGACGCCACGCAGACGGTCTCCCGAGTCGACAAGCAGCTTGTGGAAGAAATCACGAAACACCACAAGCCCTGCGTCTTTGTCGTCAACAAATGGGATCTTGCCCAGGAAGAGGAAATGACGATCGAAAAATGGGGCGAGTATCTCGTCAAATCGTTCGCATCGATGCGGCATGTCCCCATTGCCGTCCTGACGGCCAAAGACGGTCGCAACATCCGGCAACTGGTGAACCTCACACAAACCATCTACAAACAGGCACAGACCCGAATGGGTACGGGCAAACTGAACCGGGCTATGAAGATGGCTGTCGACAAGAACCCGCCGGCGCACCGCAAGAACAAGCGGGCCAAGATTTATTATGCAACTCAGGTCGCCACGGCACCGCCCACGATTGTGGTCAAGTGCAACGAACCAAAGCTGTTCGACGAATCGTGGAAGCGTTACCTACTGGGCTTTCTGCGTGAAGTGTCACCCTTTCAGGAAGTCCCGATCCGCATGATCATGCGTTCTCGCAGCAACGAAGACATTGATAAGGACCTGCCGGATATTCAGTTGCGGAACACTGACGACCTGGGTGACGAATCGACCGAATCAACACCACTCGCAGATGTTTCGACAGCAACGGACGCAGCACCTGCTGGCGATCAACCTGCGGAATGAGTTGAGGCTGCTACAGCTTGAACAGACATAACGAAACGGAAAAAGCCCCGCGTTACCAACCGATAACGCGGGGCTCTGTTTTGATGCTTCTTAGGCATGACAGAACGCCGGAACATTCTGCAACCCGCTCTGCACGCTCATTTATCGAGTGCACATCGAGCCGATTCCGCTGCTAGTACATTATCACAGTCAAGTCTTTGGGTTGCAGATTCGTGGCGTAAGCTTCCAGCTTGCGATTCATCGGGAGAAACACACGGCAAGCAGGATGCTTACCCCACCCTTTTGATAGTGACAAAGCACTAAGCAGCGGCTTTCTTTTTCTTCTTGCCTTTTCCAGCTCCGCCTTTGCCTTTGCCACCACGACGGGCCTTAGGAAGTTTTTCCTGCTGTTCAGCAGTCAGAACCTTCCTCAGAGACGCAACGATTGCACCGGTGAGTGCCTGCTGAGCCTTCTGGACTTCCTTGGTCTTAGCCGTCTGCTCGTCCGTCAGTTTGACGGCACCGGTAACAGCTTTTCGAGCATCTGCTCCGGTCTTGCCTGCGGCCCTGGCCGCCTTCTGAGCATCACGCTGAGCCTTCACCTGATCAGCGGTGAGGATGGCCTTTCTCTTCGCTGCCAGATCCTTGAACTTTGCCGCGAATTCCTTGTCGATCGCTGCAACTTTTTCCTTCTGATCAGCCGTCAGTTCCAGATCCTTAACAAAACGCTGTGTGGCGGTTGGGGCTTTGGCGTTGCCCTTTCGCTTGCCCTTCTTTTGTTTTTCGTCGGCCACAACACTGCCAGCCAATACGGCGATGAGCGACAAACAAACCAAATTACGAAACAGTTTCATCTGCGGGTCTCCTGATGTGATTTTCAAGTCACAATACTTCAATTAATCGGGGATTCGAGCCACCACCATGGTCGCTCAATCGGATTGATACACCTGACAAGAGTCAAGGTTGCCATCACTGTCTAAGTGACGATGCCCGAAAATGTTGTTATTTTCACTGGTGGCGACGTCACTCGGAAAGTGATGGCTGCGATTGCCTTGTGCATCTGGATAGAGATGCCTGAGACCCTATGACTATTTCAGCTTCACCGGACAATTATGGTGAACGGGATCGATTTCCGCCAGGAAACTGAAATCCGAGAGCATCATCAGCCATTCTCTTCGCCCATAAACCCGACAACTGAAGTTTGTCGTCGCTTCGTTTGCCGAATACAACAGGATTCTCCAGACTTCGTGCCATTGTCCCCGGCAACGTGCTCTGAGTGACGGCACAGCCTCAGTCCATCCATGAAATGACACGGCATCAGACGCGACAGCGCCGGGAAGCTGGAAAACTAAATGAAACAGATTCTTATCATCGGTGGTGGGTCCATTGGTGAACGCCACGTCCGATGTTTTCAGAAGACTGGACGGGCTGACGTTGTTCTGTGTGAAACAAACGATGACTTGCGTCAACGAATTGGCGATTTGTACGGTCTGAGCAATTCATTCGCATCGCTGGACGACGCATTAACCGAACGTTTCGATGGTGCCGTGATTTGTACACCTGCACAATTGCATGTGCCGATGGCACAGCAGCTGGTGGAACGTCGAATTGCTACGCTGATTGAAAAGCCGCTGAGTATTTCGGTGGACGGAGTGGGTGACCTGCTGACAGCGGTCCATGGACAACAGCTGCCTGTCAGCGTTGCCTACGTGATGAGACAACATCCCGCACTCGTCGAAATGAAGAATGCTCTCGACCGACAGGACTTTGGTCGACCGGTACAGGTCGTGTACACGGGAGGACAGCACTTTCCCTTTTACCGCCCGGCGTACCGTGACATCTACTACAAAAAACACGAAACCGGCGGCGGAGCGATTCAGGATGCCCTGACTCACGTGATGAACACCGCCGAATGGATCGTGGGCCCGGTGACTCGTTTGGTGGCCGATGCGGAGCACTGTGTTCTGGACGGAGTCAACGTGGAAGACACGGTCCACGTCATCACTCGTCACGAGGCCGTTCTCGGTTCATTCAGTCTGAATCAGCATCAGCCCGTGAGCGAATCCAGACTGACCATCGTGTGTGAACGTGGTGCCGCAAGATTTGAAGGCCACCACAGCCGGTGGCTTTCGTCCAGCAAACCAGATGGTCCGTGGCAGGTAGAAAACGATTTTACTCTTGAGCGAGACGACCTCTTTGCCAGGCAGGCAGACGCGTTCCTTGACCAGATCGACGGCAAGGCTCTGCCCGCCTGCACGCTGGACGAGGCACTGCAGACTCTGAAAGTGTGTCTGGCTGCTTTGGAATCTGTCAGAACGAAACAATGGGTGCAGATATGAACGAATCATCGATTCAACAGTTGTTCAGCCTCAGTGGCCGAGTCGCCTTGATCACAGGAGGATCCGGCTACCTGGGTCAATCGTTCTGCCGCGTGCTGGCGGACGCGGGAGCCACGGTGGTGGTGGCCAGTCGCAAACAATCGCGAGCACAACAGATCGCGGACGACCTGCCTCGCATCGGCACAGCAAAACACTATGGCGTACAATTGGACCAACTGGATGAAGAATCTGTCGGCGCGGGTTTTGCGGCTGCCGTCGATGCCGCAGACGCCGTCGACATTCTCATCAACAACGGGCAGCAGGGCCATGCGATGGATCTGACCAACGTCACCGCAGACGCGTTCAGCAGCGATCTAAGAAACGCGACGGGGTACTTTCTGCTGGCTCGTCACCTGCGAGACCATGTCGTAGCGCGAGGCGCCGCGGGGTCCGTTGTGATGGTCGGTTCCATGTACGGCGTCGTCGGTTCGTATCCCGATGCCTACGACGGCGTCTGCCTCGCCAGTCCGGTGCAGTATCACGCACTCAAGGGCGGCATTATTCACATGACGCGACACCTGGCCGTTTACTGGGGCAAGGACCAGGTACGAGTCAACTGCCTGAGTCCCGGTCCATTTCCATCGGAAAAAGCGCCGGCCGAAATGGTGGAACGACTGAAAACAAAGAGCCCGATGGGGCGGATGGGTGCACCGCAGGAATTGAACGGGGCTCTGCTGCTGCTGGCCAGCGACGCCGGCAGCTATATTACAGGCCAGAATCTTCTGGTCGACGGTGGCTGGACGGCGTGGTGATTTCCTGCTTTGATGACCGTGAGATCAACCGCATTGGCAAAGATGCGGGGCAGTATTCTTCAGATGCCCCGTGATTGCCTTGACTCCGTCCGCGCACTGAAAAAGATGGCCCCCCCCTCCCGCCAACACGAAAAGTTCAACATGCCCAATTCACTTCGCCACGGCGTCACGCTGATGTCCCTCGTCTGTCTGTCGCTTAACGCACACGCCGACGACACCATCGATCTTGACGACGCCACCCGTAAAAAATGTCTGACGGTGCTGAGGAGTGGTCTGCACGGAGATGACTTCTGGCCCTCAATCCACGCCGCCGAAGGACTGACTCTTGGAGGCTACGAACAGGAAGTCATCGCATTTCTTACGCCCAAACTACCGGACGAAAAAGACGACCAGCGACGCTGCGGCATCTCCCGTGAACTTGTCCGGGCCGGCAGGCGATCCAACGCTGCGGTCATGCTTTCGATTCTGGCTGGCGATGACGACTACGGTCACGTACATGCCGCTGAGAGTCTGTACAAGGTCGTCGAAATCGGTGATGGTGTCGCCATGCGACGGGCCTTTCACCAGAACGACAACCTGCGACTGAAGTTAATGGCCGCCGCAGCCCTGGCACGCTGCGGCAACCCGGAAGCGATGCGTGTGCTGAGATCGGTGCTGCAACACGAAGATCCGGAAATACTGCGGATCGCGGCCTGGATCCTGGGACGCATCGGCGACAGCAGCGACATTGCCCGGATTCAGAAAGAACTTCCACGATGCGAAGAAGAACTGCTGCGTGCTTATTTGCACCACTCACTGGCTGCCCTGGGCGATGAGGACGGACGGAGTGCTCTGGCCGCGAACCTGAACAATGCAGACGGTGCGGTGCGAACGTATGCGGCGACGTTTGCCGGAGACGCGCGTGCCGACAACGTGGCCGATACGTTGCGCCGGATGCTGGACGATGCTCACCCCGATGCCGCTATCCGAGCCGCTCAAACGCTGCTGTTTCTGTCGCGGCCCGCAGCACCAGATCCCGGTGAAGATGTTTCTGTCGTCGTTTACCCCAGTACAAAACAGAATCCACGGTACACCGAAGGCTCTGTGCTGCCGCTGTTTGATGGCTCGTTGCTGTTCGCCGCAACCGAATTCAAAGGTACCGGCAGCGACTTTGCAGAAGCACACGTTGTGGGACGACGATCAACAGACGGTGGACGGACGTGGGACGAAAGTCGAGTGCTGCAGCGAAACACGGGTGGCATGAACGTCATGAGCGTGACAATGCGAAGACTTCCATCTGGTCAGATTGCGATGTTCTACCTGCAGAAGAACAGCCACACAGATCTGGATCTGTTCGTTCGAATTTCATCAGATGAAGCGGCGACGTTTGGCGATCCGGTGCTGGTCACAGCCGACGACGGCTACCACGTCGTGAACAACGACCGCATCGTCCAACTCTCGACGGGCCGCCTGTTGGCACCGGCCGCATCGACGCCGGACGTTCACAAGGTTAACCACTTCGTGTCACACTGCTATCTGTCTGATGACAACGGCAGAACCTGGCGCGGTGGCAGCGGCAGCGTCGATGCGCCAAAGCGAGGTGCGATGGAACCGGAGGTCATCGAGTTAACGGACGGGCGCGTGATGATGATCGTCCGTACGCAGCTGGGCTTTATCGGCCGCAGTTACTCAGGCGACGGTGGCGGTACGTGGACGGAAATGCAGTCACTGGGCGTGAAAGCCCCTGAAGCACCCTCAACGTTGCGTAGAATCCCGGCGACGGGCGACCTGCTGCTGGTCTGGAACAACACGTTCACAGCCGGAGCCGGACACGGCGGAAAACGAACGCCATTGACCGCAGCGATTTCCCGTGACGAGGGCAAGTCATGGCAACACGTGAAGAATCTGGAAGCGGATTCCGATCGCACGTACTCCTACACCAGCCTTGTCTTCAGCCGCGACCGAGCCGTCATGAGTTACTGGGACAGCGGTGCAGGGCAGGGCATTTTGTCCTGCCGATTTCGTTCATTGCCCGTGAGTTGGTTTTACCGATAGAGATTTTCCCCGTGCCTTAGACGTTTATTCCACAGCACTGGTTGCGACCACCGGAACGGCCAGCAGTTTCGGAGTGGTGGCTGGAAGTCGACACGCCCTGGCTCCTCGCTGAGGCTCGACTCTCCCACAGCAGAGTAAAAGCGAATCGAAAGTCAGCGTCAGTGATTGTCGATTTAAGTCCACGCCATTCGGGCTTGCCCCGGTGGTTTTCAGGCTTCTGCACTACGTCTGCCGGAATGGAAGAACCGTATAGCAGAGGCCCGGGAACCACCTGGACAAACAGGACGGCGGCACGAGAGCGTCCTGAGGGCTTGACAGGCTGAGCACAACCGCCGGAATCCGGGTGGCCATCGTGGGGAAGTTTAAGCTTCGCCGCAAGGTTCAAAGCGTCACTGACCTGAATCGACGTGTCGCATTTTCGAACACTCCGTGAGGTTTCCGTTGCCGATGCGTCCTGGTTGAAGCAATTCTGTGTCCACGGTCTGTCGCAACTACCGCAACAGCTGCAATTTACACGGCAAATTGTGCGTGATTAGACAGTTGTGGCATACTATATGCGTGAGAGAAAACGTTGACGTCATTTGATGGACAATTGATGACACCAACGAATGGCACTGTGGCGCGGCACATCCTCTTCTGCAATCAAACGGCATGTCCACGATGAACCCTCCTTCACGCATTCGATCCAGAGTTCCCTCCGGCTTTACGCTGATTGAGCTGTTGGTTGTCATTGCCGTCATCGCGATCCTGATCGCCTTGCTGCTGCCAGCCGTACAGCAGGCTCGCGAGGCGGCCCGGCGCACTCAGTGCCGTAACAATCTGAAACAGCTGGGACTTGCGTTGCACAATTATCACGACGTGCATGGAATCTTCCCACCTTCGTCCATCTGGGAAGCTGACCCAATGAATAATCTAGTGGACGCCAACGCGGCTCGCAGCTGGATTTTTCACCTGCTCCCCTACTTCGATCAGGCAAATCTTTACAACGGGGCCGACCCGACCGTCGTCACCACTGCCGATCCGATTTCCTCAGAAAGCATGACCGCACTGACCTGTCCGTCCGACCCGAATTCGGAGGACAAGATCATGTTCAACCAGGAGATGGGAACAACGAACTATCTTGGAAACGGCGGCTACCGCGGACTCGCCTCGAATCAGTTTTTCTTCAATTGTAATCCGGTGGCCGACCTGACCAGCGGTGTCTTCAATCGCAAGGGTGTCCGCATTCGAGATGTGAGGGACGGGACCTCAAACACAATTCTGGCCGGCGAACGAGGCGTGATTACCAAGTTCGGCGGCTGGGGCATGTGGAACTTCAGCCTGCTTGGCTGCCCCAGTGGACACGGCGACACCATGTTGACGCACGACAACTGGCAGTTTTCGACGGTCAGCGGAGGAATTCCTTATGTTGGCGGATTTCGCCCCCCTGATAACTTTGCTGACCCGGCCGGCGACGACATCTTTCACTGGTGGAGTTATCACGCCGGCGGAGGACTGTTTTTGCTGACAGATGGCAGTGCCCGATTTGTTTCGTACAATACGGACTACAATACGATGGACTACCTGCATCAGCGAAACGATGGAAACGTTATTGGCGAGTTCTAGGAGGCTGACGGGATACGTATGTTCTTGTGAGCGGCGCGGCGCCAGCCGCCGGTTGTTGGCTCATTGTTTCAGGTATCCGGACAGCATTCTGGTGCCTCGTCGCGGCCGAAAATTGAGGCTACCGCGAGGAATCGTGGTGCCAAATACAAGCCGGACGCAGACGTCCGACCCCATGATCAAACCTCGAGAAGGCTTCAGGCAGAGGTGTTCGCGTCGTCGAAGCAACGCAGCTGCTGACACCGGAGTGTCGACATCGCCGAAAGACTCATGAACACACGCTTGTTACCAATTGCTACCGCCGCAGACGCGACGGTGTTGGCCAGTGTTATCCTGTGCCTGTTTGCCGCAGGCTGTGGCGGCAACGAAGACCTCGGGGGACGGGTCGCGGTCGACGTCACGGTACAAATTGGAGGCGAAGCGCCTGAATCCGGGACGTTGGTGCTGAAACCGGAACCGGGGGTCAAGAGTCCGCTGATTCGCATTATCATCGCTGATGGAGCCGGGTCTCTGCCGGCTGCAAAGGGGCCGGTCCCCGGCGGTTATAACGCCAGTTTTCGGTCCAGTGCCACGGGCGAAAGCATCGATGAACAGCTCACAAAAGCCGGACGACAGATGCCAACAACCGGGGCCAGAGTGTCCAATCCGCAGACCCGCCGAAGAATCAGACAGTCGCCGGTGCCGAAAGGCGACGTTTCGGTGTCTGTTCCGGATGAAGATCCTGCGACACTGACGGTATCTTTTGACGCCGCGTGATCAATTCAGAGACCGTACAGGATCCCAGGCAGCCACGTTTGTCGTTTCGGGAACGATGTACAGTTCGACCCGACGATTTCGCTGACGCGACGATTCGTCGATGCCGGTTTCAAGCGGTTGGAACTTGCTGTAACCCATCGCCGCCATGCGCTTCGACGAGATTCCCAGAATCTCCAACTCCGCGATCACCTGACCAGCGCGGTCCGTGGACAAATGCCAGTTTGTGGGATGTTTTGCTGCCGTACTGCCGCCACGTGCGATGTGCTGGTCATCCGTATGTCCAACCACCAGAACCCGCATTCCGTCTGCGCCGCCGGCATTCACCAGGCTGACAAACTCGTTCAGCACAGAAATTGCCTCAGCGCGAAGCTCCGCGCTTCCCAGATCAAACAGGACGTCATCGGGAAACTTGTTCAGTCCCGTCAACGGATCATAGTCGAGTCCGGCAACGCTGCTGCCACCCCCGCCCAGCATCAATGGATCACCGGATGCGTCGGCCAGACGGGCTACGTAGCGGTCCTTGAGTTCCGAACGTTCCGCCAGCAGATTGTCGATGCGAGAATTCGCCGTGGCCAATTGGCCGTTATTCTGTGCAAGTTGCTGTGCCAGTGCCTGATTTGTCTGATCCAGCCCCGCCACTGTCTGATTCAGATTGTTCTGCGCCATCAGCAGGTTTTCGTTTTCCGCGAACAGTTCCTGAGCACGCAACTGACTGGCGACGAGGTGTTCATGCGCTGCGCGACGACCGGGCAGGCAGCAACACCCCGTGGAAACACACGACATGACTGTCAAAAACAGAATTGACAGGTTTTGATTTTTTGAGGGCATGGCAATGGGCTCGAAAAGAGCTGAGTCAGACAGGACGTCTGCGAAACGGCGGTCGTTTCGAGACGCGGGATTCGGTGTGGCAGGAGATCGCCGGTGGGAGTCGTTTTTTACGTTTGCCGAATGATGCCGACTACACGATTTTGAGCATATTTCTACAATGAAGCGTGCATTTGCCGATCGATCGTCGCCGCGTTCACGCTCCGCTGCATTTCCTGCCGAACTGATTGCGACATGTCACACGTTCGCGATTCTCTTACGCGTCGCAACCTGCAGAAGCTGCCGGTGCCCCGGGTAACACGGAACGCTACAGATCCCGCCAGGGCGTGACGGACAACCGCCCGTTGGCGGCGATCGAGACCGAAACGGCACCAAAGTCGCTGGTATAAAAGAGAGCGGCTTCACCGAAAACGCTTCGAAGTCTGTCTGCATTTACTGAACTTCGAGCACTCACAATCACGGTATCCGGAGTCAGGCAACCGGCCAGCACGGCCGTGTTCGCAGTCGGCGAGCCGTGGTGAGGACTAATGAGAACATCCGTCGGCCCAACATCCAGAAACACCTTCCGACTGCCGCTGCCTTCCAGATCTCCCGGCAGCACAATGCGACGTCCGGCATGCTCAGCAACGACAACCAGCGATTTTTCATTGTCGTCGGCATCCTGTGGCAGCAGCCGCAAGTCAGGCTGAACGCACCGCAGGAATGACATTCCCATTTGCGCTGAGTCACCGTTGTGCAGAATTCGTACCGGCGTGCCCATGTCGCCCGCCAGCTGAATCACCGACTGGACGGATGCCGAGTCTGACGTCACGAAGTCTCGGGATGTCAGAAGTTCCGATACCGGTATGCGTTTCAGAATGCCGGACACGGCGTTGTAGTGATCGGCATCCGCATGCGAGATGAGGATCCCGTTCAGGCTTCGATAACCGCGATGCCAGAGATAGCGACAGATCAGGTCCGCAGTACGTTCTCCCCGATTCAGGGCGCCACCATCGACCAGAAAAACCTCACCGGTGGGAAACTCCAGCACAGCTGCGCTGCCGTGGCCCACGTCCAGCACAGTACATCGCAGTTCGCGCGATGTATTTGGCTGTGTCGCCGCAAAGAATGCCACAGCGATGGAACAATACAGGCCGAGAACGGCGATTCGTTTCAGCGGGCGCCAGCGGATCAGAAGAATTGTGGGGACCAGCACATAGTAAAGCGGTAGAAACCACTCCGGAACGTCCGCGACGTAAACGTGACTCAGGTGCAGGCTGGACGTCGCTTCAACGATCCTGGTCATGGCCGTCAGTAGCCACGAAAACACGGGCCCCGCGACATGAGCGAGTGAAGGGTGCAGCATCCCTGCTGCCAGAAGCACGAAACCGGCACACAGTGTCAGTGCGGTCAGCGGGATCAGCAGCACATTCACGATCACTCCAACCGGTGAAATCACATGAAACGTTGCCGCAACCAACGGTGTCGTGAGTGCCAGGATGGACAACATTTGCTGCAAGCGATGTGCGAGCCGCTTCGACAGACCGCTCAGCATGTCACGCAGTTTTTCACCAGCACTCAGGGCATCGGCGGGCGCGTCGTGGTGCACGTCGTCCGGAATCCTGCGCCCGGAGACCCAGCCAAGAGCCGCCACCGACAGAAACGACAGCCAGGCTCCCGTGTCGAAGACCAGATGGGGTTGGGCGCTGACCATGATGATCGCCGTCACGGACAGCAGGCTGACAATACTCTGATTGCGCCGCACCAGCTGAGCGATCACAAAGATGACAAAGAAAACGGTGGCGCGGAGAACCGAAGGACGCAGGTCAGTGAGCATGGCGTAAATGATGCACACCGCCGCTGTCAACAGCAGCGCCCAACTGCGACGAATGATCAGAAGATGACAGATGCTCAGTAAAAAAGCACACAGGATCCCGACGTGCAGTCCGGAAATAGCCAGCAAGTGCATCGTGCCACTGCCAATGAACGCATCTTCCGTCTCGGACGGCAGTTGATGGCGATTTCCCAGCAACAACGCCAACGCAATTCCTCGTACGCGGTCCGGCACGGCAGTCACCAGAACGGAACGCGCTTTCTGCCGCAGTTCGCTGACCCAGTAGCCTGGCGACCACCTGCTGCACGAAGTGACAACGCGAATTGCAGCAGGATGTTTCACAAAGAACAGCCCGAAGATCTGACGCCTTGTCAGAAACTGCTCATAGTCGAATTCTCCGGGGTTGCCGGGAGGACCAGGCCAATCCCATCGGCCCGTCAGCATCACTTCGTCACCGCTGTGCAGAACACCGGTTATGTCACCATCGACGTAGACCTGGTAGTTGCCGCCAATATCGCGCTCCCCCGTCGAAGTGATCACAGACGTCGCCGACACAAGGAAACGTGATTGCTCGGCGGACCCATACAGTCGTGGCGCGGTGCTGGAGGAAGGTCGCACATGAACAGCGGGAACGGACGCGATGTGTCCCCTCAGTGTCAGGGTTACGGGGCCGTCACCGCAAAAATCTTTCAGCGATGTGCGTGCAGACGGTCCCTGATGCAGTTGCCAACGTACGGCACCCAGCAACACAATCGCCGTCAGCACACAAAGCACACTGCACGCACGAGGATTCCGTCGCCTGAAAAATGCTGCTGCGAACAGGCACGCCAGA
>LWDU01033279.1_pt1 | contig 25158 bp, 28 predicted proteins | sample 727161 | NCBI WGS metagenome assembly LWDU01 (sample SAMN04566230, study PRJNA314399) | hydrothermal vent metagenome | isolation source: deep sea hydrothermal plume seawater | place: Mexico: Gulf of California, Guaymas Basin | collected 2004-07-11
AGGGGGCCGCCTTCGCCACCGGTATTCCTCAGAATATCTACGCATTTCACCGCTACACTCTGAATTCTACCCCCCTCTATCGTACTCTAGTCTATTAGTTTGGAATGCAATTCCCAGGTTAAGCCCGGGGCTTTCACATCCCACTTAACAGACCGCCTACGCGCGCTTTACGCCCAGTAATTCCGATTAACGTTCGATCCCTCCGTATTACCGCGGCTGCTGGCACGGAGTTAGCCGGATCTTCTTGTGTAGGTAACGTCACTTGACGCGAGTATTAATCGCGCTAATTCCTCCCTACTGAAAGTGCTTTACAACCCTAAGGCCTTCTTCACACACGCGGCATGGCTGTCTCAGGGTTTCCCCCATTGGACAATATTCCCGACTGCTGCCTTCCGTAGAAGTCTGGACCGTGTCTCAGTTCCAGTGTGGCTGATCGTCCTCTCAGACCAGCTATGGATCGTAGCCTTGGTGAGCCATTACCTCACCAACTAGCTAATCCAACGCAGGCTCCTCCAATAGTGAGAGCTTTCAAGAAGAGGCCCCCTTTGCCCCGTAGGGCGTATGCGGTATTATTCCGGGTTTCCCCGGGCTATCCCCCGCTACTGGGTAGATTCCTACGCGTTACTCACCCGTCCGCCACTCGTCAGCCAGAGCAAGCTCTGCTGTTACCGTTCGACTTGCATGTATAAGGCCTGCCGCCAACGTTCAATCTGAGCCATGATCAAACTCTTCAATTTTAATTGAAGTATTCCTGATCCCCTCGTTACGTCCTTTTGAGACTCCCTCAGTTCACAGTTGCGATTATAGTTCGCAAATCTTGTAACAGTGTGTTTCCACTCCGCAGTCGTTGTTCGCAAGCGAACGTCTATTGCAGAGCGTGTTCTGTCTTTGCAGACAAAGCCACACACTGGCTCAACGCAAAATTACCGTTTTTTAGTAAGTATTCACTCAATAAATTGTTGGTAACTTGTTGTTGAAAAATAACTACATTCAACAAACAAGCACCCACACCTATTGTAAGTTTCCAATTTTTTAAATAGCTTTATCAGAATTTTCCTGCGAAAAATTCCGCGTCAATAACTTAATTGACGTGGCATTATGCTGGCAAACTTTCTGAACGGTCCCAAGCCAATCGACTGGCAACCGCTTCTTCTTTAAAACTCAGTATTAGGTACTGAGGAGCGCCATTATACGTGTCACCACCCCCAATACAACCCTTAGCACAAATAAATATTTCCTTTTCAGCGCTACGACAAGGGAAGCGTAGTTTAACGCAATTAGAACAAGAAGACACACTCTTAATTCAGCAGATCAGAGAATTAGCTACCTGCTGGCAGGAGGCCAGCTCAAGCCTGTCTCCAGCTCTCTCCGGTGAATAGGATAGGCAGCGCAAGCAAGCTTCATTCAGCGACCTTTTACCCTCCTAAAGAGTTCCTGACTGCGGCCAGCAAAGCAGAGCAGAACAATCAACAGGTAAAAAAGCGGCTGAAGTAAATCGCTTCGGGCCATCCAGATAACATGAATCATAACAAACAGTATAGCCGGATAAATAAGTCTATGAAGCCGCTTCCAATTTCGACCCAGCCGTCTCACACTGTAATCGTTGGATGTCCATGCCAGCGGCATCAACAGCACCGCTGACAGCATGCCCATCGTTATGTAAGGCCTTTGCAGAACATCCTCCACAATTTCCTTAAAGTGCAACTCGAGCAGAAAGACCACATACGCTGTGATATGCAGCCCGTAATAACAAAATACCGCTATACCGAATACCCGTCTGTGAACAACCAACGATCGCCAACCAAACCATTGGCGCAGGGGCGTGGCGGAAAAAACAAGTAGCAGTATCCAGAGAGACCATTGGCCCAATTCGATCACAATGGCTTTGCCCGGGTCGGGCCCAAGATCGTTGGGTAGTCCCTGCAGGACCTGAGCAATCTGCCAGAAAAGGCTCAGCGCAGGAAGGCAAAGCAATGCTACCAGCAATAATTGAATCTGGGCAGGCTTCATTACCCTGGTTTCACCTCAATAATGTATCCGTAAGTTCATGCCTTTATACAGGTGACTGACCTCATCGCCATAGCCATTAAACGGCAATGTATCCATGCGATTAGAACCGAACAACCCACTGGGCAATCGTCTTTCTGTGGCCTGACTCCAGCGAGGATGACTGACATCAGGATTAACGTTGGAAAAAAAACCATACTCCTTCGAGTTAGCCAGTTGCCAGCTGGTCTGCGGGCGGTGCTTCTGAAAAGTTATTTTCACTATCGACTTAAGGCTCTTGAATCCATATTTCCAGGGCACGACCAAACGCAATGGAGCGCCATTCTGCGGAAGCAAAGGCTCGCCATAAAGCCCTACGGCGATAAAAGCCAATTCATGCATGGCTTCATCTATTCTCAGACCTTCAACATAAGGATAGTCGAGAGTTGCAAAAAAAGAACTCTGCCCGGGCATCTGCGAGGGCCGGTAAACCGTCTCAAATTTTACGTACCTGGCCTGAGAGGTCGGCTTAAACCGGCTCAGTAATCTGTTCAATGGAAAACCAATCCAGGGAATGACCATCGACCAGGCTTCCACACACCTCAACCTGTAAATTCGCTCTTCGATCTCTTGCCCTCTGAGTATATCTTCGAGGTGAAATTGACCAGTAACTTCACACGCTCCTTTTACCTCAATGCGCCAGGGATCTGACACGAACCCCGAAGACTTTTCAGAGGGGTCTGACTTGCTGGAACCGAATTCATAGAAATTATTATAGCCGGTGACATATTCAAAGGGGGTTAGCTTTTCAGTCGTGCTGAAACGACCGACACTGGCATCGGAAACCAGCTTTCTCAACCATGGCGGCCCTCGCGCTCCAGCAGTGTCTGCAACCTTTAATGGCTGCGCAGCACTCTCAGTAAAGCCCCCCAGAAAGGTCGACAGACCCGCTGCCTTTATGATCTGACGACGATTCAGATAAGCAGTTTTATTCGTAACTTCATTCTCATTTAAAGTCTGCAAACGTCCTTTGCCCACCTTGTTCATGTGAGGCCCAATTTCAAAAGTGATTAACTCAGCTTACCCTTAAACCCCGTCTTATTTCCTGCTATTGTTACGAAGCAATGCCTGAATCGGACCCGATACTGCATAGACCAGTCCTATTAATAGCAGCATGCCAGGTGGGTAGTAGGCGACCACAACGAACAGCAATATGATGACAAACATATATACGAACGGCACCCTGCCCGCCCCATCCATATGCTTTGGGCTGTAATATCGGATATTACTGACCATCAACAGAGCCAGAACAGCCGTTACACAAGCGACCGGCACCCCGATTTCGACACCAATTTTCCCTGAGGTATTGTCTAGGACAGTCCAAACAAGCGTGGCTAAGATCCCCGCAGAGCCGGGACTCGGCAGACCAAAGAAAATCTTACTTTCAGGCGCAGTATTGAACCGAGCCAGTCGCAGCGCAGCACATGCCATATAGAGAAACGCAACCAGCCATCCAGCTTTGCCTAGATCAGATAATACCCAGCTGAACATCAATAGCGCAGGCGCAACGCCAAATGCTACCAGATCAGAAAGGCTGTCATATTGAACGCCAAATTCACTTTGGGTATGGGTCAGCCTGGCAATCCTTCCATCTAGAGAATCAAGAAACCCGGCGATGACAATAGCAATCGCGGCATACTCCAAATGCCCGGTCATTGCGGAGATAATAGAATAAAATCCGGCAAATAATGCGCCGGTGGTGATCAGGTTAGGAAGCAGGTAAATCCCTCGTCGCAGGCCGACTCGTTTGGGAAATGCAGACACACTTGGTGTGTCCTGGTTTTCCTTCAGTTGGTCATCTTGCATATCAGAGTTCCCTGTTTTACCAAGTCATCGACTATAGACTGAGGATCTTATCCCCTCGCCCGAGCCCTGTAACCCCGGTTCGTACTGTTTCCAGAATTGCGCCGTCCGCCAAAGCCCGCATGAAAGCATCCAGCTTTTCACTGGTCCCAATCAGTTGCACCAGGTACGAATTCGGCATTACATCAACGATCTGACCACGAAATATATCAACCGTTCTCTTTACTTCCGCGCGTTGAGCACCCGACGCTTTTATCTTGATCAGCATCAGTTCACGCTCGATATGTTCGCCATCTGTTAGATCTACCAGCTTGACGATTTCAATCAGCTTATTTAACTGTTTGGTCATTTGCTCCATCTGAGCATCACTGGCGGTCGTTGTCAGCGTCAATCGGGACAAAGTCGGATCTTCCGTTACTGCCACCGTCAGGGACTCAATATTGTAATTCCTCTGGGCAAAAAGACCCACCACTCGCGACAGTGATCCTGCTTCATTTTCCAGCATCAAAGAGATAATCCGACGCATCAGGTCCGCACTCCTTTTGCGAGCCACATATCACGCATTGCACCATTGGGCGCGACATGCATGGGATAAACATGCTCTTCTGGATCCACCAGAATATCAACAAATACCAGCCTGTCTTTCAATGAAAAAGCTTCTGCCAACACGCCCTCCAATTCCTCAATCTTGGATACCGAAAAGCCAACATGTCCATAGGCCTCAACCAACTGCTTAAAATCAGGCAACGAATCCATGTAACTGTGTGAATGGCGCCCTTCATACTGCATATCCTGCCATTGCTTGACCATACCAAGAGAACCATTATTAAGATTAATTATCTTTATTGGTAAGCCATACTGGTTGCAGGTGGATAACTCCTGAATATTCATCTGGATACTGCCTTCACCCGTGATGCATGCAACGGTCGCATCAGGATAAGCCACCTGAACGCCCATCGCGGCTGGAAATCCGAAGCCCATTGTTCCCAGCCCACCAGAATTAATCCATCGTCTCGGCAAATCAAACGGATAATACAGCGCCGCAAACATCTGGTGCTGACCGACATCTGAGGTCACAAAAGCATCTCCAGCGGTTACTTTATATACGGCTTGTATGGCCTCCTGGGGCTTTATAATGGTACTCTCCGGGGCCTTACTGACTCTCAGGCAATCCTGCTTACGCCAGTTCTCAATCTGTGCCCACCACTCACTCAGCGCTTCTGTCTGCTGCTGCGTCCTGAGTTTGTCTGAATCTTCCAACAACCTGGAAAATTCTTCCAGCACTGTGTCCACCGGCCCCACTATGGGGATATCCACAGCAACGTTTTTGGCGATGGAAGTGGGGTCAATATCGATCTGTATGATCTTAGCATAAGGGCAGAATTTGGAGACCGTATTGGTGACTCGATCATCAAACCTGGCACCAACAGCAAATAACACATCGCAATTGTGCATCGCACTGTTAGCCTCCAGGGTTCCATGCATCCCCAGCATACCGAGGAACTGTTGGTCTGTCCCAGGATAACCACCCAACCCCATCAAAGTACTAGTCACCGGATATTCCAGCTTTCTGGCTATCTGTACCAGCCTTTCCGAGGCATTGCCCTGAATGACGCCTCCGCCAAAGTAGATCATCGGCCGCTCTGCTTTTAACAGGAGTTGCGCCGCTTTCTTAATCTGTCCTGTATGGCCTTTAAGAGAAGGGCTATAGGAACGTATATTGACTTCCCCAGGGTATTCAAAAGGAAACAGGTCCAATGGATTGGTTATATCCTTTGGAATATCAACCACCACAGGTCCCGGTCTACCCGATGCTGCCAGATAAAATGCCTTCTTAATCACCCTCGGAATTTCGCTTGCATGCCTCACCAGGAAACTGTGCTTAACGATTGGCCGCGATATTCCCACCATATCAGTTTCCTGAAACGAATCCGTGCCAATCAAATACGACTGCACTTGTCCTGACACAACGACCATGGGGATAGAATCCATAAAAGCAGTGGCGATCCCGGTAATAGCATTGGTAGCGCCCGGGCCCGAGGTAACCAAAACAACGCCGGTCCGTCCGGTTGATCGCGCATATCCATCCGCCATGTGGGTCGCGGCCTGCTCGTGACGGACTAGAAAGTGCTTAATCTGGTTCTGTTTGAAAAGGGCATCATATATATGAAGCACGGCGCCGCCAGGGTAGCCAAACAGATACTTCACGCCTTCTTCCTGAAGCGAACGTATCAATAGATCGGCACCTGACATCTGTTTCAATTCGGGTTCTTGGTCTTCACCCACCTGTTCTGTCACAAAACTATACCTCGGTATTTTCAGGGATTATCTACAAGAGGGGCGGCATTTTTTACTATTCAACAGCTCGAGTCAACGCCAACGTCAGTATAGTTCGCTGTGAGGGTCGAAAAATGCTACTTCCTCGATTAAACTGAATCATACCCGAAAATACTTTGAACATTGAACGCGAAAATAATACTGGCTCCAGTTCTCCTGTTAATCACCTTTACAGCACTGGCTGCAGACACCATTTACTATCGATGGGTAGACGGCAGCGGGGTTGCTCAATTTTCCGACGAAAAACCCAAACTGGCACAGGCAGAAAAGGTGGGCCCATCCCAGCACTTTGGCTACCCATTACCACCAAAAACAGACAATCAACCCGCCATCAGCATAATACAGGAAAGCAGCAATGCAACTGGCAACCAGGCCGTTCCCACACAGTTACCAGAATCGACGGAAGAAAATCAACGAAAGAACGTAGCAGGCATAAAAAAAACAAACTGTGCAATAGGCCACAGGAACTTACAGCAGTTACAGGCTTACCAAAGAATTAAAATAAAAACACCTCAAGGCAAGGTCCGCACTTTGAGCAGAATTGAAAAAACCGCTGCATTAAACCGGGCAAACAAGCTGATCCGTGGTAACTGCTGAGCCTTTAGAAAGTGTCTGGCGCGTTCTGATGCAATCATGTGAGGTCAGCGCGTTTTCCAGATCAAAGCGGCAAAACGACCCGTAAGCCCTTCATGTCGATGAGAGAAATACCGCTCATTGGAGCAAACCGTACAAACCTGGCTGTCTTGGATAGCAGTGACACCACCTATCCTGAGCAAATTAACAGCATAACCCGCTAAATCAAGGTACAGGTGCTGGTCATCATTACCTTCGCAAAAATAGGTCTCGGGAAAAACCGCCTTCAACTCCAGACCAACTTCAAAATGGCACTGCCTGATACCGGGGCCAACCCAGGCAACCAGGTCCCGACTGGACAACCTGGCGAGCCCGGCCTGGATAACACCCGCATGCAAGCCTCGCCAGCCTGCATGAAGGGCCGCGATTTCTGAACCATCAGCAGCACTGATCAGGATAGGAAGACAATCTGCCACCTGTATAGCCAGCACCGTGTCCACCCTCCGCGTATAGCTACCATCCGCTTCAGGATTGCTAACCCTGGTTAAGCCCGCGACCTCAACGACCTGGCTGCCATGCACCTGAGTTAACCAGTAAGGCTCCGCCGGTAAAGACAGTTGTGTCTTTATTACATCCCTGTTTAACCTGACTCGCCCGGGCTGATCACCCACATGCCTACCTAGATTGAGCTCAGCATAAGGCGATGTGCTGTAACCACCCAGTCGATTAGTACAAGCTGCAAATACATTTTCTGCGAGCTCCCACGGCTGCTCGAGCTCAGCCATTGTGTTGACCATCCATTTCCACCAATGCATCAATTAGTTCCTGGATATCCTCGGCCAATGGCACCACAATATCAAAATCAGCTTTGCTTGCCGGGTGCTGAAAGGCGAGCCTCCTGGCATGTAACGCCTGCCTTGGCAGGGTCTGCAGAGCCCGGGGATAAACACGATCCCTTGGTATTCTACGGCTACCATAGGTCGCATCACCGACAATAGGAAAGCCAAGGTGCTGCATATGCACACGAATCTGATGGGTCCGGCCAGTAACCAGGGAAAACTTCATATGTGCATAGGCACCGTATTGGCGTAGCAGCCAGTATCGAGTTATCGCCTGCTTGCCATTGGCATGTATAGCCATTTTGGTACGCCTGGTTGGGTGCCTGCCAACCGGCATGTCCACTTCTCCGCTGACTTTCGGAGAACCCAGGACGATGGCCTCATACTCTCTCTTGACCGTCCTGAGCTGCAACTGCTGTACCAGACTGGTCATCGCGGGCAGCGTTTTTGCCACTACCAGCAGGCCGGAAGTATCCTTATCAAGGCGATGAATTATACCTGCCCGAGGCAGTTCCTTGCATGCTGGGGCGTGGTACAGCAGGGCGTTTAATAAAGTGCCTGCAGGATTCCCCGCACCTGGGTGAATCACGAGCCCCGCTGGTTTGTTGACAACCAGTAAATGGTCATCTTCAAATTCAATTGATAAAGGAATCTGTTCAGCCTCGTTGACCAGATCTTGCAACTGGGCATTGATCTCAAGCACGGCGCCTGCCGGCACCTTATCCTTTGGCCTGGCCGGCTTACCATTTAAGGTTAAAGCTTCGTCGCGAATCCACTGTTGTAGTTTTGACCTCGAATACTGAGGAAACATCTGTGCGGCCACCATGTCCAATCGCTTTAAGCTATCTGAATCCTTAATCTGTAATTTATGCTTGATGTGCGATGACATGACCACCTAACTGGAAAACACTATTGGGAGAATTGGCAAGGCTATGGTTAAATGAGCCTCTTTTCAAGAGTACAAGACTGGGCTGGTCCATACCATGGCGAATTTATGCTGATTAAACATTCAACGATACTGGTATTATTGATCCTGATTCTCGGCTTGGGCGGCTGTTCCAAAGATGATGAAATCACCGAGCAGGAATCTGAGCTGGCACTATATCAGTCAGCACAGAGTGGCATGAATGCCGGAAACTACAAAGAAGCCGTGACCCGACTGCAGGCCCTGGAGGCACGCTATCCATTTGGCCGGTATGCCGAACAAGCGCAACTGGAAATTGTATTCGCGTACTATAGAAGCGCCCAAGCCGAAGCCGCTCGCGCTGCCGCTGATCGATTCATCAGGTTGCATCCTAATCATCCTAATGTGGATTATGCCTTCTACCTGAGAGGCTTGGCATCCTTCGACGAAGATGAAAACTTCCTCAGCAAAATTTTCCCACTCGATCCCTCCAAAAGAGACCCAGGTGCAGCAAGAGAGTCATTTGAGGACTTTTCGCTCCTGATCCGCCGATTCCCAGAAAGTGAATACGCCCCAGATGCTCAAAAGCGAATGCGCTATCTTAAGAACCTGCTGGCATCCGCGGAAATTCATGTGGCTCGTTATTACATTTATCGTGGGGCCTATATGGCAGCTGCAAATAGAGGTCGATTCGTGTTCGAGAACTTCCAGGGTACAACAGCAGTGCCAGATGGGTTGGCCATTATGGTAGAGGCTTATCAGTTACTGAATCAATCGGATTTGGCCAGCAACGCTTTAACGTTATTGGCCGCAAATTACCCCGGACATCGAAGTCTTGATAAATCCGGGAATTTCGATCCGAATAGAACCGTCAAAAAAACCCAACGATCCTGGATCAATATCCTATCTTTCGGGCTGTTTGGCTAAGCTCGGTTCGGTAACAATAGACCACTTGTCTAGATTGGTTTCTTGAACCGCGTCGGAATCGAGCAAGCTAACCAGCCGAAACCCGCAACAACGCCAGAACAATCCCGCTAAATCAAAAGCCATTATCTGCTGCCCGGGAAAGTATCTTGTTCCTAAACTTTGTCAATGAAAATCCGAGGCAGGGGAAAAAAATTAGCAGCAACTAACACCAGTGGTAATATCTCGGATCAAACCCGCAACCAAGGGTTGACGCTGGTTGAATTGCTCATGGTAGTCGCCATCATCGGAATACTGCTATCCAGTGGACTGACTCACTACCGAGAATTTGCAGCTAAACACCAGGCAACCGTGGTTGTTAACTGGCTGATCAGCACTATTCATTTTGCCCGGTACAATGCCGCCAAGAACAATATCACGGTCACCTTGTGTGCGCTCGAAGGTGAATACTGCACCAGAAACTGGCATAGGGGTCTGAATATATTTGCCGACAGCAACCAGAACGGCAGACTCGACAACCACGAAAAACTGATAGCCAGCTTAAAACCCACCGCCGCAGCGGGATCCATATTATGGCGATCGTTTGGCAACAAACCCTATTTGCAATTCACCTCTATGGGTTATACTAATTTTCAAAATGGTAATATAACCTACTGCCCAAAAGATCGCAGCAGCCGCTTTAGACGACAGATTGTCATCACCGTTCAGGGCAGGCCAAGACTGGTACATACCCGAAACCTGGCCGACCAACCCATTGATCGGCAGGGCCGTATTCTCAGATGTTAGGAACCAACCTCAGTTGAAGACGGGAGTTGCTGTATTTTCAGTACATATCGACTCACGCCGGTATCCGCAAACTGAACCCTGACCTTCATACCCACCTTTAGTAGTTCCAGTGCGCCTGCTTCATAGCCCAGGTTACTCACCCTGGACGGTCTTGAACTCAGCGAGCTGAACCAATATCGAAACCCACCGGAACAACCATGGAATATCACCTTGCTGGAATCTGTTTCATCTGCTCAATCTGAATCTCCGTCGACCAAGGGATCACACATCGTCCAGATTACGTCCTGCTGCGGGTCCTTAAAACCTCGCCAGTATTGACTACACTGTAGAACGGGTCTCCCCAGATCATCATTGGTGATGACCGTCAGAACAACCGCAGTATCATCTTATGAGATGGTGAAACTATCATCCAGGGCCCATGGCTCTCGATCAGCAAGGGCAACGGTTATGGTAATCGTCACGCTAGGCACTGCATCTACATCTACATCATCGCCAGGTAAATGAGTAAACTGATCATCAAAGGATTCGCTGCCTGTCAATGCAGCGATTGTCTCTGACTCTGTCGGATCATGGGTAACCGAGCCATACTCACCAAGAATTAAGGTGGCACCGGATGCCAGGTTTATCTGACTGGATACATTCACGGCATTTGCCTGCACTTCTACAACCAGAAGGGTATCGCCGTTGTTATCATAGTCATTGCTCAACACACCGGGTGCGTCAGCGGTGAAAACACTTGATTCAGCCGCCCCATAACTATAACTCTGGGCAATGGGCAAGCCTCCTGCGAAACTGCTCACACTTGAAAAAATCCAAAAAGCCGCAATAAACCACGTCCAAATTTTCAACAACACTGCCTACCAAAGGTACTCTGCAGCATTACCTGGGCAGTGCCCGAGCCGCCCAGCCCTATACTGGTGATCCTGAACATCTGAGTTCGACCCGTTCCTGTATCCTGACCGATATTATCAATATTCAATATATCCGCACCTGCGACGACTGTCTTTACATGTTCTATGACATATCTACCCGCCAGGGGCGTTCTCGGATCGACGGTTACCACTAGAATAAAACCCCGAGTATTATTAGCGGGCACAAGCCAATCGAAGGTGGCAAAGTTAGGGGGGGCATTGTTTACTGAATCATAAAGGCCAGTCTGGTTAGCAACCTGGAAACCTACCAGGGCAAGCAGTGGTGCCAGAAAGGCCTCTGCTTCTCTAAGTCCGGTTTCAGCACTGTGAAAAGCAAGATCTGAGTCCCGCTCATTTCTTGACATGAGTTCCTGCAGACTGGTGTTCTGAACCGCGGACAGCGCTAACATGGTTAATATCAGTAATATGATCATACTGGTCACTAAAACTGCGCCCTGCTGATGCTTTTGCCAGAGATTCATCCCTAGTTCCTCAACTGTACTGTTTTCGTAAAAGTTCTCCTCATAAGGCCATCGAAAACCTGTCCAGCAATACAATCCTGTATCCCGCACCCCAGCGACGGCGGCACACTCGCGCCGACAGAATTAATGCTGTTGACGGTAAGACTGATCCTCACAGTCACAACGTTGTTGAAGCTGGCCACTAGATTCGCTGTCGTATACAGATTTGGCACGAAATCTGCATCTGTATCCACACCAAACAGCAGTTGCAGGTTTTCCACGCCTTCAACCATCTCCACAGGCGCGGCGGTACGCACCTTGCGCCACAGTGCCAGGGGTGTATTACCCTCATTGTTGATCCCCGCGCCGGGTGCTATGAAATAAGTTATCGTATCTATAGCGGCAACACTCGCATCGGTGCCAAACGAGCCAGTGGCGGTGAGTCCTGCAAAACTGTTTCTTGGCTGACCCGGGATAGTTGCTTCTACGGCATGGGCAATCGTTGCCAGGCCAGCCGCCACATTAATGGCAGTGACTTCAAACAGGGTCGCATTATTACAATCGTATATCAATGCCAGGTCATCGGTTGCAGCATCAATTTCCATTCCAGTTGGCGGAATCGTTACTACAGGGTTACTGGTTGAAAGTGGCATGGCCACACTGAGCGCGGCCTCAACAGCACTGGCAGAACGTACCGTCAGAACGTCAGTAGTCGCCACGATAGTCAAAGTATTAATGGCCCGTCCGGCAACGTAAGTGGCGTTCAAGGGAGTAATAGCTGGCGCCCAGCCAGCCGCCTGGCCATCATAGGCTTGGATACGGGTTCTCATGTCAAACTCATAGGGAATAACAGCAGGAAGATCCATGGTAACAAGGAGAGGGCCGCGTGAAAAACAGCCTCTATAACCGGCTTTCTGAATATCTTTGGATAAATAGCTCAGGGCAAAACGAGCTGACTCCTGCATTCGCGACTGCCCCTGTAATAAATTATAGGTTTCTGAATTTGCAGAAAACAGATTTATCACACCCATGAGCACGATCGTTCCCATCGTCAAGGAAATCATCACCTCAACCAGGCTCAAGCCATCTGCCTTTCCAGGTACATTATTCATAATTGCGCCTGAATTACTATGCTCTGGCAAGCGGGCTGAGCAACAGTCCGGGAACCACACAAAGTCGCAAAAGAGTCCGCTGCCCATCTCACTTCTACTTGATACAAAAGTGGGGTTGCTGCTGATTGTGTGACACGGCCTGACCCTAGCGGCAATGCACCCGTCACGCCCAACTGACCACAAATCAGGTAGGTTGCACCGGCTGCATCTACCGACCGAATTGAGCACTGCCATTGGGCTATATCATAAATCGCCATCTGCGCACTATTACAATTTAATAACACGCAACTAGTGGCAGCAATCGGCGTCGCCTGGGCGATGGTCAGGTTGTACACCGCCTGACGATTGGCCCTAATCCGATCCATCATGCCGTTTGCCAGATAAGAAGCTTCTGCTCGAAAGAAAGCCTCCCTGTTCTGCTGAAGACTGCGTATCTGCAGGCTTGCCACCCCTAAAACACCGACAGAAACGATAATCATCGTAACCAGCAGCTCAACTAACGAAAATCCTGAGCCAGGTGTTTTTATAGTCATGGACACAAGCCAGTTGTAACAATTCTACCGCGACCAATCAGACTGATCTGGATCTGTCTACCGGCAAAACCGGTCCGGCAAATATCAATAGTGCGCGTCGCACCGCCTGTACCACTCAGGCCGCCAAGGTCATCAAATTGTAGGGTGTTCTGAACCTGACCCAACGGGTCAAAAATATCGGCCGTCAGGTTGCTATCCGACACGCTGAAAACCTGAATTGCAGCCGCGCAATTCCCGGGAACGCCCAGGCCGAAGATAACACAATAACCACTACCCAGCGTATTGGTGACCGCACCGGATGAACCATACAGAGACACCACGGCTCCGGATTTAATCGCCTCACTTCGAGCAAAGGATACTGCGGCCAACAAGTTATTAGCCAAAGTAGTAATGGCAAACCGGCCAATCATACTCTGATAGGAAGGCAAGGCCACAGACAGGGTCAGACTGATGATTACAAGTACAACCATCAATTCAAGCAATGAAAACCCCTTACTGAACCTAACCAATTTTGGCATTTAATGCTCCCATCAAACGGGTCGAGGGAAATATCGCGCGCTAAGCTTGATGGCTGTCAGTCACCTCTCTTATCGCACCTTTGTGCCCTACTTTAGTGTGCATTACTTTAGCAAAAATTCAGCAACAACCTCCGCCGTTCTGACCCACCATCATAAACATCAGCAGAACCTCGCTTCGTGCCCAGGTTATACAGAACCATCAAGGCGTTGCCTGGGTACCATCTCGCGTTAACTCAAAGCAATCCCCGGAACCACAGGCACCACCCACGGGCGTCGCCCTGACTGTGAAATCAGTCACGCTCAGGGACTGATATGAAAGCGTGTACTTAGCCGTTCCCTGTGTTGGCGATTGCAGTGTACAAACCGCCGCTATATTTGCACCTACATACGTGAAGCCATTCGAGTAATATCTTTCCAATGCCAGTGCACATACCTTCATATCAACGACCGCCTGGCCGGCATAAGTATCATCAACATAGTTCTGGTAAACCGGCACAGCGATAGAAGAGATAACAGCGATGATGGCAACCACTATCATTAATTCAACTAAAGTATAACCATATGATTTCAAAATACTTTCCTCGTTACCAGTAGATTATGTATAGCGCAATTTAGCTTTGCAAGGATCACCGAAGTTCCTTAGGGAGAGAAAACGCCATGGATTCTACGGCGGCAACCTGGGAGTGCTCAAATACACCACCCCGGTTTTTTAAATGGGCAAGTACAGCGTCGACCAAGACCTCTGGAGCAGAAGCACCGGACGTTACCCCAATCGTTATTCCGTCAGCTAGCCAATTAGACTGGATTTCCGATGCATCATCGATCAAATAGGCCCGCGCATCCAGTCTCTCAGCCAGTTCCCTGAGGCGATTTGAGTTAGAACTGTTTTTTGATCCCACCACCAGAATCATCTGACAATCTTTTGCCAGCAATTTAACCGCATCCTGCCTGTTCTGGGTTGCATAACAGATATCATCTTTTCTAGGTCCGCTGATTTTGGGAAAACGCTGTTGAAGCTTACCGATAATGGTCTCGGTATCATCCACCGATAAGGTGGTCTGGGTGACATAACTTAGTCGGCCTGGGTCTTTTATCTGCACTGCTTCGGCTTGGGCCAGATTCTCCACCAAATAGGTTCCACCGGCATCAGAATGCGTCTCATACTGGCCTAGCGTTCCTTCTACCTCGGGATGCCCGGCATGGCCAATCAAAATGGTCTCGTGCTGCAGGTCAGCTGCTTTGGCCATTTCCTTGTGAACTTTAGTGACCAGCGGACAGGTCGCATCGAAAATCTTCAGATCCCGCTTTTTCGCCGCTCGGCGCACCTGCTGAGCCACGCCATGGGCGCTGAAAATACACAGAGAGCCCCGCGGAATTTCATTAATTTCATCAACAAACACCGCGCCCTTTGCAGCTAATTCTTCCACGACTGTCTTATTGTGGACCACTTCATGACGGACATAGACCGGCGCACCAAATTGCTGCAAAGCTCGATTGACTATTTCTATGGCGCGATCCACACCCGCACAAAAGCCGCGAGGATTAGCCAGTTGGATACTAAACCTTGGGGTTGTCATCAAACTCTCACGATGTCATTTGATATCTGAGTTACCTCGAGTATTTCAACTTCAAACAACAGATCTTTACCAGCCAAGGGATGATTGAAATCAACTTCCACAACGTCCTCCAGAACACGACTGATAACGCCCGGCAGTTCTGCTTTAGACGCGTCAGAAAAAGAAACCACCAGGCCTTCTTCGAGGAGCAATTCACGGCTAAAAGCCGTTTTCTTCAGAGTTTGCCGATTGCCTGGGTTAATGGCGCCGAAGCCCTTCTGAAAGGGAATTTCCAGCCGTCGTTTAGACCCTGATTTTAATCCAAACAGAGCCTGCTCAAACCCCGGAAGCAGATTTCCATCACCTACCCGCAGGGTCGCAGGATTATCGCCAGTAGAATCGATCAGTTCACCCGAGGCCATCATCAGCACAAACTTCAACCTTATTTCGGTTCCTGGGCCGATCGGCGTATCACGATTCATCAGTTCTGCCTTTCATATTCATGAAAAAATCCAGTAACAACATCGCAGCGCCCACAGAAATAGCTGCATCGGCGACATTAAATGCCGGGAAATAATAGTGCTGGTAGTGAACAATTACAAAATCAATCACATATCCCCAACCCACTCTATCGACCAGGTTTCCTACCGCACCGCCCAGTATCAAGGCAAGTGACCAACCTAACCAGACTTCTTTTTGCCTGGCCTGAAAAATCCAGTAACCGATGAAACCACTTGCGGTAAGAGACACCAGCGCCAGAAACCAACGCTGCCAACCACCGGCGTCACTGAGAAAGCTGAAAGCGGCGCCTTCATTATGCACCAGCGCGAGTTCGAATACCGGTAGCAGAACGATCGATTGACAGTGCCCTGGTTCACACAGATCAAGCAGTCTTTCCATGTACTGCTTACTGATCTGGTCAACCACTACAATGATAAAACTCAACAGATATTGCATCAGGCATCCAGCAAGAAAAACTGCCTTGCTTCCTTCATGTCTTTGCTGATCGCCTCCTTTAAAGCTTCAAGGCCATCGTATTTTTTTTCTTCACGAATCTTTTTACGGAATATAATCTCAATATACTGACCATAAATATCTGCATCAAAATCGAAAATATGAACCTCTAGTATCGGCCGTATTGTGTCTCCATCAATGGTTGGCCTGACACCCACATTGGCCACGCCATACCGGCCACTGGTTAACCCGGTAATCTCGACCGCATAAACCCCACTAAGCGGCGCCTTATAGCGATGCAACTGAATATTTGCAGTAGGAACACCAATGGTTCGGCCCAACTGTCGGCCACGAGCGACCCTGCCAGCGATACTATAGGGATGCCCGAGCATCGTTTCAGCTTCGCTGAAGTGGCCTGCCGCAAGGCAAGCCCTGATCCTGGTACTACTCACGCGTTCTCGTTCAAAAGTGAATGTATAAAAGTTGCTGACCTGAAATCCAAATTGTTCACCCGCCTGCAGCAGCATGGAAAAATCACCGGTTCGGTCGGAACCAAAACGAAAATCATCGCCCACATAAAGTGCTTTTGCGGAAAGGTCATCCACCAGCAGTGATACAAACTCAGCCGCGCTTACTCCGCGAGTCTCTTCGTTGAATTTCAGACACAGTAACCGATCAATTCCACACTGCCTGAGCAGATTGACCTTCTCCCGGAACCGGGTCAGCCGGGCAGGCGCCTTATATTCATCAAAAAATTCTTTTGGCTGCGGTTCAAAACAGATCAGCAACGAGGGGCAATCAAGTGCCACTGACGCTTTCTTCACTTCAGCCAGCATCGCCTGATGGCCCAAATGCACACCATCGAAATTGCCGATTGTGACCACACAGTTGCGGTCATCGCTTCTCAGATTACTGATTCCTCTTATAATTCTCATGTTAGTTACCGACGAAAATCCCTGGGCCGCATTCCCATCGCGACCATACTAAGAAAATAAACCAGTGCGCCCAGCAAGCAGATCACCAGCAATTGTCTCACCCTGTCGATGTTGCTCAAGGTCAGCCATAGAGTCAGATCCGGCGTGAACCAGGCCAGAAACAGGGCCATGGCAGCAATCGACAGCAACAACCTGCCTACAAAGTATACCCAACCTTGTGCTGCATGGTAGATACCCTTCAGTCGCAATCCTCGCCAAAGCAAAAATGCATTCAAAAAGGCCGATGCCGAGGTTGCCAGGGCAAGGCCAACATGACCCAGGAAGGCGATCAGCATCAGATTCATCAGCATGTTGAAAAACAAAGCAATCAAGCCAATCTTTACCGGTGTTTTGGTGTCCTGCCTGGCAAAATAGCCGGGTGCAAGCACCTTCACCAGCATGTGACCCGCCAACCCTGCTCCATAAGCTTTCAGGCTAAGGCTTGCCATCTCAATATCCACGACGGTCATTGCACCATTAAAAAACAGGGTCGCTATCAGAATATCCGATAGGTAAATCAATGCAAAGCTAGCCGGTATACCCAATAAGAGTACCATCTTGATAGCCCAGTCAAGTGTTTCTGAAAAGGCCTCGGTTGATTCTTCCACATATTTCCCGGACAGTGCTGGCAGGATGACAGTCGCGATAGTGATACCAAACAGGGCAAGCGGTAATTCCAGCAGACGATCAGAATAATATAGCCAGGAAAGGCTGCCCGTTATCAGGAAAGTTGCAAGCACGGTGTCCAGGAGCAGATTAATCTGGCCAACAGAGACGCCAAACAAGGCGGGCACCATCAAACGGAGGATTCGCCTGACGCCAGTGTGCTTCAGATCGATTCTGGGCCGGGGCAGCAGACCCAGCCTAGCAAGAAACGGCAGCTGGAATAGTAATTGTACGATTCCTGCAATAAGCACGCCCCAGGCCAGTGCCAGAATGGGAAAATCAAAGTAAGGACGCAACCATATCGCACTGGCAATCAACGATACATTCAGCAGCACGGGTGTAAAGGCTGGCACTGCAAATCGGCCAAAGGTATTTAAAATCGCACCTGCAAATGCCGTTAGCGAAATCAAGAGCAGGTAAGGCAGGGTAATCCTCAGCATCTGGGTCGCCAAATAAACCTTCTCGGTTTCCTCCTGGTAAACATAACCTGCAGCGAAGACGGTAATAATCCCCGCCGCACAAAGCATTCCTAAGCAGGTGAATATTAATAACGCGACGCCGAGCGTTCCGGCGGTGTGATCCAGGAGGCTTTGCAGCGCAGACCTATCCTGTTTGGCTTTGTATTCGGATAGAACGGGTATGAAAGCCTGGGAGAATGCTCCTTCAGCAAAAAGTCGACGGAAAAAATTCGGAATTCGAAACGCCAGGAAAAAACTATCCGCCGCCGCGCTTGAGCCAAAAAAGTAGGCAATGACAATATCCCGGGTCAAACCCGCCACTCGGGACAGCATGGTCATAGCCGAGACCACTAGACCCGACTTCAGCAGAGGATCAGACACTGGATGCGCTACAGGATCATTTCCGGAATCTGACATTTCTCAAACCTCGTCTATCCATCAATTTTCTCTTTGTAAAATTCACACCTCATTAAAACACCGATTGACAAAAACCGAGCAAATGGGCATAGTACCGCGCTCGAAATTCCAGTCCAACTCAGGAAACCAAACGTGGCCAATACAGCACAATCAAAAAAACGCGCCAAGCAATCAGAAAAACGCAGAAAGCATAATGCCAGCCAGCGCTCCGCCATGCGAACTGCTATTAAAAAGGCCATCGCCGCTATCGAATCAGGCGACTATGACGCTGCCAATTCGGCTTACCAGGCTGCCGTGCCTGTCCTTGACCGCGCGGTAACCCACGGCATTATCCACCAGAATAAAGCATCGCGGCACAAATCCAGGCTCAATACCAGGGTCAAAGCTCTCCAGGCTTAAACAACAAAAAGGTTATCTCGGTGGATGACTTCCTCATCCACAAAATAGCCCAGTATTGCTTCGATATCCTGACTTGCCTGGCCAGCTATGCGGGCAAGTTCATCGCTACTGTAATTGGTCAGCCCTCTTACTATTTCCCTGCCGCTCGGATCAACGCAGGAAACCAATTCACCCTGGGTGAAATCACCCTTGACCGAAATCACGCCCACTGCCAGCAAGCTCCGGCCCTTCTTCTCCAGCACAGCAACGGCACCATCATCTAAAACTAAAGTCCCTTCCAACGGCAGCGTTGCCAGCCACTGTTTCCGGGCAGCCAAAGCGGGCTTATCCGCTTTCAAAAATGTGCCATTAAAAGTCCCATTGGCAATGCCCTGCAATACCCTTGTTTGTCTGCCAGAACAGACAAATGTATGCGCCCCGCTTCTGGCGGCGATTCTTGATGCCTGCACCTTGGTGGTCATACCACCGCGTCCAAGCTCGCCACCTTCTCCGGCCATCTGGTCTAACCCCTTATCACTGGCAAGGGCTTCGACCACCATTTTAGCCCCCGGGTTAACCCGGGGATTACTTTCAAACAGGCCTTGCTGATCGGTCAGAATGATAAGCGCACTGGCCTCTATGAGATTAGTGACCAGCGCCGCCAGCGTGTCATTATCACCGAAACGAATTTCATCCGTGGCCACTGTATCATTTTCGTTGACGATGGGAATGACGCCTAATTCCATCAAAGTGGTGAGCGTAATGCGGGCATTCAAGTAGCGTTTTCTTGAGCGCAGATCATCATGGGTTAACAGGATCTGTGCGGTTCGCAGGCCATGCGCCGTGAAACTAGACTGATAGGACTGAATCAGGCCCATCTGCCCCACTGCTGCCGCCGCCTGCAGGGAGTGAATCGCCCGCGGTCGCGTTTTCAGGCCCAGCAGATGCATGCCCTGGGCAACTGCTCCTGAAGAAACCAGCACAATCTTCTTGCCCTGAGATTTCAATACCGCAATATCATTAACCAGATCCCGAACGAGCTGTTCGTTAAGGCCCTGGCCATCATGCGTCAGCAGCGCACTACCCACCTTAACAACCCAGACATCACCTGCTACAACCGGTGTCCTTTTCATGTTTCGTAGTGAACCGGCACGGCATCACCATCTTTGTCGTGTGGGCGGATACCATCCCGTCTTCTCGATTTTCGGGTTTGCCTTAACTGCAGGGAATGACTGTGTATTTCTTTACCGGCAACCTGGTCCAGCGCTCTTGCTTCTTCCTGCGCCTGCTCGGTTAAGGCAGAAAAGTACTCAGAAATCGAATTCATCAGTGGCTTCAGGCCAGAACCCGTCACCGACGAGATTACAAACTGGGGTGCGCCTGCCACCATCACAGCAGACAACTGTTGTTGGATTGTCGCCAGTTGAGCCGCCCCTAACAGGTCAGCTTTAGTCAGCACCAGCCATCTCGCCTTACTTGCTATGGCAGGACTGTACCGCGCCAGTTCTTCTTCAATAACCCGGAAATTATCCAAGGGGTTGCTACCATCTATGGGCAGGACATCAACGAGGTGCAGCAATACGCGAGTTCTGGACAGGTGTTTGAGAAACTGCACGCCCAGACCGGCACCCTCGGCCGCCCCTTCTATCAACCCTGGCACGTCAGCAATGACAAAGCTGCGCTCATTATCAATGCGTACCACACCCAGATTGGGGATCAGTGTTGTAAACGGGTAATCAGCTATTTTTGGCCGTGCGTCGGACACTGCGCTGATTAAGGTCGACTTACCCGCATTAGGCAGACCCAACAGGCCCACATCAGCGATCAGTTTAAGCTCCAATCTCAGGTTAAAACACTCGCCCGGCTCGCCCGGCGTGGTTTTCCTGGGCGCTCTATTGGTGCTGCTCTTAAAGCGCACATTGCCCAGGCCTCGCTTGCCACCCTGCGCTACCTGCATCACCTGGCCAGCAGCAGAAACATCCCCTAAATACTCATCGGTTTCATCATCATAAACGCTGCTACCAAGAGGAACCTTGATATAAAGGTCCTCGCCTTTAGCACCCGTTTGATCGCGGCCACGACCTGACTCGCCTGTCTTTGCACGGTACTGGGGTTTAAACTGAAAATCGACCAGGGTATTTAGGGCGCCATCACCGACAAGATAGACGCTGCCTCCAGCGCCACCATCGCCGCCATCCGGCCCACCCCTTTCAATATATTTTTCACGACGAAAGCTCAGGCAGCCATTTCCACCTTTACCTGCTTCTACTCTAATTGTCGCTTCGTCTACGAACTTCATTTATTTTTCCGAAATGCTTCCTACTCAGGCACAGTAAACAGATCTGGCAAAAAAAAGCCCTGTCGGTGACAGGGCTTTTTTATCAATTTCTCATCTCAGCTTTGCGTCACTACGTTAACATACTTTCTCTGCTTCGGGCCTTTGGTCAGGAACTCCACAACGCCCTCAGCTTTTGCAAATAGCGTATGGTCCTTTCCACAACCCACATTAATTCCGGGATGAAATTTAGTCCCTCGCTGACGAACAATAATATTGCCAGGTAAAACAACTTGTCCACCATACAGTTTTACGCCAAGTCGTTTACTCTCAGAATCTCGGCCATTACGGGTACTACCACCTGCTTTCTTATGTGCCACTTCTGTTATCCCCCAACAATTTCTTTGATCTTGATCTCGGTAAAGGATTGCCTATGACCCGCTTGCCGCCGGTAGTGCTTCCTTCGTTTCATCTTGATGATGGTGATTTTTTCGGCTCTGCCATGCCTAATAATCTCCGCCGACACCTTCCCACCATCAACATAAGGTTCACCAATCTTAACCTGTTCGCCTTCACCGATCATCATGACTTGATCAAAATCGACGATAGCGCCTGCATCGGCGTCTAGCTTCTCGAGACGTAAAACCTCTCCCGATTCTACTCTATGTTGTTTGCCACCACTCTTAATCACCGCATACATGCTGCTCAAACCTTTTATCAATCTCGTTTATAGTCGCCGGGCGTGGAAATCAGCCCAGGTCGCTTAATTTAATTCCATCGTCAGGCGCGGAAAATGTCCGGGCCCATATCCAGACGCAATTGCTCAATTTCAGGACGCGTGATTCTAAGCCAAGCGTCTCTTGATAGCAACATAGAATTCTATTTTACGACTTGACAGAGCGACGCTGTGAACTCTAGGATCATCGATTTACCTTCCCTGATTATGCGGCCTTTGGAAAATCATGCCTTACTCATTTTACCAAGCAGTGGAATCAGATTTCAGTGCAGTAAATAAGCTTATACAGGAAAGCCTGACTTCTCATGTCCCCCTGGTTGAGGAAATCGCGACCTATCTGATTAACGCCGGCGGAAAAAGGCTTCGTCCCCTCCTGGTCCTTCTCAGTGCTAGGGCCTGTGGTTACCAGGGCAGTAATCATATCAAACTGGCAGTTATCATCGAGTTCCTGCATACCGCAATGCTACTGCATGATGACGTGGTCGATACCTCCGAGCTGCGGCGCGGCCGCAAAACCGCCAATGCCCAATGGGGCAACGCAGCCAGCGTGCTGGTGGGAGACTTTTTACATTCCAGAGCATTTGAAATGATGGTGGAGATCGGTGATATGGAAATCATGTCTCTACTCTCCAAGGCAACTAACGGTATTGCCGAAGGTGAAGTCCAGCAGCTGATCAATCTGAAGAATATCGAGATCACAGAAACAGTCTATCGGCAGGTAATCTATCGAAAAACCGCCCTGCTGTTTGAGGTCGCCGCCCATACCGGCGCGGTCCTCGCCAATGCAGCGGATAAGAAACAGCAAGCCCTGCGCCAACTAGGCAGCCATTTGGGTATTGCCTTCCAGCTAATGGATGATCTGCTCGATTACGAGGGTTCTACCTCTGACCTGGGTAAGAATGTCGGTGATGACCTTGCCGAAGGGAAAGTCACCTTACCGCTGATTGTTGCACTTCGAAATGGCAACAATGCCCAGCAGGGGCTGATTAAAGAAGCCATCGTCAATGGTGGTTCAACTGAAATGGTAGCGGTCCTTGATGCGGTCCGGGATACAGGTGGTATCAGCTATACTGCAGAACAGGCCGAACTGGAAAAAGACGGTGCATTGCATTGCCTGCAGCAGATCCCACCTTCTACCTATCGCCAGGCCATTACCGACCTGGTTCAGTTTTCTGTTGATCGCCGGAATTAATTTTTACTGCCAACGAAACCGTTAGGTATACTGGTGCACAGTCGGGGTGTAGCTCAGCCTGGTAGAGCACTGTCTTCGGGAGGCAGGGGTCGTGAGTTCAAATCTCGCCATCCCGACCAATAAAATCAATAGGTTATAATCATATCGGCCTCCAAATAAATACAATAAGAATAAAAAGGTGCCTATAGGGCGCAAAATAACAGCAAAGTATTTCACCGCTGATGGTAATAAGACACCAACACTGGGCATTAGTAGTGCCAGCTTACGAGTCACGTTGATTTACATTCAGGTATAGAGCGATCTATGCACGTCTGCGTGGCTCAGGTACCTGTGGGCAAGGTCAATGACTGCTATGGAACGGATCTGCTGGCTTACAGACTGTTGAGTTGATCACTTAGGCGGTTTAAAGGTCGGGCAGGGATGATTTGGCTTGTTTGTCCGAGCCTGTTTTAGGATTGGATAGGCAACACACTAATATGATGTGGTCTGAAAGTTTATTTTCTGCGAGAAATTCGACAAAGTGTAGCGTTATGTGGAACGCAGATTTTTACTTGAGAAGTAACAGGAGAACTTTATGCGCAAACTCAAACTAATTTTGATAGCGATAACTTTAATCAGCGGTTCCGCAATCGCTGTAGAAGACAAAACCTATTTCAAAAGTGAAGTCGCGGGAAGTGATCTTCCCTTCAGTGACGCCGTGTTGGTTGGAGATACCTTGTACATTTCTGGAAAAGGAGGCGTAATTCCTGGGACTCGAACTGTTCCTGAAGACCCAAGAGAGGAAGCACACTTGCTAATGGAGGACTTTAAAGTAACTCTCGAGCGCGTCGGGATGACAATGGATGATTTGGTCTATGTGACCATTTATTGTCCGGACCTGAGACTTTACTCAGGATTTAACGAAGTCTATCGGGAATATTTCTCAAAGGACTTCCCTCCTCGGGCGTTTGTTGGCTCAGGTCCGCTCTTGTTTGGTTTGCGGTTTGAGATGCAAGGGATCGCCGTTAAAGCCAGATAGCGGTTCGTTCAAGCAGAACCACATATAGAAGAGTCCGCTCTTATACAGGGCGGGCTTTATTATCAGTGCTATTTCGTTTGAAAAATTAGACTAATAGGAAAGTATTGCTGGGGTAGCAATTTCAAAAAATTATTATTGCTATTAGGGGGTTTGTCTAATCTTTGTCTTCAAACCCAAAGAATTTATTTTTTATTCCCCTCCTATTTTGTAATGGCTTACCCCTAACTATTCCTATCATCAAATCATCTTTTGGAATAACGTATATCTCTAAACCATCTTCCATCGTTTCAATAAGATTAACTGACTTATCAGCGTGCTGAATAAATCTGCTGTAACTGTTTTCAGTATGTGTTTTTATTTTATTAGGACCAACCCTTTCAAGCTTGGATAGTAATTTCCTTCTTCCCTGTGGTCCTCGTCCCTCAAATTGTTTTGCCAATTGTTCTGCTTTATTTATCGGCACAGTATTTAGTTCCTAGTATGTCAACATATTTTGGTTTCATTGTACCCTGTCAGCACTATGTGGACCTTTTAGCCTGGTAACCTAAGAGACACTTTTGGTTCATCGTTAACCGCATAGGAAACGATGATGACAAGTAGACGAAGTGTAGAACAGAGTGTACGCGATATTCTACGCCGTACCCGCATAGGCATTAACTTGAAAAGATAGAAGAGTCTGCTCTTATAAAAGGCAGGTGTAGTAGATGCGCGCCGCCGGAACACTCTTGCATGCGTCATGTTAGCTTTTCTCTGAGTGATTCGTAAGGTGTACGACCCTGATGTGCAC
>LWDU01044243.1_pt1 | contig 25155 bp, 23 predicted proteins | sample 727161 | NCBI WGS metagenome assembly LWDU01 (sample SAMN04566230, study PRJNA314399) | hydrothermal vent metagenome | isolation source: deep sea hydrothermal plume seawater | place: Mexico: Gulf of California, Guaymas Basin | collected 2004-07-11
CATAGATGTATCATCGGTGATAATGTTGAAATTTCATCAGGTTCAGTGATTGGATCTGAAGGATTTGGTAATGCCAGAGATGACAACAACAAATGGCATACAATTACACACTTAGGTGCGGTAGTTATTGGAGACAACGTTTCTATTGGTGCTAACACTACCATAGATAGAGGAACTATAGAAAATACCGAAATACACTCTGGAGTACGCATTGATAATCTTGTGCACATAGCACATAATGTAATCATCGGACAAGACTGCGCCATTGCTGGGTGCACTGGAATTGCCGGGAGCACAACGCTTGGAAAGAGGTGTTTGATTGGTGGTGGTGTTGGAATCCTTGGGCACTTGGAAATTTGCGACGATGCAATAATAAACGCTACTACAACTGTGTACAAAAGTATAACTTCTCCAAAAACATATACTGGTATCATGCCAATCATGGTTCATAAACAGTGGCAGAATGTCGGCTTATGGTTAATCAAGCTTGATAAAATTGCCAATTATCTTAATATTAAATTAAAGAATCTAAAGGAAAAGTAAATATGGAAATGAATATTCAGGATGTAAAGAATTACCTGCCGCACAGATATCCATTTCTACTCATAGATAGAGTTCTTAATATTGAGGTTGGTAAGTCCATAGTAGCGATTAAAAATGTCACCTTTAATGAGCCTCAGTTCACTGGGCACTTCCCTTCTCAGCCGATTATGCCAGGAGTTATGATTGTAGAAGCCTTGGCACAGGCCACAGGAATTTTGGCTTTTAAATCTGAAGTAGGGAGACCTATTGACGGTCAAATATATATGCTGGTTGGTATAGACAAGGTTAGATTTAAGCGTATGGTTGAGCCTGGTGACCAATTACTCCTAGAAGTTGAAGTTATGGTCGTTAAACGCGGTATCTGGAAATTTAGCTGTAAAGCTTCAGTTGAAGGAAAAACAGTTACCAGAGCTGAGCTTATGTGTACACAGAAAGCCTCTGAATAAGGACACAATATGTCAATCGATCCAAGAGCAATAGTTGACCCCAGCGCTAAAATCAGTAACCAAGCTGAAATATCTGCCTATGCCGTGATCGGGCCTAATGTCGAGATCGGGTCTGGCACAATTGTAGACTCTCACGCTGTCATCCAAGGACCAACAAAGATAGGTAGTAATAATCATATTTACTCTTTCGCCTCTATTGGCGGTGACCCTCAAGACATTACATATGAAAGTGGCCAAGAGAGTTGCTTATCAATTGGTGATGACAACCTAATCAGGGAGTTCTGTACTATAAATCGTGGCACAGAAAAAGAGAACTCTATAACTAGAGTAGGGTCTAACAATATGCTGATGGCATACGTACACATTGCCCATGATTGCCAAGTTGGAAACCACGTAATTATGGCCAATAACGCTTCATTAGCGGGACACGTAAGGCTTCATGATTGGGCATATTTAGGCGGTTTTACGCTCGTTAAACAGTTCTGCTTGGTTGGGATGCACACCTACATTGGTATGGGTTGCCAAATAAACAAAGACGTTCCTGCTTACATGATTGCATCTGGAGTACAAGCCAGGGTTAGGGGAATAAACGCAGAAGGGATGCGCCGTAGAGGGTTTTCATCAAGCGCTATAGCTTCAATTAAGAGAGCATTCAGAGTTGTTTATCGAGAATCTCAAGGGCAACTCTTAGATATAACCCTTGCCGCACTTAAGAAGTCTGAAGCTGACAGCCCTGAGGTATTGCAATTTATCAAATGTATTCGTCAATCTAAGGCTGGAATTATGCGCGGACCTATTGACGAATAGGATTACCAAATAAAATTTATGGATAGGTCATTTCTGAAATCCAGTGTTACTGTTACTGTGATGACATTATTGTCCCGCATTCTAGGTCTAATTCGTGACTTCATAATTGCTAAATATTTCGGTGCAAATGGACTAACTGACGCATTCTTAGTGGCCTTTAGGGTTCCTAATTTTTTAAGGCGACTTTTTGGAGAGGGAGCATTCTCTCAGGCCTTCGTGCCAATCCTTGCTGAAGCCAAGGCAAACAATTCTGAAGCCGAAGTACAAAATGTAATTAACCATATAGCTACAAAATTTCTAATTTTTCTTGTAATAATTACTGTTATTGCTGTAGTCATAGCTCCATTAATTATATTTTTATTTGCATGGGGCTTTTATTTTTCTGAAGAGAGTTCAAAGTTCTACCTAGCAACAGACATGTTAAGGATTACATTCCCGTATCTACTCCTTATATCGTTGACAGCTTTTTCTGGAGCCATACTTAACACCTACGACAAGTTCGCAGTGCCTGCATTTACACCTGTACTGCTAAATGTTTCAATGATTGTTTGTGCAATTTACCTATCTCAACACCTAGAAACGCCAATAATGGCTCTAGCCTGGGGTGTATTTATAGGTGGTATAGCTCAATTGATATTCCAGATACCATTCCTAATTAAAATCAATAAATTACCAAAACTAACTAGAGGGAGCCATGAGTCAGTAAAAAAGCTAAAAATGCGTATGTTACCTGCCCTCTTTGGGGTTTCGGTTTCACAGATTAATTTACTCATAGATACCATGATCGCTACTACCCTTGTTAGTGGTAGTGTGTCATGGTTGTATTATTCAGATCGACTACTAGAACTACCTTTAGCGCTTATAGGTATAACCCTAGCAACGGTTGCCTTAGTAAAACTCAGCAATCATTTTGCCAATAACGACACTCAAAAATTCACTCAAACTGTAGAGTACGCCTTTAAGATTGGAATATTGTTTGGAATACCATCAAGTGTTGGCTTGGTATTGTTGTCTGAGCCACTAATCATAACTTTGTTTCAGTATGACCAGTTCGATATCTATTCAGCTGCTAAATCTTCACAGAGCCTTGTCGCATATGGGTCTGGGCTTGTTGCTTTTATTTTAGTTAAAATATTAGCCTCTATATTCTTATCGCGTGGAGACACTAGAACTCCTGTCAGGGCTGGAATTGTAGCTATGTCTTCTAATGTCATTTTAAACCTAATCCTAGCTCACTATTTTGAACACGTAGGGCTTGCAGCGGCGACCTCAATTTCCGCACTTATAAATTGTTCATTATTGTACTATTACCTACTAAAAAGCAAGATCTTTAGAATGTCTACAGAGCTAATGAAACTGTTTGTTAAGGTATCCTTATCTAGCGTCATTATGGGTTCATTTATTGTGTTTTATTCTGGTGATACTGAGTTTTATATCATCTCCAACGTTTGGCAGAGGGTTATGTCAATTTCATCAACTATTACAATCTCTGCTGCAATATATTTTATAATCTTGTGGTTACTAGGGGTTAAGGTTAAAAAACTATGAATACTGTAAATTGTGTCAAATATAACAAGGTACTTGAGGCTTTGGACAGAGCCCCTTACCCTGGAGAGTTAGGAAAAAAGATACTTGAAAACGTCTCTAAACAGGGTTGGCAGTCGTGGCTAGACCACCAAACAATGCTAATAAATGAAAATAACCTCAATATGCTTGACGATAATGCTCAATCCTACCTTAAAGACCAGATGGATAAATACTTCTTTTCTGATGACGATATAGATGCTGTCAAAGGATACACACCTGAATAACTATGCCTAACCTTTTCATAATATCCGCTCCATCTGGATGCGGCAAGACCTCTCTAGTAAAAAGACTGATTGAACAAATTGAGGATGTAAGTGTTGCTGTGTCTCACACAACAAGAGACCCACGACCTGGAGAGGTTGACGGTGTGAACTATTTTTTTGTTTCTGAAGATAGATTTCATCAAATAATAAATGATGACGGTTTTGTTGAATATGCAAATGTATACGAAAACCTTTACGGTAGCGCTAAAAGCACCATTAATGACCTTCTAGAAAAAAACCAAGACGTAATATTGGAGATTGATTGGCAAGGCGCTAGACAGGTAAGGAAGGCATTTAAAAAAGCCGTATCAATATTCATTCTTCCGCCATCAATTAGAGCTCTAAGGGATCGCCTAAATAATCGTAAGCAAGACTCTAAATCTATAGTCGAAGCAAGAATGAATGAAGCCATAAGTGAGATGGAGCACTTCAATGAGTTTGATTATCTAGTCATTAATGATGATTTTGATGTTGCATTAAACGACCTAACAAAGATAATACACTCACAACGCTTACTGCTAGAACAACAAACGCTACATTACGAAGATTTGATAAAACAGTTAATTTAAGTATAATATTGTCTCTAAATATTAAATTTTGATTAAATTAAGAATATGACTAGCGATTACAACTTTCCTGTTACAAAAAACTCTTCAGCTATAGGTGTACAGAAGTATCCACCAATACTGAGTGCTGAAGAGGAATATGAGTTAGCTATACAGTTATATGAAGATCATGACCTTTCTGCGGCACGCAAACTGGTCCTTTCGCATATGCGCTTTGTTGCCTTTATTGCGCACGGATATAAGGGCTATGGGCTTGAACAGGCTGACCTAGTACAGGAAGGCACGATAGGCCTAATGAAGGCAGTTAAGAGATTCAACCCACACAAGAATGTTAGGCTTGCTTCGTTTGCAGTCTACTGGATTCGCGCTGAAATTCATGAATTTATCTTCAAAAATTGGAAGATTGTTAAGGTAGCAACTACCAAAGCGCAAAGAAAGCTTTTTTTCAAGCTTAAGCAAGCAAAATCTCAAATTTATCAATCACTCACAAATGACCAGGCTGACAAGATTGCAAACGATTTAGGCGTTAGACGAAAAGATGTTCTTGATATGGAGTCTAGACTACAGTTTAATGATGTTACTTTTGATATTACAAACGATGAAGATGAATCTAGAGCGCCAGAGCACTATCTTACCGACTCTAACACTCAAACTCCTGAGCAATTGCTTCTAATCGATGACAGCAATAAAAATCAACAACAAAGGCTTTACAAGGCACTTTCTTCTTTAGATGCAAGAAGTTTAGATATTTTACAGTCTAGATACTTGAAAGAAGAAAAAACGACCTTACATACTTTAGCAGACAAGTATGATGTTTCCGCAGAAAGGGTACGTCAACTTGAAAATAAAGCTATGAAAAAGCTTAAAGAAAGCCTAGAAGAACAAACACTTTAAGGTTATTAAATAGCTACTAAATATTGCTCATACTTGTTTTGAGATATTTATTAGTTTTGTTACTTTTTATATAGGAGAAAAAAAATGAACATTCGTCCACTACACGATCGCGTGATTGTCCGTAGAGTAGAAGAAGAAAAAACAACTGCAAGCGGTTTGATTATTCCTGACTCAGCAACTGAAAAGCCTTCAAAAGGTGAAATCATTGCTGCTGGAAATGGTCGACCTGGTGATAATGGCAAGTTGATTGCTTTGGATGTTAAAGTTGGCGACCAAGTATTGTTTGGGCAATATGCAGGTACCGAGATCAAAGTTGATGGCGAGACGTTATTAGTTATGCGTGAAGATGACGTTGTTGCAGTTATTGAATAAAGGAGATTAATATGTCAGGAAAACAAGTTGTATTTGGCTCAGAAGCCAGAAATTTAATGCTAGACGGTGTAAATACCCTAGCAAACGCAGTAAAAATAACATTAGGACCTAAAGGTAGAAATGTTGTACTAGACAAATCATTTGGAGCTCCAACTATCACTAAAGATGGTGTATCTGTTGCTCAAGAGATTACTCTAGAAGGTAGATTTGAAAACATGGGCGCTCAGATGGTTAAAGAAGTTGCATCAAAAACCAATGACATAGCTGGTGACGGAACAACAACCGCTACAGTTCTTGCTCAAGCACTAGTTGCTGAAGGTGTCAAGTCTGTTGCTGCAGGAATGAACCCAATGGATCTAAAGAGAGGAATTGATAAGGCCACTGAGTCTGTAGTAAAAGAGTTACATAAGCTTTCTCAGCCATGCAAAGATTACAAAGCGATTGCTCAGGTTGGATCTATATCTGCTAATTCCGACACCAGTGTTGGAGATATCATTGCAGAAGCAATGGAAAAGGTTGGACAGACAGGAGTAATAACTGTTGAAGAAGGATCTACTCTGGAAAATGAGCTTGATATAGTTGAAGGCATGCAGTTCGACCGTGGATATCTTTCACCATACTTTATCAATAATCAAGACTCTATGACCGCTGATTTGGAGTCTCCTTATGTACTTTTGCATGACTCAAAAATATCCAATATTCGTGACCTTCTTCCGGCACTAGAAGCTGTACAGAAGTCTGGCAAACCTTTATTGATCGTTGCTGAAGATATTGAAGGCGAAGCCCTTGCAACTCTTGTTGTAAACAATATGAGAGGTATCGTTAAGGTTGCAGCAGTGAAGGCTCCAGGTTTCGGTGATAGACGCAAAGCTATCTTAGAAGATATAGCCGTACTTACAGGTGGCGTGGTTATTTCTGAGGAAGTAGGACTGTCTCTTGAAGGTGTAACTGAAGAACACCTCGGATCTGCTAAGAGAATCGAAGTTGGCAAAGAGAACACTGTTATAGTTGACGGCGCAGGTGAAAAAGCTAGCATCAAAGGACGCATATCACAAATCAATGCTCAAGTTGAAAGCACCACTTCAGATTACGACAAAGAAAAGCTACTTGAGAGATTAGCCAAGTTGGCTGGTGGAGTTGCTGTAATTAAAGTCGGCGCTGCTACAGAGACCGAAATGAAAGAGAAGAAAGATAGAGTTGATGATGCTCTACATGCTACAAGGGCAGCCGTAGAAGAAGGAGTTGTGCCGGGTGGCGGTGTTGCACTTGTCCGTGCGATTAAATCACTAGAGACATTAAAAGGTGACAACAGCGACCAAGATGTCGGAATTGCTTTAACTAGAAGAGCTCTTGAATCACCACTAAGACAAATTGCATCCAACGGTGGAAGCGAGGCGTCAGTAGTGCTCAATAATGTTGCAAATGGCAAGAATAATTATGGCTTCAACGCTGCAACAGAAGAGTACGGAGATATGCTAAAAATGGGAATACTTGATCCAACAAAAGTTGTACGTGCTGCACTACAACATGCTGCAAGCATCTCTGGTTTAATGATAACTACTGAGGCAATGATTACAGATATACCTCAAGACACGCCAGCTGCTCCTGATATGAGCGGTATGGGCGGTGGTATGCCTGGAATGATGTAAGCTTTATACACATTAAAACCAAAAAAAGCCCCACATATTGGGGCTTTTTTATTGAGAGTAAACTCATAACTATGATAAAATTTTTGCAATCCATTAATTGACTTTCTCAACTCAACTGTGAACATTTATGAATAATTACGACGCCTCTTCAATTGAGGTTCTAACAGGACTTGAACCGGTTCGAAAACGTCCTGGAATGTACACAGACACTGAAAAACCAAACCACTTAGCTCAGGAAGTTATCGACAACAGTGTTGATGAAGCGATTGCCGGTTACGCAACAAAAGTTAACGTAACCCTTCATAATGACAACTCTATATCTGTTGAGGACGATGGCCGAGGAATGCCAGTTGACACCCACAAAAAAGAAGGCAAATCTGCAGTAGAAGTTATACTTACCAAGCTACATGCTGGTGCAAAATTTTCAAACGACTCTTACCAATTTTCAGGCGGCCTACATGGTGTTGGCATTTCTGTCGTAAACGCCCTATCCACCTCTGTCGAAGTATGGATAAAGAGAGGAGGCAAGGAGTTCTATATTTCTTTTGCAAGTGGCGCCGTTAAAAGTGAACTAGAAGAGATATCAACAGTAGGAAAACGTAACACCGGAACTACAGTAAAATTCATGCCAGACGGGCAATTCTTTGATTCATCAAAGTTCTCGGTTACACAGTTACGACACATACTTAGATCAAAAGCAGTACTGTGCCCAGGCCTAGAGGTTCAATTTGAAAACCAGGTTGACTCAACAACTGATAATTGGGTCTACAAGGAAGGGCTCAAGGACTACTTATCGATGTCGCTAGATGGGCTTGACAGTATTCCATCATCTCCATTCGTTATCGATTATAAATCCAATGACCAGCAGTTAAACTGTTCATTGTCATGGACAGAGTTCAATACAAACATTATCGCTGAGAGCTATGTAAACCTTATACCTACTATTGGCGGTGGCACTCATGTTAATGGCTTAAGGTCCGGATTAACTGAAGCATTAAAAGAGTTCTGTGAATTTAGAAGTCTGATACCAAAAAACATTAAGTTAACTCCTGACGATGTATGGCAAAGGATAGCTTATGTACTTTCAATAAAAATATTAGACCCGCAGTTTTCAGGGCAAACCAAGGAAAGATTGTCCTCAAGAGAGTGCGCAAGTTTCGTTTCAGGGGTTGTTAAGGATGCTTTCAGTTTGTGGCTAAATCAACACACATCCATCGCTGAAAAGATTGCTGAATTGGCAATTCTTAATGCACAATCTAGACTCAAAAGTAATAAAAAGGTTGTCAGAAAAAAGATTATTACTGGTCCTGCACTTCCTGGAAAATTGTCTGACTGTACGAGTACCGACCTTAACCAGACCGAAGTGTTTTTAGTTGAGGGTGACTCTGCAGGTGGCTCAGCTAAACAAGCAAGGGACAAAGATTTCCAAGCAATATTACCACTCAGAGGTAAAATACTTAATACCTGGGAGGTTGACTCTTCAGTTGTACTTGAAAGTAATGAAATTCATGATATAAGTGTAGCGATAGGTCTTGAACCTAACAGTGATGACATGTCCGGACTACGTTACGGGAAAGTATGCATACTTGCAGATGCCGACTCGGACGGTGCACATATAGCAACGCTAATTTGTGCATTGTTCGTAAAACATTTTCCTAGACTCGTTAAGAGTGGCCACGTATTCGTAGCAATGCCGCCACTTTACAGGATAGACGCAGGCAAACAGGTGCACTATGCTCTAGATGACTCTGAAAGAAACTCAATAATCAATAAAATTGAGAGTGATAATAAAAGATTAAAGGTACAAGTGCAACGCTTTAAAGGGTTAGGAGAAATGAACCCCTCACAGCTAAGAGAGACAACAATGCACCCTGACACTAGGAGGCTTGTTAGATTGACATTTGATAATCCACTACAAGCCACACAGACTATGGATATGCTATTATCTAAAAAGCGGGCACAAGATAGAAAGTCCTGGTTGGAGGAAAAAGGAAACCTAGCAAATATATAGAAAAAATATTGCAAATACATAATATATATATTTTTCATTTGCCCTTGCATATTGGAAATTTGAATATAAAATAGTAATTTTTATAATCAATTGAGGAAATAACGAATGAGTATCGAAGAAAGAGTAAAGAGTGTTGTGGCTGAACAGCTAGATGTTAGCGGTGATATTGATAATAACGCTTCATTTATTGATGATTTAGGTGCTGATTCTTTAGACACTGTCGAATTAGTAATGTCACTAGAAGAAGAGTTCGATTGTGAAATTTCTGATGACCATGCAGAAAACATTACAACTGTTCAAGAGGCAATCGACTACGTTACTAATAATTTGTAGTTTCCATTTATTTTTTGTAACACATAGGCGCTTCTCTTTTTAGATTAAGCGCCTTTTTTTTAACTTTTTTTAATTATATTATGAATAAAAGAAGAGTTGTAATTACAGGCTTAGGGACAGTCTCTCCTGTAGGGTTAAACGTTAAAGAGTCTTGGGACAATATACTTAATGGCAGGTCCGGGATAGCCACCCTAACTAACTTAGACACGGAAGGCCAAAATGTAAAGTTTGGAGGGTCTGTAAAAGGTTTCGATGTTTCCAAGTACCTTAAGCCGAAAGATGCAAAAAAAATGGACATCTTTATCCATTATGGTATGGCCGCAGGAACCCAAGCCATAGAGGATAGCGGATTCGAGGTAACCGAAAAGAATGCGGAAAGGATAGGTGTTGCTATTGGAGCAGGAATTGGAGGCTTAAGTAATATAGAAAGCACTGCAGACCTTTTCCGCGACAAAGGCGCAAAGCGTATTTCACCATTTTTTGTCCCGTCCTCAATAATTAATATGATTTCTGGCAACCTGTCCATCAAATACGGCTTAAAGGGGCCAAATTTCGCAATTGTAACTGCTTGCACCACAGGAACACACAATATAGGTGACGCATCTAGATTAATAGAATACGGCGATGCCGATATTATGGTAGCTGGTGGGTCTGAAATGTCAACCACAAATTGCGGTCTTGGTGGTTTTGCTGCTGCAAGAGCTTTATCTACTAGGAATGACGACCCAACTAGCGCTTCAAGGCCATGGGACAAAGACAGAGATGGATTCGTACTCGGGGATGGTGCTGGAGTAATTGTACTTGAAGAGTATGAGCACGCTAAATCTAGAGGTGCTAACATATATGCTGAAGTTTTAGGGTACGGAATGAGTGGCGATGCTTACCATATGACCCTCCCATCAAAAGGTGGTGAAGGAGCCTCAAGGTGTATGAATAATGCTATGAGAAATGCAAACGTTAATCCTGACCAGATAGATTACATCAATGCTCACGGCACATCAACCCCTGCAGGAGACCAAGCTGAAACAGACGCAGCCAAATTATCACTTGGGAATCATGCATACGATATTGTAATGAGCTCTACTAAATCTATGACAGGTCATTTGTTGGGTGCGGCAGGAGGAATTGAAGCTATATTCACCGCCCTATCTATAAGAGATCAGGTGGCACCACCCACAATAAACATTATCAATCAGGACCCTCTTTGTGATTTGGACTATGCTGCAAACGAGGCTAGAGAAATGAAAATTGGTTATGCAATTTCCAACTCCTTTGGTTTTGGCGGTACTAATGGGACAATAGTATTGTCTAAAGTATAAGTATATTCTATTCGCTACCGCCAATGATATTTATGCCATCTGATTGGTTTTCTTCAGTAATTAGGTCTCTAGAAAAGTCGTAAATCTTAACTACTCCACTTTGAACGCTACTTATTAATGCCGCTTTGTTTATAATAAAAGACCAGTTTTGCTCGTCTGATTTAAATTGAATTGCTCCACCAATCAATGCAAGTACAACAATCACTCCTATTATTAGTTTAATCATTTTTTGTATTATTTATATTAATAGGTGGGGATTTTACCTATTTATATTTGGCTATCAATTCCATTTGAAATTAATAGAGACTCAACAGATGGCTCGCTGCCTTTGAATTTTAAATATTGATCCATGAAATCTAAGCTACCACCAATCTGCAAAATATTAGTCAAAAATGATTTAGATGCTTCAGACCCAATACCGCCATCAGAGTCTACAAAATAGTAAGCATCTGCCGCCAATACCTCGGCCCATTTATAGCTAAAATACCCAGCAGCATAGCCTCCACCAAATATATGCCCAAAAGTATTCAAGAATCTATTTTCATCAACCCTATTCATTAACGAAGTTTCTTTTTGGACTGAATAAAGAATGTTGTATGTGTCCTCATTTGACATGTGCGTTTTAATGTCCCACAATGAAAATTCGCACTGCCTAAGCATCTGCATAGCTGATTGGAAATTCTTTGACATAACTAACTTATCGTATAAATCTTCTGGTAATTTTTTTCCGGTTTGCCAATGACAAGACATTAAATCAACAACATCTTTTTCGTAACAAAAAAATTCCATATACTGACTAGGCAACTCAACCCCATCCCAAGGCACTCCAATTATGCCTGCAGCGCTTGGGTAAGGGACTTTAGTTAAAATGTGATGTAGTGCATGACCGAATTCATGGAAAATTGTTACTATTTCATCGAACTCAAACAGAGCTGGCTTATTCTTGCCAGGTGAGTTCAGATTGCAAACTACAAAAGCCACAGGAGCGCTATCACTCATTAGGCCTTGGTAATCAGACATCCAGGCACCTCCCCTCTTTTTATCTCTGGCGTACAGGTCTAAATAAATGCGCCCAACCAGACCTTTATTACTGGTAACTTCTAGAGCTCTTACGTCTTGATGATAACTCTCTTCATTAATTTCGGTAATTGTTACCCTATAGAGCCTCTCTATAGTAACAAATAGTCCATTAAGAACATTGTTTTCAGCAAAATATGGAGTTAATTCTGATTTATGAAAACCAAAATTTTTCTCTTTTAGTTTTTCGCTGTAGTACATTAAATCCCACGGCTTCAACTTTTTACCTGAGAAAGAATGCAACTCTTCAAGCTCCTCGATAGCCTGCGACTTTGATCTAGAAACCAGGTCATATAAGAAATCAATCACCTGTTCTGGAGACCTCACCATTTTTGATTCAATTGAAAGTTCTGCATAGTTTTTAAACCCAAGGAGTTCTGACATTTCATGACGCAAAGACAAGATCTCTTTCATTACTTCAAAGTTGTTAAATTTATCAGAAGTTATACCTACCTCTGATGCCCTTGAAATATATGCCTTATATACCTCTTCCCTTAATGCATCGTCAGATGCGTAGGTCATCAAGTCAATATAAACAGGAACCTGTAAGTTCAATTCATAGTCGTCACCCTTCTTGATTTTTGATAATTGCTCTTCGCCATAACCATCAAGGCCTTGTCTGGTGACTATTTTTTTCCATTCATTGGTCGCTTTCAGTGAGTTATTTGAAAATTTACTGCTAAGTAAAGTTAACTCTTCCTTTATCTTTTTTAGTCTTTTAAGTTTATCACCTTCAAGAGCGACTCCAGAAAGCTCGAACCCTTTAATAGCATCCTTAATGATGTGTCTTTGTCTACTGTCCAGATTAGTCTTACTAACCCTTTTGTAGGCCTTGTAAAGTGACTTATTGGAAGCTATTTCGCTATAGTACTTTGATATTATCGGTAAGGTTTTTTCATATTCTGTGTTAAATTTGTCTGTATACATTACAGAATTTATATGTGAATTCACACTCATACAGCGGCCCAATTCATGTTCAACTATATCCAGAGGCTTAACAACACTATCCCAGTCATCGCCATTGACACAAATTTCGACTTGATTAATACCTGATTTGGTTATTTCATCAATAGTATTAACTATATCTTTGGGTGAAAAGTTTGGGGTTATGTTATTGGGCATTATCTGGTCTGCTAAATATAATATAGATATTAATAAAATAGCTTATTTTACTATTCAAAAAATGAAGAGCTACTAACTAATTAGCAAAATACCCATTGATAGCTTTAATTTCTTGGAACTCATGAATCCCATACACTCCATACTCCCTACCATTACCTGACTGTTTGTAGCCCCCAAAAGGGGTGCAATACTCTTGCGCTGCGCCGTTTATATGAACAGTACCTGACTTTAGAGCTCGACTCACTCGACGAGCTTTTTCAATATCCCTTGTTGCGACATATGCACCAAGACCGTACGGCGTATCGTTGGCTATGTCGACGGCTTCATCCTCACTATTAAATGGAATCATCACTAATACTGGGCCAAATATTTCTTCTTGTGCAATCCTCATTTGATTGTTTACATCAATAAACAATGTTGGTTTAACGAAATAACCCTCCTGACGGTTTGATGGTTTTCCAGTACCTCCAGCTGCTAGAGTAGCCCCCTCATCTATACCAACCTGAATAAGAGTTTGTATCTTTTGCCATTGAAGTTGCGAAATAACAGGACCCAAATGGTTGCCCTTTTCGTGTGCACTACCAAGATTTATATTGTTAACAGCCTCTTTGGCATACTTCACCGCATCATCATAGGCAGCCTCCTCTACCAACATTCTTGTGGGTGCATCGCACGACTGTCCAGAATTAAACATACACTCTTCAACACCCTGCTCAACCATTTTCTGCAGATCTGAGTCAGCAAAAATAATGTTGGCAGATTTACCTCCTAGCTCTTGTGTAACCCTCTTAATTGTATCTGCCGCTGATTTTACGACCTCTATACCTGCACGAGCTGATCCAGTAAAAGAAACCATGTCTACTAGCGGGTGTGATGTTAAATCTGGCCCTATAGCTGGGCCTTCACCATGAATCATGTTGAATACACCATCTGGAAATCGTGCTGAATCCATGCACTCTGCATATATTTGAGCCGACAATGGTGTCAATTCACTTGGCTTTAAGACCACAGTACAGCCCGCAAGAAGAGCGGGAACAACCTTACATACGACCTGATTAACGGGCCAGTTCCAAGGAGTAATTAAAACACACACACCGATCGGTTCACGTATTAATTTTGCGTGAGGACCGCTATCCTCTTCCATAGACATTGATTTAATTTCTTCAATTGTAACCTCTGTATGTCCTATGACTGTTTCTGTTTGTATTTCATGTGACATGTCTATTGGAGCTCCCATCTCAGTACTTATCGCTTGTGCAACATCGTCGTAACGTTTCTTGTATTCATCTAAAAACCTCTCCATTAAACTAACACGGTCTTTTAATGTTGTTTGACTCCAGCCATATAGTGATTTCGATGCAGCTTGTACAGCCAAATCAACATCAACACTGCTCGCCATATAGACCTCGGCAACAGACCTTTCAGTAGACGGATCAATGACCTTAATTGAGTCATGTTTATTCTTGGGCAATGACCAAGCACCGTTAATGTAGAACTGTAAATGTTCCATTTAATCTCCTAATAATTGCTCATATATAAATTGAAAAATACTTACCAACACGATTGACACTCACCTTAATCTAGGAGTATATCACTTCTAGTCTTTTCATTACCCATGTCTGGATAATCAATATTAGTTCTTCCGTATAGGTTTTTTACTCTTTCTGGACTACCAACAACTCCAGGCACCTCAGTGAATGATTGAATCAATAGCATTCTGTCTGTTGTTCCGGTGTTGTGTGTTACCTGATGCAATGAAAAACGACCCAAAAAGAATTGTAAATCACCAGAGGTGAGCTTAAGTCTTTTGACTCTTGTACGGTCCCCATTAAGAACCTTCTTAACTTCTTCAAAGCGCTCATTGTATTTAGTTCTTAATCCCGGAACATATTCAAAATGACCACCAGATTTAGCGCCCTTTAATAAGAAAGTAATAGTGAAATCGTTAGTGTCAAAGTGCCAATTAAAGGTCTGTCCAGGCTTGCACAAATTAATTATCATGTTGGACACAGGGTCAGCGTATATATACAACTCATCTTTACCGAGGCAGACAGCAAGAAATTTCCTTAGTGGCTCCCAATGATACAATGTATATGCATATGTATCTTTTCCAAACAAATCAGCCGTAAGAAAACCGTTAGTGCGCTCCATAAATACGTTTTGTGGATGATCTGAAGGCTTATCAGGATTACCTTTCGCTAGATAAATATTGCACAGTTTTGAAGGTGAGTAATATGCATAAGGCTTTCTACTTTCTGCTTCAGTAACTAAAGCATCGAGACCACTGCTATTCAAAAAGTTAGGTAAAACAGCGCAACCTCCATCTTTCAAACCTGCCTTAACTCGATTGATAATTTTTATATACTCTGCACTATCTGGTTTATCAATCGGATATTTTATTAAGTCAACTATATTTTTTATATTCATAATCCTAGTCACATAGGCTTGTAGTCTTGCCTACCACTTATAATTACTTCATGCCCTGGCTCTTCAGGCTCATCATCCACCATCTCAGAAGGAAAACCAATCCCTAAGACCTGTACTTTTGCAGCCTCCTCGTGCCTTTTAATAATGTTTGGTGAGAGCTCTCTTGGCCCGTAACGCTTTTCTCCGTCTTTAAAAATATCGACCACCAAAGGTGCGATCTCTAAATTTAACCCGTTGCGGTTTGCAATGTCATTGAAAATTCCAACATCCTTTGACACTAAATCCATAGTGAAGCTTATATCTCTGCTACCATTAAGTATCACTTGTGATTCAGTTTCATGAACGAAGGAGTTTCCGGAGGATGCTTTTATTGCCTCATATGTCACGTTCATATCTAAACCTGATGCTTTGGCTGTAGTTAATGCTTCTGAGAGAGAAACTAAATTAACAGTAGCTAGGTAGTTGGTAAGAACCTTAAGAGATGATGCAGTACCAAGATCGCCAGTATGTAATATACGTCTACCCATTGAGCTCAGTATTGGAAGAACTAATTCAAAAGTCTCTCTACTACAACCTGCAAAAATTGATATGTTTCCTGTGTCAGCTCTGTGGCATCCTCCTGACACAGGGCAATCAACTGGCATCGCACCTTTTTTTTCAACCAGAGGTCTGTAGTGCTCATCTCAAGCCAAACTTTTCCTTCAGCTAAGCCCTCTATAACTCCGTCTACTGACTCCATAACCTGTGAGCAGGCTTTCGGTGACGGTAGACATGTAATTATCACATCACAACGCTCTGACAACTCTTTAGGACTAGATGCAGAATCAGCTCCCTTACGCACAAAGCCTTCAACTAAATCATCATTCAAATCCATAACTATTACTTTGTACCCGTTACGTAGTAAACTTCCACACAACTTAGCTCCAACATTGCCAAGACCAATAAATCCAACTTTCATTTAATACTCCAATAAAATAACTCACATATCAACCGCGTGCCGGTTAAGAAAACAGTTTATACCTTTTTTAAATTCATTTTTGAAAGACTTTTTTTATACGAATAACCATGAATATCTAAACATATTGTTATCACAATAAAATATTGACAATTTAATATTGGTGGCGTATTCTTTTTTTTGTCTTGGTAGTCAAAAACACAAAAGAACATCAATTCATATATCTCAAATTTTTAACTCTTATAGGATATTGTTATGCGACTTTCATCAAAAGCTTTTACAAACAATAAATGAGCCCTATATTGCAAAAAGACGATCGCTATAACATTCTATTTGAACCAGTAGATATTGGACCTGTAAGAACAAAAAATAGATTCTATCAAGTGCCTCACTGTACTGGAATGGGGCACTTAAGGCCTCGCGCAGAATCTGCCCTACGTGAAATTAAAGCTAAGGGTGGTTGGGGGGTTGTCAGTACTCAAGAAACTGAAATACATCCAAGTTCAGACTTATCTCCTTTTCCAGAACAGAGAATTTGGGACACTAAAGATATCCCAGCTTTGCGTATGATGACCGAAGCTATACATGCCCATGGCGCACTCGCAGCAATTCAACTAACTCATAGTGGTCACCATTCCCCTAACCTATATTCCCGTACTCCGCCCTTATCACCGATAGATCAATCGGTTGATTTTATTTATCCGAAGCAAGCCAGAAAAATGAGTAAAACCGATATTAAAAACTTGCGTTTATGGCACCGAAAAGCTGCACTAAATGCCAAAGCTGCAGGCTTTGATATTATTTATGTCTATGCTGGGCATGGCATGACATTGGCACAACACTTTATCTTGCCAGAATACAATAACCGTTCAGATGAATATGGTGGCAGTTTGGAAAATAGAATACGCTTAACCCGAGAACTACTAGAAGAAACCAAAGATGCAGTTGGTGATACATGCGCTGTAGCGTTCCGCTTTGCTGTGGATGAACTTAAAGGGAAAGATGGAATGCAATCACATGAAGAAGGTCGTGCAGTTATAGAAATGCTGTCAGAGCTGCCAGACCTCTGGGATGTGAATTTGTCTGACTGGTCTAATGACTCTCAATCAGCTCGCTTCGAACCTAACGAAGGTTACCAAGTTCCATTTGTTGAATTTGTAAAAGGTGTTACTTCTAAACCAGTTGTAGGAGTCGGCAGACTTACTTCTCCAGATTTAATGACTTCCTTAATCAAGAACCAAACTCTAGACCTAATCGGTGCGGCAAGGCCATCTATAGCCGACCCATATTTACCAAACAAAATCGCAGAAGGCAGGATCGATGAGATTCGTGAATGCATTGGATGTAATATTTGTGTTTCAAGTGATAATTTAGGTGTTCCAATTCGATGCACACAAAACCCAACTATTGGTGAAGAGTGGCGCCGTGGCTGGCATCCAGAGATAATAAAACCTAGAGTGAACAAGAAGAGAGCCTTAGTAGTTGGAGCAGGGCCATCAGGTCTAGAGTGCGCTATGCAACTTACTAGGCGTAACTACGATGTTATTCTGAGTGAACAAAGTGATTACATTGGTGGTAGAGTTTTGTTTGAATCTGGCCTAAAAGGTTTATCATCCTGGAAACGAGTGTCAGACTTCCGGATCAATGAAATACGACAAAAAACAAATATTGATGTCTATACACAGAGCATAGTAACTCCAGAACTTGTATCTGAACTTGAAATATCTAATATCTTTCTTGCTACTGGTTGTCATTGGAGAAGCGACGGTATTGGCAGAAGCAATCGTCAAGGAATTACTGGACTTAAAAATATAAACGTTTTAACACCCACCGAAGCCATTAACTACCAATATTCCCCAGAAGAATCAATAGTTGTATATGACGATGACCAAGGTTATCTAGCAGGAGTCATAGCCGACCATTTAAGTTCTGCAGGGCATAGCATTACTTTCGTTACTCCTGCAAGTGTTGTTTCGCCCTGGACTCAGCACACTCTTGAGCAGGTACGTGTACAAGCAAGTCTATTAAATCAGAATGTGAAGATAGTGCCTAACAAAACAATCTTTAACGCTAATAATGGTGTACTAAATGCTCGATGTATGTACACAAATAGAACTAGTAATATTGAGTGTACTACCCTTATTCTTGTTACCGAGAGAATTCCTGATACATTGCTATACGCGCAGTTGAAAGAGATAATGAAGAGTGAAAATAATATAAATCTTCAACACATTGAATTAATCGGAGATGCCCTAGCCCCAGGATTAATTGCGGATGCGATTTACTCAGGACATCTTGCTGCAGAAAACTTTGAAGAGCCTGAAATCCATATTCAACAAGCATTATATGCAAGAGAAATTACTTCACTTATATAGTTAGGAGAGCTAATGTGAAATCTTTTATTCAACAAAAAATCGATCAGCATGTGTTTGATGAATTAGGTTATGATTCTGCTACAGTTGAAAGTGCTTTATTTAAGCGCGAAATTCCAAGCCTGCAGTCGTAACGGAGCTAATGTATGAAGTTTGATCAATATACGACCTATGACAATGAACATTTTTTGCACCCTTGGGAAGGTATGGCCGATTTAGGCACACAAGAACGCACATTCTCCCATCAAGCTAAGGGTATTTATATTGTTGCTGTGGCTCAAAAGGCAACTCAACTGTCTTTAATCTAAACTAACAATCATCCTTAAAAGAGTAAGGCTTATCTTTCATATGTAAATGGAGCTTGCGTGAGCTGTATGGTGATAATGATTCAATAAAATCATAATTAAGCTCGAATCCCAGACCAGGCTCAGTTGGTGGCAACATATATCCTTCGTGCCATTCAATAGGGCTAGTCAAAACATCTGCATGGAAACCACCCCAGGTACCTATACTTTCCTGAATAAGGAAGTTCGGTGATGCAGCTGACACATGCATACTTGCGATAGCTCCTATAGGCCCGTTATAAAGATGGGGAGCGATTTGTGCATAAAAAACTTCAGCTATCGATGCAATCTTTTTAGCCTCCAAAATACCACCAACTCGGCCTAAATTCATTTGCAATATTGATGCTGATTTGTTTTTTAGGACATCGAAAAACTCATACTTTGAAGTTAAACGCTCTCCAGTCGCTACAGGAATGGTTGTGCTTTTTGCTACCTCTGCCATTGCATCTGACTGGCCAGGTGGCACAGGCTCTTCGAACCACATAGGTTGCCATAGAAGGTGTCATCTGGCCATGAGTCCCTATCAATAAATCGCAATTATCGCCAACAGCTTCACGAACTTTTTTACAATAATTCTCGCAATGTTGTAGCCTTTTTAATGACAATTGGTGTGGTGAGTAAGCAGTGTAAGGTCCGGCAGGATCAAATTTAATAGCGGTGAATCCTTTGTCTTTGTACACCAAGGCGCACTCTGCTCCTAGATCTGCATCCTCATAATCAGGATTACCATTTCTATCAACCGGGTATAGGTAGGTGTATGACCGTAACTTTTTGTTTACAAGACCACCAATTAGCTCGTAAATCGGCTTATTTGCAGACTTTCCGATTACGTCCCAACAAGCCATCTCTAAACCACTCAAAACCCCCATCATGGTTAAATCTGGACGCTGGGTAAAGCCACTGGAGTAGCATTCACGGTAGAATCGTTCTATGTGATGAGGGTCGTGCCCCTTAAGGTAGCGATCAAAAACATCATTGATTGCTTTAGTCATAACCTCAGGGTGAAAGCTTGCAGCATAAACCTCTCCAACACCTTCAATACCGCATTCCAGTATAAGGAGGAGGGACGGCAACAATATAAGTTTTAAGTGACTTAATCTTCATAATAAATTATTTGTGGATAAAGTTCCTTTTTGGTTTTCCTTGTCTTTGTGAGTTTCTCCATTCATGGTCAACCCAGACATTGGCATTGCTTTTAGGTAATGGTTTAATTCCTAGTATTGAGTCAGACAATTTTTCAGCTACCATTAAAGTAGGGCCATTAAGATTACCGTTAGTAATTATTGGGAAGATTGAGGAATCGATAACCCGTAATTTTTCAACCCCATGAACCCTTCCATCTTTATCTACAACTGACATTTTGTCATCCTTGGCGCCCATCTTACAGGTACACGATGCGTGGTATGCGCTCTCTACGTTTGCCCTAACCCATGCATCTATTTCGTCATCAGTGTTTACTTCTTTGCCTGGCTGGGCCTCTTTACCACGATAATCGTCTAGAGCTGGTTGATTAAGTATCTCTCTGGTTAAACGAATACAATCGCGCCAGTCTTGCCTATCCTGTTCATGTTCAAGGTAGTTAAAAATAATTTTAGGTTTTTCAGACGGGTCAGGACTGGTAATTTTTATACTTCCTCTGCTGGAAGGGTTATTGGGGCCAACATGAGCTTGATAACCGTGACCATCCATCGAAGCTTTTCCGTCATAACGCATCGCTGCAGGTAAGAAATGAAACTGAACATTAGGCCACTCTAGTCCGGCCCTAGAACGAATAAATCCGCAAGACTCAAAATGATTTGTCGCCCCTAAGCCAGTTTTAAACAACAACCATCTAGCTCCAATAAGACCCATACTGAGATAGTTTAATTTACTGTTCAGACTTACAGGCTGTCTGCATTCATATTGAAAATAAACTTCCAAATGGTCTTGCAAATTTTCACCAACACCTGGGAGTTCATGCTGACATTCTACCCCAGCATCTGCCAATACATTAACAGGACCAATCCCTGAGAGTTGCAGTATTTGTGGGGATCCAACAGAGCCTGCACTTAGTATTACTTCACGATTTGCTGTGACTGTTTTGATCTGACCATGAGACCTGTATTCAATGCCGATGGCTACTTTACACCGGTCATCACAGTTAGGTTTGGCCTTTTTCTCGCTTTCTTTAGGTATGCATTTGAAGCTGATACTCGTACCCCATTGGCTACAGTCATGTGCATAGCACCGAAACCTTCCTGTTGTTCACCGTTATAGTCGTCTGTTTTTGGATAGCCTGCCTCCACCCCTGCATCAATAAAGGCTTTGTACAGTGGATTTAATTTCATATTGTTGCCACCACTGGTAGACACTGGTCCACTGCCACCACGATATTCATCTTCTCCGCCTTGCCAACTTTCTGAGCGCTTGAAGTATGGCAAACAGTCAGAATAAGACCAACCTTCAGCGCCCTGAGACTCCCATTTATCATAGTCCTTGGCGTGACCTCTTACATACACCATTCCATTTATAGAAGAAGATCCGCCCAGCACTTTACCCCTAGGGCAGTGCATTTCACGGTCATCCAGATAAGGCTCCTTTTGGGTATAAAATTGCCAACAAAATTTTTCTGTGTTCATTGGATAAGACAGAGCTGTTGGCATTTGTATAAAAATACTTTTATCGCTACCACCGGTTTCCAATAATAAAACTTCGTGCGTTCCACTCTCTGTTAAGCGATCTGCCAGAACACAACCTGCAGAACCAGCACCAACAACAATGTAATCAAATTGTTTATTCATTTGACAAAATTATAAGTGTAAATTGTGCATATTGTAAGTAATAAATAAAGTAAGCAAGTAATCAACAAAATGCATAGTTAATTTTTTAAAATTAAATCAGACGCCTTTTCAGCTGTCATCATAGTAGCGGCATTAATATTACCACATATTTGGTTTGGAAAAATTGAAGCATCAACAACCCTTAGAGCTTTTATTCCGTGAACCCTTAGACTCGAATCGACAACATTTATAGAGGGGTCCGGACCCATCCTACAAGTACTTGTTGGATGAAAAACCGTCCATGCATAGTCACGAATATCTTCTATCAATTGTTTATCGGTAGTGCACTCAGAGCCGGGGCGAAACTCATCAATAATTACCTCACTTAGGCTTTGAGTTTGTGCCAATTTTCGTATCAATTTAACTCCGCTTAGTAACTCTAAGACATCATCCTCATGAGACAGGTAGTTTGGCTCTATTTTTGGTGGCACTGTAGCGTCGTTACAAGTTATTCGAATTTGACCTCTAGATTTTGGCCTGCAATTTGATACACCTATTAAAAATGCAGGGAATGGGTCAGGGCTCATCATTGCCCTTTTCCCTTCAGGAGCCCTTGTATAACTGACTGGTGAAAAATATAGCTGAATATTCGGAATAGATAGTTCTTTATTAGTTCGAACAAATCCACCAGCCTGATTTACGCTCAGACTGAGTGGCCCTGAACGAGTCAAAACATATCTAAACCCATTCCAAAGTTTTCCCCACCAAGGGCGTAACTGATTATTCAGAGTTGGGACTTTACTTTTATAGAAATAATCCATACCCAGATGGTCCTGTAGATTTTGACCTACAGCAGAGTTATCAATCAGTAAGGGTACATTTGCATTACTCAAAACTGATTTAGGTCCTATACCAGACAACTGTAATAATTGAGGTGAGTTTACAGATCCGGCACTTACAATTACTTCCTTTCTCGTGTAGACCTTATGAATTTTTCCAGCTTTTATGTACTCAACACCAATCGCAACCTTTCCATCAAACAATACACGAGAGGCAAGTGCTTTTGTAATTACTGTAAGGTTTTTTCGATTAAGAGCTGGATGTAAATATGCTCTAGATGAAGACATTCTTTGGCCTTTGTGAGTTGTGAGTTGGTAATAACCAACACCCTCTTGATTGGCGCCATTCATATCCACATTAAAATCAAAACCGAGATCTTTAGCAGCAGAAAAAAATGACTTACATAATGGATGAAGTTGGTCCGAGACATCGGACACCTTTAGTGGGCCATCATCACCGCGAAACTCATCACTACCATGTTGCCAGGTCTCCATTTTTTTGAAGTAAGGCAGCAAATCAGGATATGACCAGCCAGGATTACCAGAGTCAAACCAGTCATCAAAATCTTGTGGATTCCCTCTCACATACACCATTGCATTTATGGAACTGGAACCACCCAAAACTTTCCCTCTTGGCCAGTAGCTGGAACGATTATTCGTTCCCTCACTTGGTTCAGACATAAACATCCAGTTAACCGCTTTTTGGTAATAAGTCTTACCATAACCTATCGGCATTTGCACATAAAAACGCCTATCAGTGCCGCCAGCTTCTAATAGCAATACATTGTTAGATTGATCTGCACTGAGCCTGTTTGCCAATACACAGCCAGCAGATCCAGCACCAACAATAATAAAGTCATAATAATCCATAACTACAATAATGATTATTAATTCATTCGCTCAGTATTACCATCTACTGTCATTACTTGACCTGAAATTCTTTGCGCCTCATTTGATAATAAGAATACTGCCATATTGGCAATATCTTCCTTGTCTACAAACATTTTGAGTGAAGCCATTGCCTCAAAATCTTCCTTTACTTCTTTTTCATTTATACCTAAAGACTTTGCCTTTGCTTTAATAACTCGATCAATCCTATCTCCAGATACCGAGCCAGGACATATGGCATTAACTCTAATATCAAACTCCCCCAGCTCCATAGCGAGTGATTTTGTGAGTCCAATAACTGCCCATTTACTTGCGGCATATGGCGTTCTTAATGGAAAACCAAAAAGGCCAGCAGTAGAGGAAAGATTAATAATTGATCCGCCTTTATTGTTCTTTAAAAGAGGTATCGCATATTTAGTGAAATAAAAGTGACTATTCAAATTAGTATCGATTGTTTGTTGCCATTCATCAATCAAAAGATCTTCCATCGGCCCAGTTGGTCCAGCTATTCCTACATTGTTAATTAGAGCATCAATGCTAGAAATTTTGCTAGAAATAGACTCAAAGTATTTCTTGACAGAGGCTGAGTCACCAGCATCAACATAATCAATAAATATTCTCTTATTGATTAACGGGTGTTTTCTAATCTCATTTATTTTTTGTTGATTAATATCAGACAAGTAGACCGTATGGCCCTTATCTAATAAAAAAGTAGCCATACACCAGCCAAGACCATCTGCAGACGCTGAAATTATTATATTTCTATCTGTTGATTTTTCCACATCCACTACCCACTACTACTTAGTTAAGGCGTCAGACAGTTCGGTTGAGGTAATATAGCCTGTTGTCTCTCCTTTACTATCTACAACATCTATAACACACCTCTCTTTAAGGACCTTGGGAATTATGCTTTCTATAAAAACATCTTCCGGTATTTTAAAGATGCTAGATGATTTGATAGATTTTGTATCAAACTGGTTAGCCTTTGTCATTACAGTTTTGGCTCTTAGAACTTTTGAACGATTCACGTCTTTTACGAACGCTTTCACGTAATCGTCTGCTGGATTCATGATAATGTCTTCTGGGCGACCGACTTGCACAAGTCTGCCTCCATTTAAGATACCTATGTGGTCTCCCAATTTGAGAGATTCATCAAGATCGTGGGTAATGAAAACAATGGTTTTTTTCAACTTAGACTGCAGTTCAACTAGTTGATTTTGCATGTCACTTCTAATTAAGGGGTCTAGGGCACTGAAAGCTTCATCCATAAGTAAAATTTGAGGGTCTGTAGCAAGCGCTCTAGCCAAACCAACCCTTTGCTGCATACCTCCAGATAGCTGTGCAGGATATTGATGCTCAAATCCCTGGAGTCCTACTGCATCTATTTGACCTTGTGCTATTTCCTTTCTTTGAGCTTCTGGCACTTCTTGAATTTCAAGGCCATAGGCTACGTTTTCAATAACTGTTTTGTGAGGGAATAGTCCAAAGCGTTGGAAAACCATACTCATTGTCTTTTTACGGAAATCTAATATCTCCTTGTCATCTAAACTTAATACATCAACACCGTCAACTATAACTTGAC
>LWDU01039428.1_pt1 | contig 25150 bp, 21 predicted proteins | sample 727161 | NCBI WGS metagenome assembly LWDU01 (sample SAMN04566230, study PRJNA314399) | hydrothermal vent metagenome | isolation source: deep sea hydrothermal plume seawater | place: Mexico: Gulf of California, Guaymas Basin | collected 2004-07-11
ACGGGCGCGAGCAGTACGGTCGAAGGTCGGAGTACCATTCAATTTGTTGGCGACACGGTTAGCCTGCGAGGAGCGCAAATTAACGGCAACATCCTTGACGGAGTTGCGGCAAGTCTTGGAATCGAGGGCCGCATCGTCGACGTCAGTGACAGTGATGTCAATTTATTAAGTTCCCAAAGCGCGGGTGGCTCGGTCTACGTGCGTGGGTCCGAACAGCTGGATATCTCTAATGCGCGCGGCAACCTACAGGGGGTAAACGCAGGCGCCGACGGCGATCTGGAGATTGTCTTCTCGACACGGCCGATCGAAATAAGTCCATCGGAATTTCAATGCACAGGTGGATTGTGCACTCCAACAGAAACCTTTCTGGGGCCCCCCGGCAACGGCATCATTCGCGACACCACGCCCGGTCAGGCACCCGGCCCACTGGAGTCGGTGGACGACGTCTATACGATCGACGGTGACGACGGCGTACGCAGAGACGGTGGCGCTCTCGTTCTCCACAGCTTCTCCGACTTTGATTTGAATATTAGCGAGACGGCGCTCTTCACAGACAGCGTCGACCTCAATACCGCGCAAACCATCCTCACGCGCATTACGGGCTCTGGACCTTCGCGTCTCGACGGACAGATCATCAACAACTACGCAGATGCGGATTTAATCTTCGTCAATCCCAATGGCGTATTCTTCGGCTCCGACTTCGCGCTCGATATACGGAGCTTCATCGTCGGCACCGCAGATCGGTTCGAGACTGCCACTGTGTTGGGCGAGAGCTTGGAGTCACTCAACACGACAATACCGATTGAGGTCCTAGAGATTAGCGATCAAGGTGAGGGGGGAGGGTTTCGTTTTCTGCGAGACGACGTCGCGGACATCACGGTTGAAGGTTTTGAAGTCTTGAACTTCGACATAAACGAAGACTCTGAACTCATCTTTGCCGCGGGCAACATCACATTCGGCACGGAAAACGATCCGGTGAACATCGCGACCCGCGGACGTGATTTGATCGCCATCGCGATCGGCGGCAGTGGGCGCATCTTCGATAGCTCTGGGGAACCCGGGAGCAACGCGTTGGACCTCGCCATTACCGACCTGCACGGCAACAACATCAATCCAACTGGAGTGGTCTCACTAAGCGGATCCATCGACCCCCGTGGCGCGAACGGGGACGTGGGCGAGGTCTTCTTCTTGCCAGGCGGGTCGAAAGGCTCCAGTGTGCTCGAGGAAGTCTCCAACACGGTCGACGGACTGGATCAGCTCACATCCCGCGACGTTTTTGCCGACTCGCTCATCGAGGAGGTGGAGGCTTCCGATGGATCGGGCGACCTGCAGCAAGCCCAGTCCAAAGAGAAGAAGCACGTGAAAACCCCGGGCGTTTCACTCTTCACCAGCACTGCCCAGGCGGCACCTATGGTTCCCCGCACCTGTGAGTCGATCGCAAGCGGCGACCGCAAAAGCAAATTCCTCGCGGCGACAAGCAAGCGATTGCCGGCGTCACCCGAAAACTGGCTGATCGCCTTCGATACCTCCGGCGACCAGCTACTCGCAGCTGCAGAGAGTGGCGAACTTTCACCCGTCGGAGCCATCGGTTCGTCGGGCACGAACCAGGAAGACCTGGAACGTAGTACTCGAACTCAGCGCGCGATGGCTTCGGTCGCGGGGGCGGTTCGCGGGGGGCGCTTCGAAGACGCCGCCGCGGGCTTCGAGTTGGTGGTCAGTGAACTCGAAGCCGCCATGGACCCACAGGGTGCCAGTGAAGTCCTGCTCGCCTACGCGCAACTTCAGCAAAACGACGGGCGTTTCAGAGGAGCACGCCGCAGCCTGGAACGCGCGCTCGCATTGGCGGAGCCACTGGGCGATGCAGAGTACACCGCCGGGATTCGAACGAGCCTCGGCAATGCGCTGATCGGCACAGGAGATCTGGTCCGAGCCGAAGAAGAACTCACCCGCGGCCTCAACGTCGTCATCGCATCCAAGAACAAACAACCCGCACCTTCAGTGTTGAACAACCTCGGCAACCGACACGCGGCCACCCGCGACTTCAAGAGCGCGCTGTGGGCCTACGAACGTTCGGCCAAACTCGCGCGAGAGATCGGTCGCAAAGGCGACGAAGCCCGGGCGCTCGCCGGTGCCGCCCGCGCCGCATTAGAAAGTGGGCAGCTTACGAATGCACGAGTACTGCTCGATCAGGCCAGTCCTCTCGTCGCCAGCTTGAGCGAAATGCGAGAACGGGTCCCACTCAACATCCACATGGGCCGGACCTTCGCTCTGCTGGCTGCGATGTCCCCCGCCGGTCGAGCCGCCTCGCTACTCAGTGCGTTCGAGTCCTATGACGCCGCGTTGAAGGGCGCCGAGCAGCTGGGCGATCTACGCGCCGTGGCCTTGGCGAACTTGAACCTCGGCGCGCTGTATCGCGACGAACAGCATCGCAGTGAAGCGCTGTACTTGACCCGCCTCGCACAACGGGCAGCGGAAGGCATCAATGCTCCAGAGTTGCTCTACCGGGCGCATTGGCAAGAGGGGCAGATCCTCTGGTCTGAACACCAGGTCGGCCCTGCGCTCGCGGCACACCGCAGGGCTGTGGAAATTCTCGAAGACACCAAACCTGTGGCATCGGACGGCTATGGCTCAACCGATGCATCGTTCCGCATGGCGGTTGGCGGCGTGTACCAGGATACGGTCGACCTGCTGCTGCGAACCTCGAGCATGGTCGAAAGCGAGCGCGAATCCGACCTGTTGATCGCCGAGGCGCGGGAAACGCTGGAGAAGCTCAAGGGTGCGGAGCTGCGCGACTACTTCGAAGACGAGTGCATCGCGAGCGTCGGGAGCACCGGGCGCGGCATCGACAACCTGGGGGAAAGCGCGGCAGTCGTCTACACCGTGACCCTGCCCGACCGCGTGGAGATGTTGGTTGGTCTCCCGGACGGTATCGAGCGTTTCACCACGAAGGTCTCCGCAGCGCGCTTGAACAAGAGCATCGACGACTTCCGGGTCGCTGTGCAAAACCCGCTGACGAACGCTCATCAGACCCTTGGGAAACAACTCCACAACTGGATCGTCGCTCCCTACGCCGAGCGCTTGGATGAGGAAGGGATCGAAACCCTTGTATTCATTGCCGACGGTCGATTGCGCACCCTACCGTTCGCCGCCTTGAGCGACAGCGAGGACCGCTATGTAGGCGAGCGTTTTGCGACGGCAACGGCCCTCAGCTTGCGTTTGTTGACGCCGCCTGAAATGGTCTCGGAACGGGGCCGCCCGGTGTTGGCCGGCCTGAGTGAGAGTGTGCAGGGCTTTAGCGAGCTTGCCGCCGTTCCCGAAGAGCTTGCTCAGATTAAGGCGATCGAAGGCGGCGACCTGCTGCTGAACGAAGCCTTCACCCTGGACGAGATACGCTCCGCCGTGCAACGGGAAATCCCGGGCATCGTGCATCTCGCAACCCACGCGGTGTTTACTGGAAATCCAGATACGAGCTTCCTGCTCACGCATGGCGGAAAAGTCGGGTTCGACGACCTCTCGGACGTAGTCGGGATGACCCAGGCCGACGGTGCGCCACTGGACCTGCTCGTGCTAAGTGCTTGCGAGACGGCAGTGGGCAATGATCGCGCCGGGCTCGGCTTTACCGGGAGCGCCATTCGGTCCGGCGCCCGCAGCGCAATGGGGAGTTTGTGGCCCATTTCCGACGCGGCGGCCCAGACGTTGATGATCGACTTCTACAAGGGACTCAACACGCCGGAACTCAACAAGGCGGAAGCGCTGCAAAAAGCCCAGGCAACCTTGCGAGACAGCGAACGCTTCGCGCACCCGTTTTATTGGGCTCCCTTCACCCTCGTCAACGACTGGATGTAACGTCATACACTGCACCGGGTTCATCTGAAGCACGGCGCCATGTCCCCATGGCCGAACCTGATTGGAACTCTTTCGCCAGTCTTCGATTGCGACCTTCGCATCGATTCGGTTCTTGAACCACTGCATGCCGAGACATTCGTCCCTGAACTTTCCGTTGAAGCTTTCGTGGGCTCCGTTCTGCCAGGGCTTGCCGGGGGCCGCCACCGGGCTTCGATCCCCGGCCGCTGATTTGACATCATCATCCCTTATCAGCACGTTTGGCGAAAACAGGGCTTGTTTGTCCTGTGTGCGAAGCGGTGAAGATGGAGCACACCACCAAGGTGCCGTCGGCTGGGCGCGTAAAGATGTTTCGGTATGCCGTCGGAGATCAGGTCGAAGACGGAGCCGAACTCGTCGACTTCGAGCCGTCGGGTTGAGAAAATCATCGTCTAACCGATCAGCGCATTGCGAGCCCTGCAGAGATGGCCCCAGAGCGCTACTCGTTGTGTTGGGTTCGGTCGCGTGATGCGGCGATGCGCCCGGAGGAGAGCCGATGTCCACCGCACTTGAGAATGAAGCCCTCGAAACCTACGAGCGATTCGTGGCGCAGCGCCTTGAAGTCGACGCGGGGCGGCAGACATGGTCAACGCTTGCAGATTTTTTCACCGAGGACGCTGCGTATATCGACCCTGCTTGGGGGCGTATCGAGGGACAGGATGCGATCCGCGCATTCTTTGAGCGTTCGATGGCGGGCCTTACGGGGCATGGCTGGTCGACGCCGGAACACTGGACGATGGCGGACGGTCATCGATTGGTGAGTCAATGGGATCAGATTCTCGGTGAGAAACCAAACGGAGAACCGTGGTCCGTCGCCGGGCTTTCGATCCTGTACTACGTCGGCGATGGGCATTTCTGTTATAGCCATGACATGTTGAACATGACGCACATCGGCGAGACGATGCGTGATATGGCGTGGAGCCCGCCGCCCGAGTTCAATATGCCGCCCCGCAAGCCCAACCGAGACATTTCGCTCCCCGTAGCGTGGTCGCACCTTGAGCCGAGTCGGGCTCCGCGGTAGCCGGGGCGACGTTTGCCCCTGTCTTCGCCTCGCACGAGAACGATTACGAAATGAACCCCATCCGCTATTGCTATCGCTATCGCTCGGGCTGCGGGCGAGAGCGCCGCCTCGAAGCAGTTTGGGGAGACCGGGCGCGCTACTAGCGAACTAAACTCGAAGAATCCGCCGAAATCAATTCCGATATCGCCACTCATGCGTCAGATTCCGATGCTCATGACACCGAGCACACTCCGTATACCGACCCTGAAGTCGTCGAGTGTGACATGTTCCCGCCGCGTATTGGCGCGACAACCCGAGGCGCGAAAACGTATCCTTAAGCACTTGTCGTCGGTGGTGGGATAGAGGAGGACCCGAATGACAGGTCGACTCGAAGGGAAGATTGCAATCATCACGGGTGCCGCGCGAGGTACAGGTGCGGCGACCGCCCGGCTCTTTGTCGAAGAAGGTGCGCGGGTGTGTCTCGCCGATGTTCTCGACGAAGCAGGTCAGGCGGTGGCATTGGAGCTTGGCGACGCTGCAATGTTTCAGCACATGGATGTGCGAAGTGAAGGCGATTGGAACCGCGCCGTCGAAGCAACGCGCGAGCGTTTCGGTTCGGTCAACGTGCTAGTCAACAACGCTGCGATTCTCGACGTTGGCCCGATCGCCGAACTCGACGTCGAAAAGGCGAGAGACATCCTCGACGTGAACCTGATTGGCCCGATGATCGGCACGAGCGCGGTGCTTGGTGACATGCAGGAGGCCGGCGGGGGTGCGATCGTCAACATAGGCTCGATCGACGCCATGGAAGGCATGGGTTGGGTTGCACCCTACAGCGCATCCAAGTGGGGCCTGCGCGGCTTTACAAAAAGCGCGGCGCTTGAATTGGGGCAGCTCGGTATTCGGGTGAATCTTGTGTGTCCCGCTGGTGGCAGCCCCGAACTTACCCAAGGCTTTATCTCGAACATTCAGCAACGTAGGGACGCGGGCGAGACCATCGAACTACGCGGCTTGGAGGGTGGCGTGCTCGGCGAGCGCGAGGCGACGCCGCGCGACATCGCGAACGTGGTGCTCTTTCTCGCTTCTGACGACGCCGGTTTCTGCCATGGCGCCGAATACATGGTCGACGGCGGCCATACCGCCGGACACATCTGGTTCGCGACGAAGTCGGACGCGAAGGAGTCATGAGCCGACGGGTACTTTTTGCAAAACGACTTGCCCGTCGCGGACATCTCTCCACCGGAATTCCGGTTTGACAAAGGACTACGTATCGGCGGAAACGCCGAGCTCGGAGCCTGAGACTCGTCTCGCTGCCGATTCGTTCTTGCTGACGTCCTGAACCAGTTCGAGCACCGTGCCGTCCGGGTCCTTGAAGCAGACGAACCGCGAACTCGGTCGGTCGTTCCACAGCACGGTTGCGGGTTCGCTGATGAGTTCGACGTGGTTTGCCGCAAGTTCCGCGAGGTCTGCTTCGAGATCTGAAGTGGCGAGGGCGATGCGTGCGATCCCAAGATGATTGAGGGCCGGGTAGGGGGCCGCGCGATCGTTGGGCTCTTTCCATTCGAGCAAGTCGATGACGAACGGGGCACGGCCGGAGGAGTGACGCATGAGCGCGCCTCGAATCTCGTAGTCGTCAAAGCCGACCGCCTCGGCGACTTCCCGTGTGTTGCGGGTTGGAACCTCGAGGTAGACCTCGAAGCCGAGCATTTCGTAGAACGTTCGTGAGACGTCGTAGTCGCTGCAGTTGATGTTTACGTGGACAAGGCCTTGGATGTTCATCGCTCATTTCCTCTGTGGGGGTTGCCGGCGGACCTTTTGTCTTGATCAAACGACGGTGTCGCCGTTGTCGACAACCATCTCGGCTCCGTTGATATGCTTGGATTCGTCCGAAGCAAGAAACAGCACCATGAATGCGACGTCGTTCGGTTCGCCAAGGCCAACGGCGCGACGGGTGGCTTCGCGGTCGGTCTGCTCGCTGAGTTCGAGGTCCATTAACCCGGAAAGCGCGGCTTCGACCATCGGGGTGTCGATGCTTCCCGGATGTACGGAGTTGCATCGCACGCCTTTTTTTTGACCGCGACAATAGGCAGCCACAGACTTCGTTAGAGAGCGAATCCCGCCCTTTGCGGCCGAGTACGCAAAATAAGGTGCGAGCCCGACTAGGGCAGCCGTAGACGACATGTTGATGATCGAACCTCCGCCACTCTTGTTCATCGCTTGCATTGCGTAATGACAACCGAAGAAGGTGCCGTCGAGATGTACCGCCAAAGTGTGTCGCCAAATTTCGGTCGTGGTTTGTTCGACATCGGCGATAAACGCGATACCCGCGTTGTTGACCAGGACGTCGAGCTGGCCATGTCGTTCCATCACGCCATCGACGAGGGTGGCCCAGCTTGCTTCGTCCGAGACATCCTGTGCGAAGAATTCCGCCCCGATTTCAGAAGCCACCTGTCTCCCGGCTTCTTCGTTGATGTCCGTGAGGATCACACGCGCGCCTTCGGCAGCGAGCATGCGTGCGTCTGCTTCTCCCAGCCCCTGTGCTGCGCCCGTCACAATGGCCACCTTGCCCGCTACACGTCCCATCACGCCTCCAGCTAATCGGCGAATCGTACCGCGCTCGCTCGTGGTTGGTTGTCGAGTCGTGACGCTTCGACAAAACTCTGCCTATCCTGCTTCTCGTTAGTCGATCTCCGACCAGACACGATTCGGATAAAGCACGGTGACCGGTTCGTAGAGCCATTCGTCCCGGTAGGCCTTGCGTGTGAGGAAGCGGATCAGTGGCGCGTCTTCGAGGGCGCGTTCGCGGATCAGGTCGCAAAGCTGTTTGTTCCCAATGGCTGCGTTTGCGGGCCGTTTGCCGAGTAGCTCGGTGAGGTCGCGGGTTTCTTCGTCTTCATGCCAGGCCCCGAAGCGTGCGCGTCGGTCGATGCAGCGGATGAGCGTCATTGTTTGCACCGAGCGTTGTCTCGCGAAGGGATCGTCTAGCCGAGGTGCGACGTCGTGCTCCTGGGCGTAGAGGGCTCCCGCGACGAGCGGGTCCACTTTGTCTTTGTCGTCTGGTGTCTCCGGACGCGCGACCTCAATTTCCATCGCGGCCGCGAGCATCTGCGCGGTCGCTCGGTCGCCGAGGTAGCGGTAGCAGAGATACCAGGCCAGTGGTTGGCTGGGCGGGGCGGCGTTGCAGATGGCGTGGATGCCCATCATCCCGCGCACGTTCTGCTGCACTGCGTAGTAGCGCGCGCGAAATCGGTCGTAGGGAATGCCAGATTCGCGTTCGTACAGTTCGAACAAGCCATCGAGTCCGCCGCTCGGGTTGTACAACTCGCGTACCATGATGTTGCCCAGATCTTCCAGTGGGTCACCGTAGTGCCCGAGCTCCCAATCGATGACGGAGCTCACACGGTCGCCCTGGAACATGAAGTTTACGGGCCCGGTGTCACCTTGGACGAGTGACACACGCGCGACTTTTTCCGGCGCGAAGCGTCGCAACCAATCGATGCCGTAGACTGTGAGTGGGTCGTCGCAATCTTCGAGGGGACGGCCCATCTGCGCGAGCACCCGGTCTACCTCGTCGAGTGCGCAGGCGGTAGGCGTTTGCGGGCGCGGCGCCATGATGTCATCGAGCCCGAGTGTGTCGAGGTCGATCGTGTGAAACCGGGCAACGATGCGGACGAAGTCTTCCATCACGGCTCGCTGTTGTGCGGGGTCTTTGATTGCGTCAAGGTCCGAGCGACCGGGGTCGCGTGCCATGAGGGTCGCGCGCAGTTCCGGGTTCCAGCCGTGGATCTCCGGCACGGGGATGTCGTTTTGACCCAGCGCTTGCAGGATGCGCGTCTCTCGCTCAAGTAGCCGCGGGTTGCCGTATGTGTCGCGCTGTAGGCGGAGGAAACCCTCGAGCACCGAGCCGTCGGTTCGAGTTACGTCGACGATCCACGCCTCTCGTCGCGCGACATGCCTGCGCAACCGCGTGATCTTGCCATCGCCGACCTCGGCGATCCATTCAAAAATACCGTCCGGTAGGTCGTGAACCCATTCAGTCATCGCGACGCGTTGCCCTCCTGATTCTTGATTATAGAATGCCCAACCTTATTCCTGACTCCGCGGCTTCAACGCACTCTGCTCACGAAACCACTCAATCGTCTGCGCCGACTGATCGCGCTCTTGCACCAGAAACGCTCGCACCGCATGGGCCAACCGGTCGTCCTTCAAGTAATGACCACTCACCGTTGGCTCCGCATCGAACCCGCGCACTTGCTTGTACTCGCCACCCGCGCCCGGTTCAAAGCGCGCGAGTCCACGCTCAATGCAGAACTCAATCGGCGCGTAGTAACAAGTATTGAAGTGCAGGTGTCGCAGGTGTCGATCCGTTCCCCAGTAACGCCCGTACAAAACGTCACCTTTAAACACGTTCATCGTCCCCGCGACGGCTTCGTCTCCTTGCCAAGCAAGCGTGATCTGCAGCCGATCCCGAAAGCGTTCAGTGATCACATCAAAGAACGCTTGGTTTAGATACTGCCGTCCCCAGTAATGATGGTTCTCAATGTTCGCCAAGTAGAAGCGGAACATCTCCTTCATCACATCCGGTGTGACTTCGTCGCCAACATAAAACTGAAGTCGCGCACCTTGCTTTTCGAGTTCGCGCCGTTCTCTGCGAATCTGATTCCGCCGCTTGCTTCGAAAGCACTGCAAGTAGTCGTCGAAGTTTTTGTAGTCGCGGTTCTTCCAGTGGTATTGGAACCCGACTCGCTTGTCGAAACCCATTTCGGCCAGGGCGTCGACTTCGTCGGGGCGACAAAAATTGACGTGGGCACCCGAGATGTCCTGTTCGTTGCATATTTCGCGCAGTGCGGCACCGAATTGCCTCGCCCACTGGACGCGGTCTTGGCCTTCGGCGACCAAAAAACGTGCGCCGCTTACCGGGGTGAAGGGGACGCCGACCAAAAGTTTTGGGAAGTAGGCGATGCCGGCGCGTTCGGCGGCGTGGGACCAGCCGTGGTCGTAGACGAACTCGCCTTCGCTGTTGAACTTGATGTAGAGAGGGCAGGCGGCGAGAAGCTCTTGTGGTTTGCCGTCGCTTTCGTCTTCGTAGGCGACGAGGGTTCGCGCGATCCAGCCGGTGTTTCCGCCGACGCAGCCGGTCTCTTCTAGGGACGCGAGCCAATCCCATTCGAGAAAAGGTGACTCGTCAACAACAAGGCGGTTCCAGGCTTCTCGGGGCAATGTGCTTACCCCTTCCGTCATCTCGATTCTCGGCATGGCAATGCAGTCTAACGTGTTCGGGCTATTGTCCCCGTGTGGAGCCATATCTTCTTCGTTTTCAAAAACCTTGTGTTTCAGATCATTCCGTCTTCATGGGCGCGGGCGTGACGGCCGGAGGTGGTGGGGGCGGTGTAAAACCGCCGAAGCACGAGCGCGACCTTGGTGTCGCGACCGAAGAAAGAAAGAAGACGAAGCGACCGGACCGCTATAAGGTCCTACTCCACAACGACGACTACACGCCGATGGACTTCGTGGTCGGTATTCTCGTACAGGTTTTTGGGAAGAGTCCCGCAGCCGCCACCCAGATCATGTTGCAGGTGCATCGAGCGGGGATGGGGGTCGCTGGGGTCTATGTACGGGAGATCGCAGAAACAAAGGTTGCCACGGTGCACCGTTTGGCCGAAGAGAGGGGCTACCCCCTGCGGTCTGGCGTTGAGAAAGAATGAGTTGCAAGAGAACAAAGAGAACAAGCGCCTCATGCATGGTTGGAGAGCGAAACTGAAATGGCGGGAGTAAGTCGCGAGTTGCAGCTGACCTTGCAGTCGGCCTACCAGGAAGCGGTGCACAGGCGTCATGCGTTTGTGACGGTGGAACACTTGTTGTTCGCGCTTTTGCACGACGACGCCGGTGTCGACATCATCCAGAGCTGCGGCGGCAACGTCGAGTCGCTCAAGCAAGACCTCGAACGCTTCTTTCGAGAAGACCTCGAACAACTTCCCGACGACGAAGTCGTCGAAAGCCGACAGACCCTGGCCTTTCACCGCGTGCTCCAGCATGCGGTCGACCACACGACCCGCTCGGAAAAAGACGAAGTTGAAATTGGCGACCTGCTCGTCGCGCTTTACCAAGAGCCCGATTCGTACGCGGTCGTGTTGTTGCGCGCCCAGGAGGTCGATCGTCTCGACTTGCTTCAGTATATCTCGCACGGCGTCGTGAAGACCCGCAACCCGGGGCCCGGCGAACCGATGGACGCGAATAGTCGCCCGGGTGTTGGCGAAGAAACCGAAGGCGTTCCCGCCGACCCGCTCGAAGCGTTTACCGCGAACCTCACCGAACAGGCGGCCGCCGCTGAACTCGACCCGATGATTGGTCGCGGCACCGAACTTGAACGCACCCTTCATATCCTCGCGCGCCGACGCAAGAATAACCCGATCTTTGTCGGCGAGACCGGCGTTGGGAAGACGGCGCTCGCCGAAGGCTTGGCGCTGCGCATCCACGAGGGCAGGGTGCCCGACGACCTCGAAGGCGCGGAAATTTTTGCCCTCGACTTGGGTTCGCTCCTCGCCGGCACGCGTTACCGCGGGGACTTCGAAGCGCGCTTTAAGGCTTTGCTTGCCGCGCTCGACGAGCGCCCGAATGCGATCCTCTTCATCGACGAGATCCACACAATCCTCGGCGCGGGTTCCGCGCAAGGCAATACCGTCGACGCATCGAACTTGCTCAAGCCCGTGCTCGCAAACGGCAAGCTGCGTTGCATGGGGTCGACGACGTATCAGGAATACCGTCATTTCGAGCGCGACCGCGCGCTCGCGCGCCGCTTTCAGAAGGTCGACATCGGTGAGCCGTCGAAGCAAGACTGCATCCGTATTTTGAAGGGGCTCGCTTCCCGATACGAAGAGCACCACGGCGTGCGCTACACGAGCGGCGCGCTCAAGGCCTGTGTCGACCTTTCGATGCGCCACATTGGCGATCGCTTTCTGCCCGACAAAGCCATCGACGTGATGGACGAAACCGGCGCGGCGATTCGCTTGCGACCTCGGGGCAAAAAACGAAAGACAGTCGGTGTGCGTGACGTTGAAGCCGTGATTTCCCGCATGGCCCGCATCCCTCTCGAGCGCACACAGGGCGAAGATCGCGAGCGCTTGCTCAAGCTAGAAGCCGACATCAAGAAGGTTGTCTTTGGCCAGGACGCTGCAGTCCAATCCGTTGTACGCGCCGTGAAGCGCTCCCGCGCTGGCTTAGGTGGCACCGACCGGCCGATTGGCTCGTTCCTCTTTACGGGGCCAACGGGGGTCGGCAAGACGGAACTCTCCAAACAACTGGCCAAGACCCTGGGTGTCCCGTTTATGCGATACGACATGAGCGAGTACATGGAAAAGCACGCGGTGTCGCGCTTGATCGGCGCGCCTCCGGGCTACGTGGGCTACGACCAGGGTGGCCAGTTGATCGAAGACGTGCGCAAGAACCCGTACGCGGTGCTCTTGCTCGACGAGATCGAAAAAGCGCACCCCGACGTGTTCGACATCTTGCTTCAAGTAATGGACCACGCGATCTTGACCGACAACCAGGGGCGGGAGGCGGACTTCCGTCACATCACCTTGATCATGACATCGAATGCCGGCGCCCGCGAAGCGTCGACGACGGCCATCGGTTTCGGGGGTGGAAAGTCGGGCAGTGTTTCAAAGGCGCTCGAGCGATTGTTCAGCCCCGAGTTCCGCAACCGCCTCGACGAGGTCGTGATCTTCGAGTCGCTCGAAGCGAGCGTGATGAACCTCGTGGTCGACAAGTTCGTGGGAGAGCTCAAAGGACAACTTGCCGAGCGCAAGATTAGCATCGAACTTGCACCGGCCGCGCGAGAGTTGCTGGCAGAACGGGGCTACGACCCCGACTTCGGTGCGCGACCTCTGGCGCGGATCATCCAGCGCGACATCGTGGACGCCATGGCGGACGAAGTGTTGTTCGGCAGCCTCGACAAGGGGGGGCGTGTCAAGGTCGACGCAGAGGACGGCGAGTTTACGTTCGATTTTTCGTCGTCGTAGTATCGTCGGCGACCGTTGCTTGGGCATCGTTGCATAGCGAGAGGCGCAACCGCTAAACGCGCTTCGTCTTCCACTTGCCGCGCTTGAAGGTGAAGATGAGCACGACACTTCGAGCGAGGTGATCGAAGATCAAGGCGTACCAGATCCACGACACGTCAGATTCCACAATGATCGCGAAGCCAAACGCCAGCGGAACTCGGAAGACCCAATTGCCGATACAGGCAGCGATGAGGGGCGTGGTGGTGTCGCCGGCACCGCGATGTGCACCGCCCAAAGTAAACTGAAGCTGGAGCAGTGGCTGGGCGAGCGCCAAGGCGAGCATGAAGGGGCCGAGTGCCAGGATGACGGCGCGGTCCTCGGTCAACAGCCCCGCCAGTTCGTATCGCCACACGGCGACCACGGAACCGAGGATCACGGCAGTCACGATCGCGAGCGCCGCCGACTGCCAGCCGATGCGTTCGGCTTCGTCGGGTTCGCCGGCGCCGAGCGCTTGTCCGATCAACGTTGCGCACGATTGCGAATAAGCTTGGCCCGGGATCCAGGTGAAAGCGAGCAGCGGAATCCCAACCGTGTATGCGGCGACGGACAACGTTCCGTAGTAGTGCCCAAGCACCCAGATGTAACTCAGCATCGCGGTGTTCATGACGAGCCGTTCGGCGATCCCCGGGATCGCGATGCGCACAACGTCCCAGGTGTGTCGGTTGAATGTGATGACGTCGCGAAAGCGAACGGCCAGGGGCGAAGTCTCGTCAGACTTACGCAACGCAAGCACCAACAAAAACAGCCCGACCCATTGGGAGATCAGCGTCGCGAGGCCCGCGCCCATGAGTTCAAGACGTGGGAAGCCCAAGTAGCCGAAGATCAGGACGCCGTTGAGGGTCAACTTAAAGACCATGACCACCATGGCGATTCGCATCGGCAAACGCATTTCGCGATTCGCACGAAACCCGCTTTCGATCACCAACGACACCGCCATCAAGACCGAAGACGCAAGCACGAGATTCAGGTAGGGAAGGGCGGTTTGGGTGACCTCGTCCACTTGTCCGAGGAACTTGAAAGTCCACGGCGCGGCGAGTGAGATCGGGATGCTCAAGCCCAAACTGATCGCGACGGCGACTTGGATCGAAGCGCCGAACGCGCGTTGTGCTCGTCGCGGGTCGCGCGCGCCGATGGCCCGGGCCATCAGGGCAACGCACGCGAGGCCAACTGCGAAGAGCGAACTCTGAACCAGGAAAAAGAACTGAGTCGCGATGCCGACAGCGGCGAGGGGAACGGCGGCGCCGCCTGTGTCGTCTCCGAGTCGTCCCACCATTGCGCGGTCGATCATCCCCGCGAGCGTGACCGCACCGGTGGCAAGCATCACTGGCCAGGCGAGGCGCAAGATCTCAGGAATGGCGCCCGTCATCCGCGGTTGCGCCAGGCGCTCTCGCAGCGTGATGGGTTGTGACTCGCCGCGGGGCATCGCGCGGGATGCGAGGCCGGTTGCTGGGAGCCCTGGTGCGGACTCGGGGTCGTCGAACTCGTCCGGTCCGGTCGAGATGGGTTGCGACTCAGGATCGGGTTCGTAATCGGGCATGGCGCGGCGCAGCCTATCGGATCCTAAAACGTGTCGCCGCTCATTCGTGTTTGGACTTGTCGTTGCCGTAATTCACCGAGCCAAGGCACGTGAGCCATCGGTGTCGTTCGGTGTAGATGCTAGGGTCTGCTCCATGAAAATTTTGCTCGCGAGTCCCCGGGGCTTTTGCGCCGGCGTGGACCGCGCCATCGAAATCGTTGAGAGGGCTCTCGAGCGTCACGGCCCGCCGGTATACGTGCGGCACGAGATCGTGCACAACCGCTACGTCGTCGATGCCCTGCGTAAGAAGGGCGCGATCTTCGTCGAAGAACCTTCCGAGGCCCCCGCTGGATCGCAGCTTATCTTCAGCGCCCACGGCGTGTCGCCTCGGGTTCGTAACGAAGCCGTCGCCCACGACCATCACACCATCGACGCAACATGCCCGCTCGTCACCAAGGTGCACGTCGAAGTCAAGCGCATGGTCGAGCAGGGTTATGAGATCATCATGATCGGCCACGCGGGTCATGTCGAAGTCGAAGGGACGATGGGGCAAGCGCCCGGGCAGATGTACTTGGTCGAAACCGTTGAAGACGTGCAGAAGCTCCAAGTGCGTAACCCTGAGCGCCTCGGTTGTGTCACGCAGACGACGCTTTCGGTTGATGACACGGAGACCGTGAAACAGAGCCTCAAAGAACGCTTCCCAAAGATCGTCTTGCCCAAGCGAGATGACATCTGTTACGCGACCCAGAACCGACAAGACGCCGTCAAAGAGCTAGTGAAGGAAGCGAACCTAGTTTTGATCGTGGGGGCGCCCGCTTCGTCGAACAGCAATCGGCTGGTCGAAGTCGCAGCCAAGCGCGACATTCCCAGCTACTTGATTCAGAACGCAGACGCGATCGAGTCCATTTGGCTCGAAGGTGTGTCCTGTGTTGGGATCAGCGCCGGCGCGTCGACACCCGAATTTTTGATCCAACAAGTGATCAAGCGATTGCAAACCTTGCACGAAGGGGATGTCGACGTGCAGTCGCTGCTTGAGGTCGACGAAGGCATGACCTTCAAACTACCGGCGGAACTGCGCGACTAAACAACGAACACCTCGCACCCACCGCAGCGGATCCAACCGCGATTGAAAACTGAATCACACAACGCAAAGCACCAATGAACATGGAGGGCCTCCCTATGGCCGACATCGAAACGTTTCGACAAGAAACGCGCAGCTGGCTCGAAGCGAACGCGCCAGAATCACTTCGTGACTACGGCACCGCCAATCTAGACAGCTACACGTGGGGCGGCCGCAATGCGAAGTTCGCGACACCTGACCACAAGGTCTGGATGGACGTGATGGCCGAAAAACAGTGGACGGCGCCGACCTGGCCGGTCGAATACGGAGGCGGTGGGCTCGACAAGCAAGAGGCCAAAGTACTCGCCGAAGAAATTGGACGCCTCGGGTTGCCCGCAGCGGTGGACGGTTTCGGTTTTACGATGATCGGCCCGGTGTTGCTTCAGTTTGGCAATGAAGAACAAAAGCAAACGCACCTGCGACGCATCTGCCGCGGCGAGATCCGCTGGTGCCAGGGTTATTCCGAACCCGGCGCTGGCTCCGACCTCGCATCGGTGCAGACCAAGGCTGTGCGCGAAGGCGAAGAGTTCATCATCAACGGGCAAAAGGTCTGGACTTCGTATGCTGACCACAGCGACTGGATCTTCGCACTCGTGCGCAGCAACCCAAACGTGAAGAACCAAGAAGGCATCACGTTCATCTTGATCGACATGGCGACCGAGGGCGTGAGCGTGAGCCCGATTCCATTGATCAGTGGGAAGTCGCCCTTTTGCGAAACCCATTTCGAAGATGTGCGCGTGCCGGTCGAAAACGTCATTCACAAGATCGATGCCGGGTGGACCGTCGCAAAGGCATTGCTCGGCCACGAACGAACGATGATCGCTCGGGTGTTCGGCGGTGGCGGCGGGAAAAAGCAGGGGCGTGGCACGCTGGTTGAGATGGCGAGCAAATATCTCGGGGAAGAAGACGGCAAGCTCGCCGATCCGATTTTTCGCCACGAGGTTGCGCAGTCTGAAATGGACGCGGCCAAGTTTCGCTACGCGGCCCAGCGCATGAACGACAAAGCCAAGGCGGGGCATCAGCCCGGAGCCGAGAGCTCGATGTTCAAGGTCCTCGGTACCGAAAACAACATGCGTCGCAGCGAACTCGAAGTTCGCCTCGCAGGACCGCAGGGGTTGGGTTGGGAAGGGCCGGGCTTTGAGCCCGAAGAGCTCGACCGCACCCGCGCCTGGCTCCGCACCCGAGGCAACAGCATCGAGGGCGGCACGACTGAAATCCAACTCAACATTTTGGCCAAGCACGTGCTTGGCCTTCCGGACTGATCAAAATGAACCTTTCGCTTACAGATGAACAACAACTAATCGCCGAAACCGCGGCGGACTTCCTGGCCGAAAAGTCGCCGGTCGCTCGCTTTCGTGCCCTGCGTGATCGCGGTGACGAAGTCGGCTACTCCAAAGCCCTGTGGAAAGAAATGGCAGAGCTTGGCTGGGTCGGGATTCCCTTCGACGAGAAGAACGGCGGTGCCGACATGGGCATGGCCGAGCTGATCACCGTACTCGAAGCCGCGGGGGCATGTCTCGCACCCGAGCCCTTCATCTCCAGCATCTTGCTGGGCGGGCAGGCGCTTTCGCTCGCCGGTAGCGACGAGCAGAAGAAGACGTGGCTCGACCCGATGATCGAAGGTTCGACCTGTCTTGCGCTCGCGTCGCAGGAAACCGGGAGTCGTTACAACCTTGCTCGCGTGTCGACCCAGGCCGAGCGCGATGGAGACACGTACAAGCTCACCGGTGAGAAGATCCAAGTGATCGACGGCCACGCCGCCGACCACATCGTCGTGAGTGTGCGAACCAGCGGCGGCGAGAGCGACGAAGCGGGCATCAGCCTGTTCGTTGTTGCGGCCGACGCAGCCGGACTCACACGAACAAGACAGCATCGTGTCGACCATCGGAGTGCTGCGCTTCTGCAGTTGGACGGTGTTTCCGTCGATGCCAGCGCGCGGCTCGGCGAAGAGGGCGCAGGGCTCGAGATCTTGCGCCAGGTAACCGACCTGGCCACGGTGGGACTCTGCGCAGAGATGCTCGGCGGGATGAACCAAGCCTTCCAGAGTGCCTTGGGGCATTTGAAGGAACGAGAGCAGTTCGGTGTGAAGATCGGCACGTTCCAGGCGCTCAAGCATCGCGCGGCACGCGTCTTCATGGACATCGAACTCTGTCGTTCTTCGGTGATGGCGGCCGCCCGTGCCCTTGACGCAGGAGATGACAACGCGGCCCAGCTCGTTTCACTCGCAAAAGCCACGTGCTCCGACGCGTACGTTCACGCCGCGAATGAATCGGTTCAATTCTTCGGCGGAGTCGGGGTGACCGACGAATACGATGTCGGCTTTTACATGAAGCGCGCACGAGTGTGCGAACTTACCTTTGGAGATGCAGCTTTCCACCGGGACCGCTGGGCGAGTCTTCGCAGCTACTAGGTCTGCGTCTGTCGGAACGATCGAATACGCAAGCAAGACCCACAAGGAGCCAGGCATTGTCGAGCGCCCCCGCAAAGTTGACCGCTACTGAGAGATTCCTGCGCACTTGCCGCGGGGAGGCCGTCGATCGTCCGCCGGTGTGGTTGATGCGACAGGCAGGGCGCTACTTGCCCGAATACCGAGAGGTCCGCAAAGGCGTCACCTTCTTGGAGATGTGCCGGGACGTAGACCGCGCGGTCGAAGTGTCCTTGCAGCCGATCGACCTCGTAGGCAGTGAAGCCGTCATCATGTTCCAGGACATCTTTACCCCGATCCCCGCGATGGGGGTGGACCTCGACTTCGCTCCGGGCCCCGTGCTCGCCGAGCCGATTCGCTCGGCGGAACAAGTAGACAAGCTTAGGGTTCCCGAACCGCGCGAAAGTGTTCCCTTCGTATTCGAGATCTTGAAGACGCTGCGTCGCGAACTGGAAGGGCGGCAGGTCCCGCTTCTCGGCTTCGCCGGCGCACCGTTTACGCTCGCGGCCTACATGGTCGAAGGCAGCGGCTCGAAGGACTTCGCCCACGTAAAACGCATGATGTACCGGGAGCCCGAGATCTTGAACGCATTGCTCGACAAGCTCACCGAGAGTTCAGTGGGCTACCTCAACGCGCAAATCGAAGCGGGCGCGCAGGCGGTTCAAATCTTCGACACTTGGGCGGGCTTGCTCACTGCTGCGGAATATCGCGAATGGGTTTTGCCGCGACACCAAGAGATCGCGCAGCGGGTGAACCGCGACCAAGCGCCATTGATTCTCTACATCAACAACGGTGCTCACTTGCTTGACGACTCGGTGGAGTCTGGTGTCGATGTTCTGTCCCTCGACTGGCGCGTCGATCTCGCCGATGCGGCGCGTCGCCACGGCCAGCGCGTTGCACTCCAGGGCAACATGGATCCGTCGGTGCTTGCAGCGCCGCCCGAGAAAATCGCCGCCATGGTGCGCGACCTCGCGCGAGACGCCGCACCCGCAAAGGGTTACGTGGCAAACCTTGGGCACGGTTGTCTTCCGGGGACACCCGTGGAAGGCGTTCGCGCCTTCACAGAAGCGGTGCGTTCGCTCTAGCTCACGCGCTCGCGAACCATCGACACCACGCCATCCACCCAAGTCGGCTCGGCGTTGACGCATGGCGCGAGGTAGAGCGCCTCGCCCCCGAGTTCTTTCCACTGGGTGCGTGCGCGGATGCCAATTTCTTCGACGGTCTCAAGACAGTCCGCGACAAACGAAGGGCACAGAACGACCGGCCGCTTGATCCCGCGGGCCGCAAGTTCGGGCAAGACGACGACAAGGTCGGGATCAAGCCACGGCGTACGCCCAAGCCGCGACTGAAACACGACGGACGTGTTTTCTGCTGCGAGGCCCAGCGTTTCAATCAACGCACGCGTCGTCGCAAAACAATGCGCTCGGTAGCAATTGCGATTCTCGGGGCAGGCCGCATCGCAACAATCGGATTTTTCGAGACAGTGCTGCCCCCCGGTGTCGAGGTCTCGAACCTGCTGTTCGGGAAGTCCGTGGTAGCTGAAGATCACGTGGTCTGGCTTTTCGTCTTCGAGGATAGGACGTGCAACCTCGGCCATGGCGTCGCACAGACGCGGATCGTCCGGGAATGCGCCGATCGTTGTAACTGGCGGAACGTTTTGCTTGCCCTGAAGCACCCGTTTCACTTCGGCCAGTGCGCTTCCAGTCGACGCCGTGGCGTACTGCGGAAAGAGAGGAAGCACGACGATCGACGAGGGTTGTCGTTCGAGCAACGAATGGAGCCCGCTCTCGATACTGGGAGAGCCGTACCGCATGGCGAGTTCGACGTGGAATCCGTCGCCCAGCTTTTTGCTCACCTCTTTAGAGAGTTCACGCCCATAGTGAAGCAGCGGCGATCCCTCGGGCATCCAAATGCTTTGGTACGCGGCCGCCGAGGTTTTGGGCCGAAAAGGCAAGATCACGAGGTTGAGCAGTAACCAGCGCAGGGGCTGAGGGATCGTGATCACGAGCGGGTCCGAGAGGAACTGACGCAGGTAGCGCCTCACGTCGCGAACACTGGGTGAGTCGGGCGTCCCGAGGTTCAGCAACAGAACGCCGACTGATTGGTTTGGCTTCGACATGTGTCGAGGATGCCACATGCGCTTCGCAGTTGGGGGATAACTCGAATCGAAAACCGAGGGGGATGGATGGGCCACGCGCGGCGTTCGAGTTGCGCCTAGTCCCTTGGGCTGACGAACTCTTGTTGCCGGTATGGCCCTAGATGCCATTCCCCGAGCCACGCCGACAATGCGATGTAGTACGCGGGGTACGTCAAGGTAATCTCGACCATGTGGTACTGGGTGGCAAATTCTGGGTAGCGGATCGTCCAGGCCACCACGATGCTCCACACGAGCCCGCCAATGCAGGTGCTGTTGCGAAGCACTTTCATCTTGCTCGGGTAGATGTATTTGAGCGGGATGAAGACCGCGACCGACAAGCCCAGCAACCACGCGTCGCCGGCAGCGGGCGACAGATCCATCATCCAAAGATAGATCGCAAGAACGTTCCAGTACGATGGGAATCCAAGAAAGAAGTCGTCTTCGGTTTTGGCGTCGAGTTGCGAAAAGCCGTAGCTGCTGGCGAGCACCGGCAGCGCGATAAAGAACCAGTGCGTCAGGCTCCCCGCAGCGGCCATGAATACCACGGGCACGATCACGAAATTGACGAAGTCGATGATGTCGTCGAGCCGTCGTCCGTCCACCCTAGGCAAGACGTCCGAAACCCCAACGAGACGAGCCAGTGAGCCGTCGACGGAGTCGATCGCCATGGTCAGAAGCATCATGATACCGGCGAAGGGCAAATCGCCTCGCGCGATCGCAACGAGGGCGAGTGTGCCGAACACGCCACCGCTCGCGGTGAACAAGTGCACGCCCCAGGCGAGGAGCTTGCGCTGCGGCTGATACTCCTGCGCGGACATCGCGATTCCAGTCTAGTGTCGAGTGATTCGAACGAGCCCGCCGATCGGGTCGGGCCCCTTAGAATATACAGCAGGAGCGTGGGATCGAGGTGCGTTTTGCGTCCCGGGCGACTAGTCTCGGCGCCGTTGTATTGTGTCCGACCCCGCTGCGCTTGCGACGCAGTTCAAGACTCGGGGCGGGAGGCCGATCTCGAAATAGGTCGAGCAGACGACAGAATAATTAATTTGACGGCGTGAGGGGTGGACGCCGCCTACAGGCGCTAAGCGCAGGAATGGGGTTCGATGTCAGTTTCGGTTGAGGTTCCAAGTCTCGGAGAAAGCGTGATCGAGGGAACCGTCGCGCGATGGTTGGTCAACGAGGGCGACACCGTCACTTTGGACCAAATCATCGTCGAGTTGACGACGGACAAAGTCGACGTCGAAATCCCATCGCCTTGTGCGGGGGTTGTGGGGAAAATTCTGGCGGCGGTCGACGATACGGTCGAAGTCGGCGCGCAGCTGGCGGTGATCGACGAGACTGGCGCGGGCGCCGGTGTTTCAAAAGCACCCGCTTCGCCACAACAGACGCAAGCGGCGCCCCCGCAGCTGACACCGACCGAAGCAAAATCCGCGGCACCCCGTAACCCAGCACCGCCGCCGACTCCGCTTGCGACCCGTGCAGCGAGTGCGGCAGGGATCGACCCCAAGACTGTGAGCGGAAGCGGTGCGCATGGCCGCGTGACGCGTGCCGACGTGAGCGCACAAACATCCGCACCCCCCGCACAAGCTCCAGTGCCGAGTCCATCTGCCTCTGTTGCCCCCGTTCGATCCGCCGCATCCGCCGCACCCGCGGCCCAGCGCGCGAGCGCACAGAGTTTTGGGACCGGTGTCGAAGAAGGGGATCGCGTTGTTCCCATGACGCGGCTGCGCAAACTCGTTGCCGACCACATGGTGTATTCGAAGCGCACAAGTCCCCATGTCGGCGCCGTCGCAGAGATCGACATGAGTGCGGTGTCGGATTTACGCAAAGCCAACAAAGCGGACTTCGAAAAAACCCAAGGGATCGGGCTCACCTTCCTTCCGTTCATTGTGCACGCGGTCGTGCGTGCGCTGCGCGAGAACCCGGCTTTGAATGCTTCGGTGATCGAAGACTCGATCGTCGAGCGGCGCGCGGTCAACATTGGGATCGCTGTTGAGACCGAAAAAGGACTCATGGTCCCTGTCATCCGTAACGCAGACCGTCTTTCCCTCGCCGGGGTGGCGGCGGCGATCGAAGATCTTTCGACGCGGGCTCGAACGAAGAAGCTCTCTGCCGACGACTTGCGCGGGGGCACGTTCACCATCTCGAACCCAGGTCGCAAAGGAAATCTTTACGGCTTCGCGATCATCAACCAGCCCCAGGTTGGCATTTTGCGCATGGGCGAAATGGTAAAGCGCCCCGTGGTGAGAACCGTGAACGGGGAAGACGTGATCGTGATTCGTGCCATGATGCACTTGGCGCTGTCTTACGATCATCGCGCCGTCGACGGATCGCCCGCGAACGCGTTTCTCTTCCGCGTCCGCGAGCTGCTCGAAAGCGCGGACTTCGATCTCTAGTCATGCCGGCCGAGCCGCGCACAAAGGAGCCGAGCTCGAACCCTGGGCAACCGCTTCGCGTCGACTGGCTCGGTAGCGTTCCGTATCGCGACGGACTCGAGCTGCAGGAAGCTGCGATGGCTGACGTGCGCGTCGGCGGCGCCGACCGACTGCTCCTGCTCGAACATCCGCCAGTGATCACGCTGGGTCGCAGCACGGACCGCGCACACTTGCTTGAAGATGAAGTCGCGCTTGCGGCTCGCGGGGTTGCCGTCGAAGAAGTGCGACGGGGTGGCGATGTGACGTACCACGGCCCTGGCCAACTCGTCGGTTACTTGATTTTAAACTTGCGCCTTCGCGGCGCGGTTGACGTGCACCGATTTGTACGAGACCTCGAAGCTGCGTTGATCACCGCAACGGCCGCATTGGGGGTGAAGACAACGACCGTTCCCGGACGAACCGGAGTGTTCGTAGCGCCGGAGATCGGCCGCCCAACCCAGAAGATCGCATCGATTGGTGTCGGGGTTCGTCACTGGATCACGTATCACGGCTTTGCACTGAACGTTGACGTCGATCTGAGTGGGTTCGATGCCATCGTGCCGTGTGGTCTCGCGGACGTCACGATGACGTCTCTCGCAGAGCAGGGCGCGGATGGTCCTCTCGCTTCCCGGGCGCGCGAAGCGGTTGCATCCACGTTTGGTCGTGCCTTTTCGAATGCGGACACGGCAGTCATTGCACCGGGCTCCTGATCTCAGGACACTGCTTGCATGAGCGACCCGCAAACCAAGCCTGCCGATCTCGACCACGCGATCGAAGAAGCGAACCAGCCCCCGTTCGCGAAGGGGCCTCCGCCGCTTTCGTCGTTTGATTTAGTGCTTCATCACGACGGCTCGTGGACCCACGAGGGGCAGGCGTTTCGCAACCAACGTCTGCGAGACAAGTTCGATGTCTCCGTGCGCTACCTCCCGGAAGAGGGCGGCGTGCATGTCGTGCAGATCGGTCGCTTTCGCGGACTCGTCGACGTTGAAGAGGCAGGGTTCTTCGTAGAGGACATCGACCTCGCTCGCGGAAACGTGAAGTTGTCCGACTTAGGCGAGGCCGCGATGGACGTTGCATCGCTGACCACGTCGCCGATTGACGGCGCGCTGCTTTGTCGCGTCAAACACGACCTTGAACCGAAAGGTGTCTTAGCGCGCTTCACTCACCGCGCGCAGTCCGAGTTTATGAACGCGGTGGATGACTCCGGCGAAACGATCGAAGTCGCGGGCAAGCAAGTCGCCTTGCCGGCGTTGTAGTTGTAGTAGTAGTTGTTGTTGGAGGTTTTGAAGGTGTTGAAGGCGTTGTAAGCGCGGCGACTAAAGCGCGCGCGCGACGGCAATGCCCGCCATCACCGCGAACACGCATGCCACAACGCTGCCGGCCGCATTCGCGGTCGCGTGCAACATCTTTCCGTCTTCGATCAGCTTGATGGTTTCAAAGCTGAACGCGGAAAACGTCGTAAACGCACCGAGCAAACCCGTCACCCAAAACAGGCGTACCGTTGGCGAACTGATGCCGCGCTGATCGAGCCACGTCGCAAGTATGCCCATGACGAAGCAGCCGAGGACATTGACCGCGAATGTCCCCAACGGGAAGCTCGCCGCCATGCGCTGATCGACCGAGATCGACAGCGTGTAGCGAAGAATTGCACCGAGTCCGCCCCCCACCATCAGTGCCAACCATTTCATTTTCTACTCCGAGTTTTGGGCCCGTCGCTCGCATGGGCACAGCGCTTCGCGATGCCATTGCTAGCAACGATCGCCGCCGGAGGCCCGTCACCGAGCCATCTGATTTTGCCCGAGAAATTGACGCCAAGACGCAGGCGAGGTAACTCCTAGCTCCCGGTTATTGGGTCGCCGGCCTCACAACTTCGACGCCACGTCGAACCCGAGGCCCCGGCAGCGAGTAGTTGGATGGCGGCGTAGCCAAGTGGTAAGGCACGGGCCTGCAAAGCCCCGATCGCCGGTTCGAATCCGGCCGCCGCCTCCAACTTACTCGGGAACGTTGAGGAAATTTGGGCCTAAATGGCCTTGTTCCCCTTCGGTTCCCCCGATGTTCCCCGAACCTACCGGTAATATCACTTTATTGCCTCACGCAGAACTTCTACTGCGAGTTGGACATAGCGGCGGGAAGTTGAGTCTGAAGTGTGGCCCATGATGCTCATGACCATTCGAATTGCGTCGTGCTCGCCTTGGCCTTCGGAAAGCAAGCGCTCTGCTGTTCGTGTTCCGAAGCAGTGACGCAATGCTTCGTTGGGTCGCCACGCATTGGGCCTACCGATTTGTTTCATAGCACTGAGCATTACTCGTCGTCGTGCGGATGGACTCCAGCGTCCGGCATCACTTCGAGGGCCGATTGATTCCGGGTTGGTGAACAATGGGGTGCCCGCTTCGCACGGACCCGGCCTGTGGTGTTCGCGAACCCACCGCGCAAGCTCGGTCGGGACCGGGACCCGGCGATTGTGCCCAGCTGTTTCCCGTCTTAACTATTCGGACACATGGGTGATCTAATCTAAGAGACACATCACGGGGACATCGTCCCCGAGGAGAGTGTCTTTATGGCGACAAGAAAGAAGCAGTCCAGCGAAGCCGCAGTGCGTGAG
>LWDU01032336.1_pt1 | contig 25134 bp, 23 predicted proteins | sample 727161 | NCBI WGS metagenome assembly LWDU01 (sample SAMN04566230, study PRJNA314399) | hydrothermal vent metagenome | isolation source: deep sea hydrothermal plume seawater | place: Mexico: Gulf of California, Guaymas Basin | collected 2004-07-11
CGATAACGAAAGGCAAGGTGGAGCAGGCAGACTCCCACAAGGAAATCGTATCCATTATGTTTACATCGTTTACAATTATTAGCAGTGAATTAATGGGTTTGGAGTCCGCCCTTTCTGACGCTACCCTTTGCGTCACAGGGGCGACTCCCATAGAGTGCTATCATTCTTCTTCGTTGTCGTCTTGATCATCCTCATCCCCATCAAACCAACCTAATAGAACTCCAGCTATCCCAGCCTCGATGAAGGCAGAAAAATTCCAGAGTACTTCTGGTAGTTGAATTCCTATTGACCCCCACAAATCAAATCCAACCCAGGATCCTCCAAAATCCACAATTGCGAACCCCAGCAATAACATTCCAACTAATTTATTGGTGTCAGTATCTTCTTTTTGCTCTTCCATAATGGTTGATTTGAATATTTCGACTTAAACTTTACCCCGGCATTATCCAATATTACGCCCCCATCTAAGAGGTACCCTCTCAACCAGAGGCTGTTTAATGGGTGTTGAGGGGGTAGGGGAGATAATGCCCCTCATTCTTCTTCATCGCTTCCGAACCGCGAATACGCATTCCAGCAGATAAGAAAAACAAACACCCACCCTAAAGCCACATTATACAACGGGTGAAAATCATCAAGGAACGGATTTATGGTTTGTCCAGCGATACCAGCGCCTATCAACAAGAGTAAGTAGCGGACATCAACCATGACTAATCCTCTATGGTATCCCTCTATGACATATGCGTCATGTTCCCTAGCACTAAGCCGACTCAACAATGATACTCAGATAGAGGGTTGGTTGAATGCCCATGTTGATACCATCAACTAACCAATTCAGATAGGTTGAGAGGGTCTATCCGAAAAGCCATTCAACAGGTTTGAGCCAAATAAAGGGCTTTCAGTCGGTCGGTTTGGACGCTACCCTTTGATTCAGAAAATTATGAATGGCTTACGGCAAGTAACAAAGCGCCAAACAAACGGCTTGGTTAGTGGATTGAAGACGAGGTTTAGCATCCAATCAGGGAGTCTCATTATCCAACTTCCAACCTTGAACGATAGTTTTGAATTTCGCATTACTGAGCCCATCTGTCGATTCCATTCATACTCGTATTCGTGAAGCGAAGTAGCGTTGTCAAGATGGTTGACGATGGCTTGGCCAGCGATACGTCCACCAATCATGGCGATTGTAATTCCTGCACCATTAGAAGGAAGAACCATTCCGGCTGAATCTCCAACGAGAAGGTAATTATTTTTTACAAACGAGTTGATTGTTCCAGACATCGGGAGAGAACCGGCTCCTCGGTAACTGATTTCACCTTCATATCGCCTAACGAAATCATCGGTGAAGAGATTGAGTGTACGCCCTTTGGCGAACTTGTTTTGGATTCCCACACCTATATTTGCACCACCGGATTTAGGGAACAACCAGGCATAACCACCGGGTGCCATACTGCCAAAATGAAGTTCGACTGCATCTCCAAAATCACCATTCATCAAAACGAACTTGACTGGAATCTTTAGGCTTGATTCATTCCAATGACTACGGCGAAGTGGATCATTATGTCCACCTGCACCAACGATAACACGGGCAGTAAAGATGCGTCCATCACGAAGGCGAACACTTTCTCCTTCAACCGTTTCGACCCGAGTGCCGGTGAGATAAATCGCACCTTTCGATTTTGCTAAGTCAACTAGCCATTCATCGTGTGCAACCCTATTCAACATCAGACCATCAAAATGAAATCGTAGAGGTTTACCAGAAGGTGGAACAAGATGCATCTCACTCGTTCGTAAAGAAATTGCATGTTCGGGAGTCTGAAGCAGGTCTTCAAAATCTGGAACATCAGGACAAAGACGTCTCATCTCATCATTAGTAGGCACTAACTCACCGCACTGAAGTGGCGAGCCAATCGATTTTCGGCCATCGATTACAAGGACATTGCGTCCACCTTGTGCAACATAACGAGCAACCGTCGAACCAGCAGGTCCGCCACCAATAACGATAACATCCCAATCACTCCGGGTTTCTGAATTGGAAAGATTTTCGTTTTTCGACATATCTTCACCTCAAATTGAGACCGAAGCCATGCCTCATAATTTTCTATTACGGCTACGTTTTGCAACGTCTGCCATCAACTCAGTAGCCGAGTTAGAACCGAGCTTTTCCAAGTGTTGAAGAGCCCGGTCAACATGATTTTCAATCAATTGATTCGCATAATCGAAGGAGCCAGCAAAAGTCAATAATTCGATTAATTCTTCCCAACGATCATCACCAAAATTCTGTAAAACATCAGCAAATTGTTCGCGCTCAACTCCATGAAGCATAGTCAGAGCGTGAATTATCGGCAGCGTCATTTTACCCTCTAAGACATCGCTACCGCGAGGCTTTCCAAGAGAAGTATCGCCAGTCAAGTCAAGTAAGTCATCAACCAATTGGAAAGCCCGGCCTACTTCCCAGCCAAATTCTTCTAGCGCGTTTACTACTACTTCAGGTGCATTTGCGAGGATTGCAGCACTTGCGCAAGCGGTCGCAAAAGGACCAGCTGTTTTTCCATCGATAATTGCATAATAATCCTCAGGAGTCGTACCTAAATCGCCAATATGGTGTAATTGCAAAAGTTCACCTGAAGCAATATTAGCACAAGTATCAGCCATTTTTTCGACGATAATAGCATCGTAACGACCACCTAGTCCAAAACCCAGAACAAATAGATAATCGCCACCAATTATTCCCTGTGCCAAACCATAATTTGCATGCAGAGTTGGTTTTCCTCTTCGGGTTTTGGCAAAATCATAAATATCGTCATGAACTAAAGTTGCGGTATGAATCAGTTCTGCGGCGAGAGCTAAATCCATCACTTCATCATTATCTTCGCCGCCGGCCGCTTCGTAAGCTAGCATAGCCAAAATCGGCCGAAATCTTTTCCCACCTGCGAGTAAAACTTCGCGAGCAAGAGCCATCGCCGGAGCCTGAGTACCTGACAACCGTTTCTGGACAAAATCTTCCAGAGCTTCGTCGAAAATATCGCGTCGGCGAGACAAACGAAGTTGAGTTTGCCGTAGTGAAGCCATGGTTGAACCTGCTCGTTGCTAGGGGTCGCATATATCAACGGGTGACTAACCGGAAGAACGGGTACAGTACGTGCTCCCTCCCTCGAGGTGGACGCTATGATGGAACGAATAATGCTCGGAACTATTGCTACACCATCATGTCCTGTGGCTGATTATATGGCTCGATTTCTAGACTCAGGTGATGCACCAGAGATTGATATCGACACAAAAAATGTTGAAACTTTGGAAACGGCTTTAGAAAATTTACAGAATGGAAATTTAGACTTAGTAGCGCTTCCAGCATATCTCCTTCACGGAAAACATCACTCAGTGCTGAGCGCAGATTGTGTTGTGCTCGGCGCTCGTACACCCCGCCAACCCAATCTAGTTTTAGTTTCTGAAAATAAAATCAATTACCAGCCGAAATCGGCGATAATACTTGCCGATTCGGGAATTGTGCGCCGCCAATTAAAACGTGCACGCAAAGGCTTGCGAGTGCTATCATTAGAGGCGTTTGCAGGAATTTCAGAATTAGGAGAGATACCTGAAAATGAGGAAGAACGAGTCGCTTGGATGGAAGCTTTACGCGAGAGCGGAACTATTGATGGATACATTATTCCTCGACCTATTTACTCTGCTTTGAATTTGAATGAACGCCGCCACGCGCTTCTACCTGATCCACACAAGCGTGGCGATGCACATTTTTTGCCGCCAGCATATTCAGATTTGGTGGTTTTTATTGGACGGAAACTCTTCCCTCGAAGCACCATGGAAAAAATATCAGAAATTGAAGGTGAGTCGATATGGTATGTCCAAAATCATCTCGTTAGCACATTGTCAACAGAAGATATTGATGATGTAGGAATTATGGTTCGACATCGGCATATTGCTGCGATTATGAAACAAGCCGATGTCGAAAAAGATTTGACGATGGAACAGGCATTTCACGACACTGAGGGCGAAGTAACTGAAGAAAATGTCTTGGTTGAAATAAGGATTGAAACTTTGTCTAGTGATGGTTCGCGAACGATTGCAATGAATAGAGTTACACCTCATGCTGATTTACAACATTCTACGATTAGTGCAAGCAAAGATTGGGGCGTATTATTACGAAGTGCCATGAATTCGGACATTGATTTCTTAAAACAGCAATAATCTGCTTAAATCATTGTTTTTCCACACACGGCGAAATATTTTGAGTGGGCAAAACCGGCTTGGCCTGCCATTGTTTTGCGGAATTGATATGATACCGAAGATGTGGCATCGGTCAAGAAGTGAGAATTTTGCAGACCGACCGAGTACTTTTGGACGCGCTCTATAGAGCGCGATTAATGGAACTTAGACAACGCGCCGAAGATGTAAATTTAGCAAAATCTGGCTCGGTGGAAGTGATTCGTGCGCGATTAATTCAACATCAAATCTTAGGAGAGGATGATCTTTCTTGGGAAGGAATACAATCGATGCCTCACAAAGAAATCGGAGAGGTTCTGAGAATTTTTGGTATCAAAACATCGGGCTCTCATAAGGAGCGTCGCCAACGACTTTGGCTGCATTTGAATTTCGATTCTCGGCGGATGACCATCGAGCGCCTCGCCGAGATTGGCAGAGAGAGATTACATGAAATGTGTCAACGACTCGAATTGCCATTAACGGGAAATCGAACCGTATTGATGGGGCGAGTCGCAGGAGTCCTGACTAGTCAAGGTCAGGGTTGGGGCAGAATCAAGCGAAGCTTGCGTAGAAACGGTTTACCCGATGTAGTGGAAGAGCAGTTTATGGAGCGAGATAATCATCCGAATTCAGTCGAAATACGATTAGATTTGGATCAAACATTCGATGAAATTGAATTGGAACCTGATGATACTGTTGAATCCGATTCAATCTTGGAAAATGCAAAGATGGCAGCACTAGAAGATGCGCATGATTCACTTATTCTGGGTTTCGAAGATTCTGATTTTGAAACCCAGGGTGCTATATTAACCATTCAAGCCAGAGTAGTCGATTTGGATAGAATGGTAGGAACAATTCTACGAGGTCACGGCGGGGTTTGGGGTGAATCGGAAACCGATTTACTTCTCAGATTAGCAAAGCGCCGTGGTTGGCCACTATCAAACCCCAAAATCTCTCAAAGGGTTGGCGAGGTTGGAACTGATATGGCCGAGATTAAAGGGGCAGAACTCAAGAATAGTGAGGATAATATTCGAACTGTTGATGATGACATCATGGAAAGGATTCGGAAGAAAATTTCAGAATCTCAAACGATGATTGGCGAAAATGAAAATTAATCATTCAAGTATTTGGAAGAAACCAAATCTCGGTTCGATAATTTCACATTTCACATCTCGTAAATCGTCGATAGCATCCTCAGCGACGAGTCGAGAAAATCCTGCTTGAACTGCAGCTAATACTAGAGAATCGTAAGGAACTCCTTGACCTTGATCTGCAATACTAATTGCAGTCTTGATCACATCATCGACATTTCCATCGGGCTCGGACGAAGTGGTTGGTGTGAATGGAACGCCGTCCATCACCGTCGATTGTTGGGGTTCAGGTGATGCGGTTAGCTGAGCATCAAAACTTTCAGTTGGGGCGGCCTCGAAATTCTCTGAAGAATTCATTGCCATTTGCAATCCTTGTAATACTCCAACCCGATAGATTTCTGCGTCGAACTCACCATAATGTCCTCTGGCAAGAATCATTCCATCGACTAAATCCTTTGGGACGCCTGCAGCTTCAAGTCCTGCTGGCGTCAAATCGGATTCAAGAGAAGCAGCTTGAGCATCGAGGCGGCGTAGTGTTGCTGCTGCCGTATCGACTAACCAGCGAACATAGGTTTCGCGCTCGACAACACAAAATTCCTCTGCGCGGAAGGATGTGAAAATTCCACCATCATCCGATTCGAACCAGCGGGCTTTGCCGATGACCATCATTAAGAATCGATCACCAGCTTCGAATCGATGAAGTAATTCTTCGATATCGGCGTGTAATTCAGGTTGAAAAGCAGCGACATTGAATCGATGCGTACCACCGGTAGCATCGCGGAGATGACCATTATACGATGGCCCATTATCGCCCTCTCGGCGTTCCAGTCTATCGATTACACCGCCGACTAGTGCGCGATTTATCTTAGCCCCGAGTTTGGTGATAATGAAAGAAGGATCATATTCACCCGAACCTTCCTCGGGTAGGTTTGCATCAGAATATTCCTGAGCAAAAATACGGATTGCGCTCTGACGAGCATTGCGAGGCGTAGTCTGTTGGATCACAAAACCACCCCCCAATTTTCCATAACAGATTTGGCAGCATCTTCTACGTTTGTCGAATCAAAGGTCATTTCTTCAGCCATTATCATCGCTCCTTGTTCATCGACGAGAGCACGCCCGTTGATGACGACATTGCGAGCAAGCAACTGATTTCGTAAACCTGCGACAAATCCTTCTTGTCCTTCTTTTGCAATCTCGGATTTCACAGCATCTAAATCAATGCCAAGATAAGATTCAGCGGGTGATCTAGCAAGAAGAAGAGAAGCATTGCTAACACCATTGTCGAGGACTAAACGCAAGCGCAAATCTTCATTTCCTCTTTGAACTCCATGTTCAGCACAAGCATCTTCACGCAGAACGCGACGGCATTCTGGGCAACGTTGAATAATTCCTGAATCCGATCGAACTGCGACGATGACGCCAGAGGTAGTGATTCCACGACGAGAGCCTCCTGAAACCAATTCAGTCAGTTCGACATCAACCCAATGATTTGCTGGATCAATGGATTCCCAAGGTTTGTCTGTAAGATTAGAAACCTGATCTAATTTATCGATGACCAAATCGGGTGAACCTTGCCAAAATTGCACACGTGCATTAGTCAAATGTAGAAAATCACCGGGTTTAGGTTCGATTTCGCACCATGCTGTCAATCGGCAGCGACCGGTTGGATCCATGACATCGCCACTACGAACGACACGCTCTTCACCCTCAGCATTAGTAAATGTTCGAGATTGCCAAGATTCGACTTGAACTGTTGTAATGATATCTCTCATACCATTCCTTAAGTCAGCGATTTGGACCGTAGTCGGTTCTGAGAGTTCTTCTGTGCTCGCGAACGATTTATCGTGAAATATCTCAATCATTGTACGATCATTAATATTGATTTCAGGAGTTTCCCGGAATTTCTTAACCATCGCACTATCGATTTTCACCAATGAACCAACTTCGTGTTCAATTGGCACCCAGGATAGAAATCCGATACTTCCTGTTGAATCTGCCAATCGGCCACGGACGATATCAATCGTACCACTTCCATCGCGCTTAACGATAACATCGGGTTTGCTTGCAATAATCCGAGCGACGATGTTGACAAAGCCTTCTTTCTCAGATGCTTTCACGATTGTTACAGGCTCATCCGAAATCGCTGGAACAGCAGGTCCACCCTCACGCAGGATTGTAACACGGGATGAACGATTGATGTTTATCGAGCGCTTATCATTCCATTCGTTTACCGATACGCCCTCGAGACGGACAACTGATGAAGGAGCCAAATTAGCTCCATGATCTCCCCAATCTTTGAAATCCCACCGCTCGCGCTTATCCGAAGATTCCCAAGGATTATCTTCAATCCAACCGAATGCAATCTGCTTTTCTTCGTCGCGAACCATTTGAATTCTCGGCGTATATGTTACTACTCCGACCTCGATTGTGACATTTTTATCATCCGAGCCGAGGTCTGCAAATCTGCCGACTTTCTTCTCAACCCTCGCAGGTTGAGCGAAAGTGGGACTTTGCTCTTGACCGGAGGCAGCCTGGAATTTTCGAATTACAGATCTAAGAGCATCCTCTGGTGGAATCAAAAATTCTTCCTCGTACCGTCGGAATTCTTCAATTATCTCCGCTTCATCTGCTTCTTTGCATTCTTGCTTTACGACAGTTACCTGCGCGCTATATCTATCATCATCTGACATGGTTGGTTCACCTACATCAGTCAGAAAGTAACGAGCCTACTTGAACAACCGATGCAGCTGACCACGAGACAATTTCTCGAAGCATAGCTGGAGCATGGGAACGACGTGCATTTTGGGGTAGACTCAACACTTCCAAACCTCCGGGAGACTCTTGCTGTCGAGTCGGTCTTTGAACATGTGCATTCAATTCGCTGAATTTTGCACCGACGCAGTTTTGTTTCGATACCGTTTCAGATGAGTCAATGAGTGCCGGCGAGATATGCAAGTTTGGCATTATAACTGCTTCAGACCGAGCCAGTGCAGGTGATTATGAGGATATTTCAGGTCCTGCAATCGAAACTTTTCTTTCTGAAGTATTAACTTCTCCTTGGCAAATTATTCGAAAATTAATTCCTGATGAACAATCTGAAATTGAAGCCGCATTAATCGACTTAGTCGACAATCACAACTGTTCAGTTATTGTAACGACTGGCGGCACTGGACCGGCTCCTCGAGATGTGACTCCTGAAGCCACCGAATCGGTTTGTCAGCGAATGCTTCCAGGTTTCGGTGAGCAGATGAGATCAATTTCCCTGCAATATGTCCCAACAGCAATTCTATCTCGACAAACAGCAGGAATAAGAAACGAATCACTAATTTTGAACCTCCCTGGTTCACCTCGTTCTATTCGAGAAATTCTCAATGAAATTTTCGCCGCTGTACCATATTGCATCGATTTAATCGGCGGCCCATACATCACTACAAATCCAGATGTTGTCGATGCCTTTCGCCCACCACATGCCCGTCGCGAAAATTGACAAACAATAGTTTGTTATTGAACACAAATACACGTTGGATAAAGGATTAATCACGTGTGTATGCATTATTGATGAAGGAATTATCATAAAATAATTTGGCTTGAACTGACGAATGGTTCATGACAGGCACAGCAGCCGCCCGCCCATGGCGAAAATGAAAAGTGGCGACATGGCAAGCGATAGGCCGGCTGACGAATTGCGTGAAATTGAGGTGACAATGGACTTCACTCCTAACGCATTAGCATCGATTCTTTACAGACAAGGTGACACTACAATCCTCGCATGCTGCACAAAAGCCTCCTCACTTCCTCGTTGGTTCCCACGTGATTCACAACGTGGTTGGGTTCATGCAGAATATTCACTATTGCCTGGTTCGACCGATTCTCGTTTCCGCCGTGAGCGCGGCGGAGCTAAGGGTCGTACCCAAGAAATCGAGCGACTGGTCGCTCGCTCTCTACGTGGAGCGATTGATCTCGAACAGTTGGGACCTCATGCATTGACAATCGATTGCGACGTACTAAACGCAGACGGCGGTACTCGATGCGCTTCGATTACAGCAGCTTGTATAGCACTCCGCCTCGCAGTACGACGACTTATCGAATCAGGTGAATGCCTTCCAATCGATTTGCGTCCAACCAAAGAGCAACTCAAGAATGGTTGGATCGCACCAGAACTTTCAGCAGAAGAACGTACTGCGCACGAAGCTGCAGTGATTCCTCACGATGTTGCAGCAATAAGCGTCGGTCTATTAGGAGAGGATGTCTATCTCGACCTTGATTATATCCTCGACAGTAATGCAGACGTCGATATGAATGTGGTTATGACAAATGATGGTGAGTTTGTCGAAGTACAAGGAACCGGGGAAGAATCTACATATTCACGAGAGCAACTTAACACATTACTAGATTTAGCAGAAAAGGGCACGAAATTATTGCATGAAATGCAGCAAGATGTGCTCGAAAACGCTAACTGAAACCACGGAACAATTGAAGTGGAAAGCACGGTGGCGAGAGCGTTAGGGGACTGTAGCTCAGTTGGGAGAGCGCCGCACTGAAGATGCGGAGGCCGCTGGTTCAAGTCCGGCCAGTCCCACCAACAATTCCCCACTATGCATCCCTTAATGTATACTCCATCTAGGGTACCCTATGATCCGACACTGCTTCGATTCGGACTCCATCCACCTATCCATAGCCCCAATCCTATCATTACAATCTGGACGAAAAGCCTCACTATATGTCCAGTAGGTGAAAGGGAGGCTCCATCACCCAGCTCTATATCATAAATCCACATGTATAGATTAGCAGGATAAATTAGGACGAGGAAAGCAGCAGCAGCGTATCCTGAAATCTCCTTGGTTTGAGGTATAATCAATCCAATTCCCAGCAAAATCTCTGCCACACCACTTGCTAAGACCCAAAATTTGGGTGACCCAAGTATTGACGGAACTATGGGTTCAAACCAATCAGTATCGGTGAAATGCAACAATCCTGTGTATAGGAAAAAAATACCGAAAACTGCCGCCAAGATTCTTCGCAGTTCCATACTATCCTATTTCCAGTATACACGCTCTTTCAGAACAAATCGTCATCATCATCAGATTTCGTTTCAATGTCCATCATTTTACCAGACTTCGTAGCGGTCTTTTTCTTGCGAACGACAGTAGTTTTCTGATCAGACTTAGCCTTCTTTTTCACAGTAGCCTTTTCATTGGCTTGCTCAGCATTTTTCCGGTCCGCTTTAGCCTGCTTTTCCAATTCTTCCAATTGTTCTGGCGTCATTCCGGATTCTCGTGCGAGCTTGACTCTACGCTCATCGCGAGCACGGATTTCGAGAAGTCTCTGACGAGCCTTGTCATAATGTTGCATCATGTACATTGCATCGTGCTCGAGAAGTGGTGAATCGGAAATAATCGTAATATCGAGCCAGTCGCCTTCCTCTGCGAGATATTCTGCGAATGGTTCGAATTTCAAATCTGATTTCTTGATTTGTGTGTAGTGTAGAGCATTACCCATGCGATGTTCCACGCCGGCAAAGTGGCAGAAGAATTTCTTGCCGCCGTAAGTTTCGCGAACTTGATCGAACAATTCCGCGTAATCTTCACTAGTCTTCATTCGACCATGGCCACGAGCGTGAATATGTGCCATATTGATGACTGGTACGGTGCCTTCGACGTGGTTGCATACCTCGAGAACTTCTTCGACGGTTCCCCAGAGTTCTTGTCTGCCCGACATTTCAATTCCGACAAGGGAAGGCTCGGCTTCGTGAACCCACGGAAATGCTGCATAATCCTCCTCCTCCTTCGCATCTCCCCAAATTGAGTGGACTCGGTCGACAATTCCTGAAAAAATATTGGCTACCGCTTCATTCGCCTTCGTCCCAGGATCCCACTCTCCATATGGCCCAACGTGGTAAGTTAGATGACGAGCATTGAGAATTTTTCCCGCTTGCATACTCGATTCCATCTTTAACAAAGTTCGATTTCTCTCTCTTCGATTTCCGAGTAACTCGGCATAATATGGGCCGTGCATGTTCATTTCAATATCTGAATTCCATGATAAAATCCCAGCCTGCCAGTACTGATCGAAGTGTTTTGGCTGGATGGTTCGGACGGTTTGAATCTCCATCGCATCAAGTCCGAGGACGGTGATATCGTCCATACCTTCAACGATGGTTCGACCTTTACAAGACAGTGGCACTCCGGCCGGACCCATTCTTAGTGGCATATGCTACACTCCCGCAGGACTGGCCGAATGGGTGTCCCTACAAAAGGGGTTGCGCTCTTACCCCTTTGGGGTAGGCGCAATTCAAATGAATTAAATCAGTCTGTAGGTTGAAATTCATGCCATTTTAGGAAATCTCAATCAAGACCGTGCCGCTGACTCTACGCCAGCGATGCCGGTTCCTGCACTCGGTAAATTACTCAAATATCGAGCTAACCACTCCAATGATTCCAATCTATCTTTTGTTTCTATTTTTGTCGAGCCGAGAGCATGTTCAATGCTTGCCATTCTACGATCAGGATCGTAACTACAGACATGAGGTGTCAAGCCACGAAGGCGAATTTCATGCAGTAATTTTTCTTGTGGAATTTCTTCTATTTTTGATATTGCTGCGAGTGCTGCGGGTGTAAAAAATAGCACATGAATTTGCCGAATGCGCTCGATGACAGAGCCCCAAGTTTCTGCTAGTTGTGATGGATTTATTGGAATATCGATGAGCATCACAACCCTCGCACCTTCGAGTTCACCGATGGTCATACCAGCACCCCAAGCGCTTCGTGGCGAATCGCCCAAGAGAGTAGTTTGGGCGGAGTTTACCAACCAATGAATTCCGAATGTCAATTCTCTCCAGTCAATTTCGCCGTGATTGAAATTAGCAAATTGAGATTCTTCTGGAGAGGTTACATATGATGACTCTGCACCTAGATTGGAGCAAAATGAAAGCAATTTTAGGACATTATCTTCGGAGTTTGGCGCACCAAATCCAGCAAATTTGACATCGCTTATCGACATCGATAATCAATCCATTTTCCAGCGTAGCAATGCGATAACTCCACCTAATCCCAAGAGTTGCTGCGCTGAATCATGCTCTTGAGAAGATTGAATCACTACCCCTCTCGAAGCCTCGACTGTTCCCACAATTTTTTCCCAATCATTTCGTATTGATGAGTTGGGGCTTCGCAAAAGTGCTGCATCGATAACTAAGGTTTCGACAGCACCAGCATCGGCAGCCTCAGCGATTTGCACCGGCCCATAAGCGACTGCCCCGTCAGTTGAAATTCGAGCCAATCCTTCCTCGATAGATTTGATTTGTTGAACCAAAGCATGCTCACCGAGAACGGCATCTGCCAATCCTTTTGCCAATACTTCATTGGCTCCGGAACGGCCTCCAATAGAAGTCGCCGAATTCAATATTTGATTTTGAGCACCTTGCGAGCGAAGGTGGCTCTCGAATTGCTCGCGAGCCATACCCGGACCGCAAATTACCAATGGAACGCGGTCTGGAAAAATCATTTGAGATTCTTTTGCGACTCGCTCGAAAAATCCACGACGGACGCTAGTCGAATCATCGGCCCGTTTGCCACCACCTCTCATCGAAAATTGAGAAACTTCACGGATTCCGTGAGTCGATACTTGGTACAAAACAATCTCATCATTTTCGACTACTATCAATGCGGTTTTCGCTTTCGAACCAGCGGACTGAGCTTCACGTAACAGAGTTTTATCAGATTTAGGTAATCCACCGGGCATTGTCAATTCAATCTCATCTCTCGAAGAAATGATGTGAGTATGGTGTGAGCCGATGTCAATTTTCGCTTCTTTGATTATTCCATGAGCACGTAAATTGTCAGTAAATACAGCAAATTCAGTTTTTTCGACCTCGAGCACTATCCACATCGGCTTGCGTTCAGCACTCTTCGCTCGCCCTTCATTTTGGGTACCAGTAGATGAATCTCGACGATGTGAGAGCATACCTACCGAACATCCGGGGCGGAAAACTTGAGCCAAAACCCAGAGGTCATCTTCTGTCTCAACACGAAGTCGAACGCCTTCATCGAGCCGCTTGACCTGTCGCAAATCACCACAACCTAACCAAAGACACCAGTCAATTGACCGTCTTCATCCATATCCATGTCCATAGCCGCAGGTCTTGTAGGTAGCCCAGGCATAGTCATCATTGAGCCGCAAATTACGACGATAAATCCAGCGCCGGCATTCAGACGAACCTCACGAATAGGTAGAGTAAATCCAGTCGGAGCGCCGAGTTCTTTCGCCTCATGACTGAATGAATATTGAGTCTTAGCCATACAAACAGGAAGTCTGTCAACGCCCCACGACTTCATTGTCTCAAAGGCCTTGTAAGCCTGAGGTGAGAAGTCAACAGTGTGAGCGCCGTAAACATTTGTTGCAATGCGTAGAATTGTCTCATCCACACGCATTCCTGAATCAACGATTGGAGAGTAAGGCCTTCCCGCTTTTTCATGGGCAGCACACGCCGTAACAACAGCATCGGCAAGATTCACAGATCCAGCTCCACCCTTAGCATGGCCTTCAAAGAGAACGACATCTTTTGCACCGGCTGCAACCGCTTCTTTACGGATAGCTTCAATCTCAGCATCAGTATCTGAAGCGAAGCGGTTGATTGAGACAATAACTGGCAAGCCAGTCATAGAAATATTTCTGACGTGACGACGCAAATTTGTCGCAGCACCCGCTTGCGTCGCCTCGACATTTTCAGTTTCTAATTCATCGACAGGAGGTCGCTTGCCACCGCCGGTAGAAAATCCACCACCGTGCAATTTCATGGCTCGAACGGTGGCGTTAATGATTACACAATCAGGCACTTTTCCAGAAGCGACAGCCTTGATGTGTAATGCTTTTTCAGCACCCATTTCAGCACCGAATCCTGATTCAGTAACAACATAATCAGCACATGATAGAGCCAAATCATCAGCGATAATTGAGGAGTTACCATGTGCGATATTAGCGAATGGCCCACAGTGAACAAAGGCAGGATCTCCCTCGAGAGTTTGAACGAGATTTGGCAAAAGTGCATCGCGCAATAACAGAGCCATCGAACCTGCTGCACCAAGTTGCTCGGCGGTGACCATCTCTCCATTATTCGATTTAGCGACTACAATTCGACCAAGGCGATCTCGTAAATCGACATAATCGCGAGACAAAGAAAGAATCGCCATTACTTCACTTGCAGCGGTGATATCGAAGCGGTCGGTTCGCACAACTCCATTCATTTTTCCGCCAAGACCGATAGTTACTTCGCGTAGAGATCTATCGTTCATGTCGATGACTCGTGGCCAAAAGATACGGTTTGTATCAATATCCAACTCATTATCCCGATGAAGGTGATTGTCGAGAATTGTAGAACACAAATTGTGCGCTGCGGTTACTGCATGAAGGTCTCCGGTGAAATGCAAATTGATTGCCTCCATCGGTAAGACTTGCGAAAAGCCGCCGCCAGCAGCGCCGCCTTTGATTCCGAATACCGGCCCCATCGAAGGTTCGCGAATTACACATGCTGCATTATGGCCACGGCGGTTCAAACCTTGATTCAAGCCAATCGACGTGACGGTTTTTCCTTCACCGAAAGGAGTCGGATTAACTGAAGTTACCAAAATTAGAAAACCTTGCTTCCCACCTCGCTTCGCTTTCATAGATTCCCAATTGACTTTCGCGATAGATGACCCGTGCATAATCAGGTCACTGCGCTCAAGTCCGAGCTTTGCTGCAACCTCTTCTATGGGTGCAGGCGTGGCCTGTCTTGCTATATCCAAGTCGCTATCCATTGACCAATCGGCTCAACTTACTCACTTGAAACCTTCATTTGGAACAATTCACACGAGAATCTGTGGCAATACCGGCGTACTGGGGAATCGCGGGTTATCCTATCGCTCACTCGATAACACCAAAGTTGTTCACTATCGTAGGAGAATCGCTCGGAATGTCTGGGACTCAGTGTGTTTTTATCGAGGCTGAATCGATAGATGAATTTGAAGAAAATATTGCCAACCTCGACGGGGAACTTTGGCTGAGTTGTACAGCGCCACTGAAACATTCACCACAGATTCGATTGGGAGTGAATGGACCAAGAGGTGTGAATGCTGTTAATCAATTGAAGAGAGTCGACGGAGATTGGTTGGCGACAAGCACGGATGGTGTAGGATTTATTGCTGCTTGTCGCCATATCGAAGTCGAACCACGAGGGAGTATTTTGCGAATACGTGGAGGTGGTTCAGCAGCTCGGGCAATCGCAGCTGAATGGGCTGCAGCTGGAGGTAAAATCATCCCAGTCACTGGCCGACGAGCATTGATCAGCGGACCGTGGGATGGAGCGATAATTATCGATGGGGGAAAAGCTGAAGCAGACATCGCCATCGACCTCGATGCCGATGCTGGCGGCGGAGATTCAGTCGAACTTTCAGCTAAATTACAGGTATCAATTTCCTACGGAGAGGGTGCGAATTCTGATGAATTCGCAGTAATTATGGTCGTAGCTCAGCATTTAGAAGCATGGAAAATACTCTATGCCCCTGAAAGAGCATCGGATTTACCCACATTGTCATTCCTCCTCGAAAGACTCTCTCGTTTCAATTAAATTCAGAACGACTAATGGTGCAATTAGCAGCCACCAAGTAATGATAGGTCCCGGCCCAATCATTAGTTTTCCATCGAAACCAATCAATGATTCATATCCTGGATCACCTTCTATTGGAGCGGTTTCAATGACATCGTCTCTATCCTCTTCATCTAATAATCCTAGATCAAATCCTATTGATTCGTAAGTGAATTCTATGCCTTCAAAAGAAATACTGTATCCACTATCTTGCCGGAAATGAGCAAATTGATTGACTTCAACAGTTTCTTGGGTATTCGTGTCGAATCCCCCTGTTGATGATTCATCGCCACTATCATTTCCATCAGAAATTCCAAAGTCAGTGGCTACCGCTAAAGGAATAGCGATTAGAATTATCAAAATTCCAATTACCCAAGTTGTAACAGTAGCAATTCTGATTGAGCGAATTGGACGTACAACAGATAGAAAAATAGCTGCGAACATAGCAATCATTGTCAGTTTTAGAATTCCTCGAGTCATATCAAGACATGAACCCGAGCAGGCTTGCCTATCCGATATTGATTCTTCTGAGTCATCTGCCAGGTCACTAGAATTATTTTCAGAGTCCGTTTGTCCAGGAGATACATCCTCTCGATTAATCCAGTATAGTAAGAGAGGAGTTGAATTATCTATCGAAAGTTCAAATGATTCTTGATTACTATCAATAATATATTCCGTCGTGATAGTTGGCTCCCTCTCAATCCCCTCTGAGTAGACGCCAACTGCTGTAATCTCAAACCAAGTACTCGACCAAGAGGTAAGAAGGAAGAGCCCAGAAAGGACAATTACAACCAACTTACGAGAGTTCATACAGCCAAGCCGAATCAGTCATCCTTTCTAGGCATGAGTATTGTAGCAGCACCTAGCATCGAGATTACGGCAAGTACACCAGGAGCTGGCAGAGAGCCTTTTTGCTTGTTCAATTCAGGGTCATCCCAATCGGAAATTCCGTCACCATCATCATCTTGATCAAAGTAATCAATAACACCGTCACCATCTGTATCAGTCAGATCTAAATTAGGGAGATAATCAGGACCTAAAATTTCGTATAATAATGAATTGTCATGTTTTGATTCCGGCGCAATATCTCTGAGTTCTGTAATCCCTAGAATATCTATTTTCGCAGCTCTTGCATTATCGCCATCGTAGTATTGGACATTGAGATTGATATCATGTTCCTTGACTCCGAAAACTGATGGACCAAGTAGAAGTTTTCCTGAATTCAAAACCGCAAAACCAACAACTCTTGAATCATCTGTAGTCCAAAATAAGAGCGCACAGGATTCTTCTAAATCAAGAACGGGTTCACTAGGAATATTATCCTCTACTAACTCATCGAGCTTTTCAGCGAAGGCTTCCATGGTCTTATTCAGATTAGATTCCATCAATGCCTCCATCATACTTTCTAACCTTTCAAATTCCTCTGAGCCTTCCATTGAACCATCATTCTCGTCAGATCCATCTGAACAATCAACCTCGCCATCGTTCTCCCAAGAAGCAGGTATTTCCTCTCCGTTGTCACATACGAAAACGCTTTCTCCTCCTCCGCCGTTCTCGTCTGAACCATCAGAACAATCAACCTCGCCATCGTTCTCCCAAGAAGCAGGTATTTCCTCACCGTTGTCACATACGAAAATGCCATCGCCGCCTTCGTCACCAGAAATCTCCTCCATCCATGATTCAATCTGCTCTTGAAGAACCGAGGACAGTTCCTGTATTCCATTGTCGAAAGCCGGGGCGAGTGATTGAGCCATCATGACAGCCATACCTGGCGATAATGGAGCGGCTAAACCGCACTGAACTTCTACGGTAGTGTCATCTATAGTCAAGTCTTCATTTCCACTAACTGGAGGACAATCCCAATTCCATTCAGCCATCTGACCCTCTATATTTTGGAAACTTTCAGAAAAGGCACCTTGTCCAGGCACATTGTCTGATAATTCAACGTTGAAAGTGTCAAGATTCACTCCTATCTCCTCTGTCGGGATACCACTAATTCCTACCGATAAGGAGTAACCAGTCAATGTGGTAAATGTACCCTCGATGATACCGCCTCCTGAGTTGAACTCGCCAGACTCATCTGAACCATCAGAACAATCATCCTCGCCATCGTTCTCCCAAGAAGCAGGTATTTCCTGTCCGTTGTCACAAGTGAATATTCCATCCTCATTGGATTCAGATGGCTCTTGATTGAGTTGTTGCAAGTAGTCAAGCGGGTGATCAACTCTCCATTCGGATGAAAGTGAAGGCACCTCCATGGAAATTGAGTATCCCAAATCTACCTCTGGAGCCTCAACTTCTCCGGCTGCTATTACTTGAAGATTCATCGAGAGGTCTGCAGCATTACTGATAACTCCACTCATTTCCAAATCTGCTCCATAAACCAGCAAGTCGGAATCGACGTACTCTACATATGTAGCATCGATTACCAATACCATTTCCTGAGAAGCACTGTACCAAATGTCAATGGATTCGTTAGTATCTACCCATGCTACTGTAAATCCGACATCAGCTAGTAATCCATGACGGACAGTTAACTCAGTTACTCTCTTGGTGACTTGATGAGTATTGCCATGAATATCCTGAATTTCTACAGTTTCATCATCATCCCATGACTCAATAAAGAAGTGACTAGAACCACTCAATACTTGATCAGAGTCGAGATCAAAACCAGCATAATCTGCTGCTGATTCAAGATCCTCATTGACAGCATTGGTATCTACACCGGTCATATCGAGAACATCATCTTCGAAGTCACCCCAATCATAAGAAACACCCCAAATTGCAGAATCGGAAGGACCGACTGCTGCTGCAGTGGGGGCAATTGAAGTCAACAATAAAAGGCATACGAAAGAAGAGAGAATCCTCTGGCTCATGATATAAGGAAAGACTACAATGACTTGAGGTTTTTGCCGGCAGGAGTCAGAGTGGAATGTTTCCATGCTTCTTTGGAGGAACCCATTCGCGCTTACTTCGAAGCGGCTTCAATGCCTGAATCAACTTCTTGCGGGTTTCAGCAGGTTCGATAACATCGTCCAACCAACCATTTCTCGCCGCAACATACGGATCACCAAATTTGGCGCGATACTCTTCAACCAATTCCGCTTGTACACTCTCCTTATCATCAGCATCTGCAATTTCACGCCGATGAATAATATTCACTGCACCATCAGCGCCCATCACAGCCAATTCGCCACTAGGCCATGCGATATTGTAGTCGGAGCGCAGATGTTTGCAGGACATAGCAAGGTAGGCGCCACCGTAGGCTTTTCGAATCACTACAGTCAGTTTTGGCACGGTTGCTTCGGCGTAAGCATAGAGCAACTTCGCACCATGTCGAATGATTCCACCCCATTCTTGCACCGTTCCAGGGAGAAATCCTGGCACGTCAACTAAGGTAACGACAGGGATATTGAAAATGTCACATGTACGGATGAATCGGGCTGCTTTTACCGAAGCATCGATATCGAGGCAGCCGGCTAAAATTTTTGGTTGATTTGCGATGATTCCAACCGGTTGTCCGTCAAGTCGCGCGAATCCGATAAGGATGTTTTCGGCGAAGGTTGGGAAAAATTCGAGGAAACGTCCTTCATCGACAATTTCTTTGATCACTTTGACCATATCATAGGGTTGATTTGAATTGGATGGAACGAGATTTACGAGTTTATCACAGGACCGATCCCATTCGTCCCCAGATTTGATGTTGAGAGGTTCTGCGAGCGTGTGATCTGGAAGGTAGGCGAGGATTTCAGCCGTAATATCGATGGCTTCATCCTCATCACCTGCGATTAGGCAAGCGACGCCGCTTCTACTTGCATGTGATTGTGCTCCGCCAAGTGTTTCTTCATCGATTTCACCGCTAATAATTTCAGGAATGAAATATGGGCTACGCATGAACATCTGGCCGTGTTCAGCGCTGAGGATGACGAAATCAGAAAGTCCTACGGCGAGAGCGCTGACACCAGAAACCGTCCCTAAAACTAGTGAGATAATTGGAATTCTGCCCGAACAAGCGACAAGGATGTCGAGTAGTTCTCCTGTTGCGCCTAAAGATGGAACTCCTTCTTGAGCACGCTGACCGTCACCATCCCAAATTCCGATTAATGGCAGTTGAGATTTTTCTGCAAACTCTGCAACCTTCTTGATTTTTTTTGCATGCATTTCACCCATGGTCCCTCCAAAGATTGAGTAGTCTTGGGCGAAACATACGATTCTTCGACCATCCATCATTCCATGTCCGGCGACAACTCCGTCCCCTAATGGCTTGAATAAATGCATATTATGGTCACTAGAACGATGTTGAACGAAGGCATCGACTTCGACAAATGAGTTGGGGTCGAGAAGCGCAGTAATGCGTTCTCGGGCAGTTTGCCGGCCTGATTCACGCAATTTTTTAATCGAAATCAGGTCGCCAGGATTCAAGGAAGATTGACGCATCGAGTCGAGTCTATCACTCGGAGATGCGCCTGCCATGACCCATCCCAAATCGCTCGCGGTTCTTCATAGACACGGAGGGGGCCTTCGCTGAAAATGAATCCTGAACAATAGATTAGACTCTCGCAACTAGTCGATTCTACTCAACGAAGCCAGGCCAATTACGCATATAATCCACAAAAATCGGACTGAGTCCTTGTGAGAGTAGGTGTTCTTCTGTGAATGGTGGTCGTTGCGGGTTATATTCGGGGTCATTCAAATTTGATGCCCAGTTTGCATGTCCGATTCCTGAACGTGCCACAGCGACTAGGTCAGCACCCTGCTCGATGACCTCAAGAGCCTGATTCGTTGACCAAATTGCTCCAGCAGAGATAATCGGAACTTTTCTCGAAATTCTCTCTGCAAATATCTCGGTGATAGGCCGGGGGTCCTCAAAATGAGTGGGGGGGACAAAGCAATCCCAGCAAGAAATGTGGATGAAATCGAGGCCTGCCTCAACTAGGAGGGAGGTGAGGGAGAGGGAATCATCCATTGTCACACCAAGTTTTCTGTACTCAGGTGAGATGCGAACTCCAATCATGAATTTCTCGTTCGTGGATTCTTTAATTCTTGAGAATATTTCTAGAAGGAAGCGAGCACGATTCTCTAACGAACCACCCCAACGATCCTTGCGTCGGTTTGTCTCGGTTCCAAGGAATTGACAGATTAGGTATCCATGAGCTCCGTGAATCTCAACTCCGTCGAAGCCAGCCTTCTCACAACGAACCGCTGCTGCTGCGAAGGAGTCGATGAGAGATTCAATCTCAGTCTCAGTTAATTCCCTTGTTTCCCCAGAATCAGAATCGCTAGTAGGATTTACACTCGAAGATACTGGCTGAACCCCAGTCAAGCGTTGAGGACAGCGCATTCCACCATGGAATATCTGAGCCAAAGACACAGCTCCTCGGTCACGAATCTCAGTAGCAAGTCGAGTCAAGCCCGGCAATTGGTGGTCACCCCACACACCCATCTCACCTTCCCAACCTTGGCCTTCAGGAACCACGTGAGAGGCAGCGGTAGTAACAATCCCAAAGCTGCCTTCAGCCCTGCGCAGAAGCCACTCTATTTCTTGCTCGGATAGAGTTCCATCAGGATTACTCTGTTGGTTAGTCATCGCCGCGAGAACTGAACGGTTTCGAACTTCAAGACCAGTCCTTGGGAAAGAAAATGAATCATCAGGCCTGGTCATGCGAATTCACCTGTTCAGCGGCGGGCATCGGTGGGATTCTCACCGCACAAATCCTCAAGCCAGCCGGAAGAGACCGTATCGCGCCCACCATCTCGGCTGAGTAAATGATGTAACTTCACCAATCCAGAACTAGGTGGGCACAGCGAGCCGTGTCCAATTATTCCAATTTCTTGCTGAACACGCCCCTTCGAATAAACATCCAAATGAACTGGGCCGTGAATTGTTTGGGTGGTCACTACAACTATGCCACCTGAATTACAATAATCTTCAATCGTCAAACGCAGTTTGAGGTTTTCAGGTGAATCATTTTCAGGATCCTCAATCGGCAAATGTCCTAATCCCGTCCCATGGAAATATAGCGCATCATAACCGGCATCAATAGCGGCTTGAACCAAATCTGGTTGAAGATGAGCGCCGGCGACGAACTCGGCAATTCGCACATTCTCATCAAATAATTTCGGAGCAATCGCCCCGACTCGAGCATCGCTAACCTCCGCTTCACACATCTCGATGCTCGGACCTGAGCGGTCGACCAAAACATAGGCGAGCGCGTCCTGATTGATTGGCTTGAATGCATCTCGACGAGACGAATGATATTTGCGAGTCGCACATCCTGGAAGAACTGCACATTTTCCATCGGAGGACTCAGCATGAAGAATAACCACCGATGAATCTCGATAGCCGCTGGGTTCGGGTCCATTTACAGCCCAATGAACGGCTGCAATAAGGTTCTCAGCGGCATCAGAAGAGCCACGATCAGGCGAGCGCTGCGAGCCTGTCAGGACAATTCGGCCAGGTGGCCGTCCGCCTTGTCCCGCCCAGCCATAAGACATCGCGGCTGCTGAATAATGCAATGTATCGGTACCGTGAGTAATCACGACACCCACAGCGCCCTCAGCAAATGCTTGAGAAGTAGCCTCCAGCATCTTATTCCAATGCCGAGGGCGGATATCATCTGACCACATATTACCGAGTTTAACAGCGCGAATGCGAGCGATAGAGCGCAGTTCAGGAACAGCATCTAGCAGTTCACTCGGTTCAAACCGAGCTGTGACTGCCCCAGTCTTGTAATCGACTTTCGAAGCGATTGTACCACCGGTGTGAATTAGGTGAACGAGAGGAAGTGACTCATCTTGAGGAATAATTTCTGGTGATTCTTCCTCAATTATTTGTACTTCTTCGAGTAATTCAAGAGACAGAACATATGATTCAGGGAAAGAAATATTGTAGCCATTGACCAGCTTCAAAGTCACCAAATTCGGACCAGCTGCAGGCAAGGCAAGTCCTTCGTGGGAATCCTCACCAGACCAAGTCTTAACGACTATTTTCACTGGAGTACCAGGCTCCGGCCAATCGACCATGCCCGTGCGTTGCACCCATACTCAATGAATCAAACGCATGAGGCTTATGTCAAACCCACGTAGAAGCAGAGTATGATAAGCAGCGGGAGTAGAACCATCGGCAGCGTTGGGATGTTATCCACAAACCCTCTAAATTTAGCACTGATTATGGTGATAAAGAACGCTGCCAAACCTAAACCAGCGCCCACTAAAATAGTTGCACCAGCGTCCCCACTGTCTAAATTGACACTAGCATATAGAAGGAGGGTTGCCATACCTATCGGGCCGCCTCCAATAGCCATTCTCATAGCCGATGCCTCGCCGCTATCGATACCGACGAAATCACCGAAAATATCTCTATTGAATCCTTTGGGATCAACATTCATTTTTATTCCTGTAAGAAGCATTACGACCCCTACTATTTGCATGGCTAAAGTATATTCCATATCTTATTGTAAGTATGGAAGCAAATGAACATTCCTAAACCTAAAACCCTCAATGATTGTGCGAAAACATCATCACAATAATATCGTTGGCAAACAGTATGAAGGCAATTGGATTGACACTGACGTTATTGATGATAGCGAGTTCTTTCGCCGGTTGCACAGTTCCAGAAACTATCGATGAAGGAGGTGTCATCGCCCAAGAAGAAGCAGGTTGGGGTAACTCAACGAGAGTCATAATGAGTGTTACCTGGACGGATTCATCGGATATTAGTCAGGCAGGAAATATCGCTCTTGATATTTGTTCAAAACATGCTCCGATGCACGCAGAATCGTTCATTCTTCACAGTGCAAACGGTGCGTATGATAATGCAATTTTCCATCGTGTAATCGATGAATTCATGATTCAAGGAGGCGACTTTGAGAACTACGATGGAACTGGTGGATATGCAGCAAAATACTTCGGCGTGGGTACTGAAGCCGACCAGAGTTCATGGAATATTCCTAGTGAATTTGATGACCGATTAACGCATAGTGAAGGAATCCTTTCAATGGCAAGAAGTAGTAATCCAGATAGTGCTGGAAGCCAATTTTTCATTGTCGATAAATATACGACTGCTAATAGTTTAGACGGAGATTACACAATTTTTGGACGAACAGCAGACGCAAATTCACTTGATGTAGTCAACGAAATCTCACTCGTCAACACAAGTGGAAACAGACCCGTTCACGATGTCACGATAATTGCAACGACTAACGAACCGATCTCTGGTGATACCGTCGCTCGTGCTTGTCAATTTGTCGAATGAATTCGAAAGGTGATTCAGTGACAGCAGAAGTATTCGTGACAGACCGCTTAGCCAAGCGCAACGTCGCAGTGCTATTCTATGCCCAAGCGATTCTCGGCTCGCAACAATCGATCAATATTATTCTCGGTGGAATGGCTGGATTAGCCCTCGCCGAAAACAAAGCTTTGGCGACATTGCCAATTTCGGTGATGCTTCTCGCATCAATGATTTCCACAGGCCCAATTTCACTTTTCATGGGCAGATATGGTCGAAAAACAGGATTTCTCATCGGTGCAACTTCGGGTTTACTCGGAGGTTTATTTAGCGCCGGAGCATTATATGTCGGACGATTTGACTTGTTATTGGTCGGAGCAGCATTCACTGGAATTTTTCGTTCAACCCACGGTTATTTCAGATTTGCAGCAGCCGATACCGCCTCTGAAGAATTCAAACCGAAGGCGATTTCATTAGTTTTAGCCGGGGGTTTGGTCAGCGCTTTAATCGGGCCGGAATTAGTACGACAGACTACATTTCTAATTGATTCAACGCCATATGCTGGTGCATATCTGGCTGTGGTTGTAATCAATGTACTCGGAGCTTTAGGGATATTATTCCTCGATATTCCGACACCACCACGAAAAGAAAAAGGTGAGAAATCCGGACGGGGTATGAAAGAAATATTCAGTCAAAAGAAAACTATCGTCGCTGTAATATGTGCAATGGTATCTTACTCTTTGATGACACTTGTAATGACTTCGACAACATTGGCGATGACGAATTATGGATTCACAACTGCACTGGCTGCAGATGTGGTAAGGTGGCACATTGTGGCAATGTTCGCACCGAGTTTCTTTACAGGAGCAATCATCGTTCGATTCGGCCATCTTCGTGTAATTTCAATTGGATTGATACTACTCGGAATTGCCGGTTTTATCGCAGTTAATGGAGTTGGAATTGAAAATTTCTATCTA
>LWDU01037128.1_pt1 | contig 25120 bp, 27 predicted proteins | sample 727161 | NCBI WGS metagenome assembly LWDU01 (sample SAMN04566230, study PRJNA314399) | hydrothermal vent metagenome | isolation source: deep sea hydrothermal plume seawater | place: Mexico: Gulf of California, Guaymas Basin | collected 2004-07-11
ACCGACCTTGAACATATCATTGACGATGTACTTCAACAGGTCACCTCTTAATTTTCGTCTTGACTTTTCCATTCATAGATTGATACTAAATAGAGTATCATGATGTTAAAGACTATTCGTAAGGAAAAAGGACTTTCACAGCGCGAATTGGCCGCCAAATGCAATATGAGCCAGACTTTCCTTTCCAACGTCGAGAATGGCCATTGTGATCCATCATTGAGTACTCTCAAGAGGCTTGCAAAGGGACTAGGAATCACAGTAAGTAAATTGGTGGAAGAACCGAAACCTTAGAAGAGGAGGAAGCAATGGGCGTCAAGGTGAGAGAGAGACCGCTTGGGAGCGGGAAGTGGTGGATCTTTACTGATTATAAGGGAAAGCGGTGTGCCAGATATATACGCTCTGGCAAACGTGAGGCCGATAAGATAGCGGAAAAAATCGCTTCCAAGTTGGACGTTCTAACATCGGCCAAGAAACAAGGGGTGAATATCTCAATCCGTCAAGTGGTTCTGGATGATCCCAATCGGATAGTAAAGGAGCCGGTCAATAAAGGGCCGAAATTAGAAGAATACGCCTCAGAATGGATTGATGGTTGTGAAACAAGAGGACTTAAACACACAACCTGCCGAAGTTATAAGGGGCTTTTAGACAAACATCTTCTTCCGGCACTCGGAGACATGGCGCTAAGTGAGATCAACCGGAAAATGGTCAAGGAGCTTGCCATTGAGAAACGAAAAGCAGGTTCTTCTCCCAGTACTGTTCGGCTTATTCTCGGCACGTTATCGGTTATCTTCACATCGGCAATTGATGATGACATCGTTGCTCACAATCCGGCTTTGCGTCCAAGTAAGTTCATGAAGATGCGTGGAAAGCGGGATAACATCAATCCTTTTACCCATGAAGAGGAAACGATATTCTTGCAAACCGTACAGGAGTATAAGCCCCGCTTCTATCCACTATTTCTCTTCCTTTTGAGGACTGGTTGCCGGATCGGTGAAGCGGTTGCGGTTCAGCATGGTGATCTTGATTTTCATGGACGCTTCATCGAGATAAGGCAAAACTGGACCAATGGACAATTAACCACACCTAAGAATGGCAAGACTAGAAGGGTCGATATGTCAAAGGGGCTTGCGAAGGTCTTGAAGGATCACCTAACAACCTTGGAATTAGAGGCAGCGGTAAATGGGAAGAAACGACCTCAATGGGTATTTCCCAATGAAATTGGTGGAATCTTAGACCCGGATAATCTTAGGAGCCGGGTCTTTTACAAGGTACTTGAAAAGGCTGAACTCAGGCGGATCAGGATACACGACCTCCGCCATACCTTTTGCAGTCGCTTGATTACTAATAACGAGAGTCTCGCTTATATCCGAGACCAGATGGGACATAGCAGTATTCAGGTCACGGTTGATCTGTATGGACACTTGGTTCCTGGGAGCAACAAACAGGCAGTTGATCGGCTTGATGAGCCTGTGGAAAAACCGAGAACTGAGGAAAAATCCGCAACTATCCGCAACCAAGATTGAGGGGGTCATTCACATGAGAGGGGAAAAACACCATAACTCATTGATTTTACTGGAGCCGGCGAGTGGGATTGAACCACCGACCTGCTGATTACGAATCAGCTGCTCTACCACTGAGCTACGCCGGCAACGAATGTTCTTAGCACTGGAAAGTGTGAGTCGTTACGTGCTTCTTACTCGGACAAGGCTTCAGAAATAATGATCTTTTTTCGAACAACCTTGCCAATCGGTCCCATCGGACCAAGATCTTTTCCATCCAGATAAACACGTACGCCACCTGCATTCCCAAGCGTCAAAAAAAACGACTCCTTCGCTCTCCAACGCACCGTGTCTTCCGGTTGGAGCATGGCCTCTTGTATTTCATCCCCATCAAGGGTGACCTGCACCCAAGAGGAGGAAACTGCCTCGACAAGCAGGACGGAAGGAGTCGCAGGTTCATCTGATATCAGATCAGGCGTGTCATCAGGCTTCTGACCAGAGTCATGGTCTGATAACGGTGCCGTAGCCGTAAGAGGAAGCTCTTCTCCCGCTTCTGGCAAAGGGTTTTCTTCTTCCTCAGATACATCCCCTACCTCTGAAAGTTCTCCATCCTGATCACCCGTTTCCAGAACGGGTGGTCCAAGCACCTGAGGCACCTCAGGAGAAATGACTTCTTCCAAGGAGGTTGTTTCAGGAGAAGAGGGTTCATCTTCTTCCACACCTTTCTTGGGAAGGACGACGGTGAGAATAAGCAAAAACAGGATTAGAGCACCCACAGACATGACCGTCCAGGATGGAAACGGAAGACGATCAGGCCTCCCTGCCTGAATATACGGAGGGGGTTTATCCTCTGCTCCTCTTCCCTTTCGCGGTTTTTCTGATTCAACAAGTTCCGAAAATGCATCAAGGACCTCGTCAATATCTAATTCCAGGCATAGGGCGTAACCCTTTACAAAGCCCTTCGCCGAAACCATATTGGGAAGAAGGTCAAACCTATTCTCTTCGATCGCCCGAATAAACCGGGGCGAGATGCGGGTTCGGCCAGCCATCTCGTCGATCGACAGTTTTTTCGCTTTCCGCGCTTGTTGGAGGTAGTCTCCCAGGTTTTCCATCAGGCCTGCTATGTTATCGTGTTTTTATCGTTACTGGAGGGCATCCAAAAACTTTTCGGCTTCCTGCGCCGACTGACTCTGAGGCGACAACTCGATCACCTTTTTAAACTCCTTCGCAGCCAAATCCTTAGAACCTGTTTTCAAGTACGAAAAGGCCAGGTTGTAATGTGCATCAAGATAAGCCGGTGCTATCTGCAATGCCTCCTGATACGAAGTAATCGCCTCTTTGAGTCTCCCCTTTTGGTGATACACCTTTCCCAGCCCGTTGTGCGCAACAATACTTTCAGGATCAAACCGGAGAACATCCTTAAACTCCCTCAGGGCATCGTCATATCTCTCTTGTTTGAGATAGAGAGATCCTAAGTTCCAATGGGGGAATTGCGGGGTGGCATACTCTGTATTTTCGAGAGCCTTGTGATATTCGCCGATCGCCTCTTCAAATTTTCCTTGTCTTTCGTGAACCGTTCCCATGTAGTTATGCGCTTCGGAAAACCTTGGATCTATCAAAAGTGTTTTCTTGAATGACACGATGGCCTCAGCATAGTCCTCTCTTTTAAAGTGAACATCCCCAAGGGCGTAGTGCGCATCCCGGTTACGGGGGTCAAGCTTAACGGCCTTTTGGAACTCGATATAGGCCTTCTGAAGATTTGGAGGAATATCCCGTGAATACGCAATGCCAAATTTGTAGTGCGCCGTGGAGTCCTTTTCTTTCTTGAGTCGTGCTTCTGTCATACCGCAAGCGACCCAGAACGGAAGAAAGACCAGGACAAACCACACTCTATATTTAAAGAACCCTGCCCCGAAGGGATGGCGACTGCGCTCGCTTTGCGTGTTCATGACACCTCTGGCTTATTATCGGAAGAACGGGGTTGATAGCTATACGGGTTCAAGATTAATGGCTCTCAAAAAAGGTAAGCGCCTTAAATTCTTTGTATCGACTGGCAATATCATCTGCCGTTAACGAACGCAGGCGATCAAGGCTGAAGGCTTCTACATTGAAAGAGGCCATCGCACTTCCATAAATAACCGCCTGTCGAATGGTGACATCATTCACCGCGCCATTCTTGGAGAGGTAACCCATAAACCCTCCAGCAAAGGAATCTCCGGCACCGGTTGGATCAAAGATGGACTCCAGGGGAAAGGCCGGCGCGGCAAACATGGTTTGACCATTAAACATCAAGGCACCATATTCCCCCCGCTTGATGACAAGAATTTTCGGACCGAGAGCGAGAATTTTCTTGGCTACCGCCACAAGGTTGAACTCTTTTGCAAGCTCACGCGCCTCACCATCGTTGATCATTAGGATATCAACTTCTTTCAGTATCTCTAACAAGGCAGCTCGTTTTCCCTCGATCCAGTAATTCATCGTATCACATGCCACCAGCTTCGGATCCTTGACCTGCCTGAGAACATCCAACTGAAGTTCGGGATCAATGTTGGCCAGAAAAACAAAGGGTGAGTCTGAATATGTTGCCGGAAGCCTGGGATGAAAGGTCTCAAACACATTGAGCTGTGTCTCAAGAGTCTTCGCCTCGTTCAAGTGAAAACCATATTCACCTCGCCACCGAAATGTTCGACCCGGCTGTCGTTCCACCCCGTCCGTATCAATACCGCGCTCCTTCAGAAACTGAAGATGTGAGTCGGGAAAATCCTCGCCCACCACGGCGACCATCCGGACCTCTGTAAAATAACTTGCCGAGGTCGCAAAATATGTCGCGGACCCCCCTAAAACCTCATCGGCCTCACCAAAAGGGGTTTTCACAGAATCAAACGCTACGGAACCGACGACCAATAAACTCATCTCTCTCCTTTGTGACCTATCCAGATCTAAATACTTCGTTTTAGCAATTCTTTGGCTTACTGCTTCCCAGATTTTTTTTCAAAGCCTTATCCAGGGCCGCAATCAGGTTGCGGCTCGTTGAGTTTAGGATGTCTTCAACGCGGACACGCTCTTTTTCTCCGGGCTCGGTGACTTCGGACTGACTGGTCCCGATCCATACGGCCTTTCCACACTCACTGTCCCAGAGTTCTCCCCGAAGAGAGACCCGTTTATAGACCGTAACAGGGATGTGACTCGGACCGGAAGAAAAAACCGAGATCAAACCTCCGACGCCCCTTTCTGCCTTCTGCATCGTCCGGGTCGCAGTATGCTTATCGTTAAAGAGAATCTCACCGATAAAAAGATAACGAACCTCCTCTATCCTCCCCCATTCTCTCAGGCCATCCACATCCATCGACCTGCCTTCCTGATAACGGCGAAAAAACGCTTTATATTCCGCCTGTTTCTCTGCGCTTTTTATTTTCCTGACTGCATCCGTTCTTGGAATCACCCGAAGGTCCGGAAAAAAAGAACGAAGCCCTTGAAAAACCTCGAAAGCAACCGACTGACGCAAACCATCGGGGGCCCCTCTCTCCAAAATGGCAAAGAGGGCCATCCCATTTTTGTTCAAGGCCTCAACAGAAAACTCCGAATGGATGAGTTCGGTTTCCCAGCGTTCCTGAAGCATCGGCGGTGGATTCTGCAAGGCTTCATGGGAAGGAACCGGAAAGAAAGACACGCAACCCGATAGGAAAAACCCTAAAAATATGACCGCTTGCTTCATGAGAGATATTTACCAATAATGGGTCTTAAGGAACTCTTCAACTTTCTTGAGATAGAAGAGGGGTCGGTGACAATGGCATTTTTCAGCGCATCCGCACAAAGGCAGTTTCTTTTTAAATCGACCCGTCCGACAGCGGCCTGAATCATATTCTTGGAGAGGGCCACATTTTGCTTAAGCGTCTTCAGGACCATTTCTGCCGTGACAGGACCTGTGCCAATATGCCAGCAGTCGTAATCAGTTGCCATCGCCATACTCACATAACAGATTTCCGCTTCCCGGGCCAGCTTTGCCTCCGTCACATTTGTCATCCCGATCACAGAAACCCCCCATTTCCGGTGAATATCAGACTCCGCACGGGTTGAAAATTGGGGCCCTTCCATACAAAGATAGGTTCCACCGCGATGAAGTGTCGCCCCAACATCCTGACCCGCCATCGCAACAACTTCAGTCAACTCCGGACAAACCGGATCAGCCAGACTCACATGCGCCACGATTCCGTTTCCAAAAAAGGTACTTCTTCGCCCCTTGGTCAGATCATAAAACTGACCCGGGAGAACAACATCTCCGGGAGCAATCTCTTCCTTCATGCTGCCGACAGCGCTGACAGACAAGATCCGTTCTACACCCAGCTTTTTCATCGCAAAAATATTGGCGCGGTAATTGATCTCGGACGGCAGTATCGTGTGCCCCCGGCCGTGACGCGGCAGGAAGGCGACTGGCACACCCTTGAGGCTCCCCATAATGAACTTTCCAGAGGGCCGTCCGAAGGGTGTGGCCACCGATACCTCTCTCACCTCCTGAAGATTTTCCATGTCATAGAGACCGCTCCCCCCAATAACACCGATACGCGCCTGTGGAAGCTCTCTTGATATTCCAAGTCTTTTCGCGGGCTTTTTTATCATGGTGATCTTCCTCTATGCAAATCCCCCCTCTGTTGAAATCAGACGGATAAAACTGGATCGGATTATATCATAATCTCGTAATTCTTCAAGTTTCTGATCCGTTCAACGGTTTCATCCGCAGACTCCTCCGGCGCAAGATCAATCCACTCAATTCGGAGGTCTGCGCGAAACCAGGTCATTTGACGCTTTGCGTAGCGGCGGATATCCCGTTTCAATAAAGAAACCGCCTCCTCCAGTGAACATTCCCCTTCTAGATATGGCACAATCTGCCTGTACCCCAGTCCAAGCATAGACGGCAATGACCGGGAAAGGCCCGATGAGAGCAGTGCTGCTGTTTCCTCGACCAGTCCAGACGTGATCTGCTGATCGACACGCCTTTCTATCCTCTGGACCAGGTCTTTTCGATCACGCCTTAAACCCAGCATCCAGAAAGGTGATTCTCTGGAAGCTTGATGACGATGTTCTTCATGGAATTCGGAGAGTCGGCGACCGGTCAAGGCATGCACTTCAAGGGCGCGTATGATCTTACGGAGATCCCGATAGTGTACCTTCTGAGCCAGAACCGGATCAACCGTCTGAAGCATACGGTGGAGCGTCCCCTTTTCTTCCTCTTTTTCCTTTTCAAGAAGTGAACTACGTAATTTCCAATCGGCAGGGGGACCTTCCCATAGTCCATCCAACAAGGCCCTGAGGTAGAGACCACTCCCTCCTTCAATCAAAATGATCTGATCCTGACCTTCCCTTTCGGCAATCGTGGCCTCAGCCGCTCTCTTGTAGGCCCCTGCAGAAAAAGATTGGTCAGGGGGAATGAGGTCGATAAGATGACGTGGAACACGCCTTCTCGCCTCGAGAGAAGGTTTTTCAGTCGCGATATCCATGCCCTGATAAATCTGCATGGAGTCCGCTACGATGATCTCGGTTCGGAGTCCCTGTGCCAGGAACTCCGTCACCCGGCTCTTCCCGACCGCGGTCGGACCGACGATGACAAACCAGGGCTTCCTGGTCTCTGAGGCCTTGTCACAAAACAACTTGAGTTTTTGTGGCATGACAATACTCACCGTCGTCGGAACAGCTTTTCTAATTCTGTTAAGGGATAGCTTAGTAAAATCGGCCTCCCATGAGGACAAGTCGGAGGAGAACCCTTTTCAAAGTATTCCTTAAGAAGAGACTCAATCTCGGGCAGCGCCAATGTCTGATGCGCACGAACGGCTCCGTGACAGGCCATGGAGGCGATCATCTTCAATATGGGTTGATCCACTTGAGAAGAAACCTCTATCTCGGACAATTCATCGCTCAGATCGATCAGAAACGATTCAAGGTTCATCTCGGTCAGGAGAGCCGGCACGGCCCGAACCAGGAAAGTTGTTTCACCAAAAGGTTCAATCTTCAATCCAAGCTCTTCCAGCCGCGGCAAATAATCTCTGAGAAGTCCCGCTCTGGATATCGGAAGATCAACCTGCTGTGGAAAGAGAAGCGGCTGAACCTCGATAAACACAGTGGAGGCTGAATCCGCTTGTCCCTGCGACGCCTGAAAGCGCCGCCAGTCTGACAGTAAGGACTCATAAAGGACGCGTTCATGCGCGGTGTGCTGGTCAATAATCACAAGGCAGCCATCCACTTCGGCAAGCAAAAAAGTACCATAGACCTGCCCGATGGGACGAATCAGGGGTGTTGATCCCAAGGATGCAGTCTGAGACGAAAAAGAAGGGTCTGGCAATAAGGCGTGAGTTTCTGGATAGACTTTATCTGCCTCTCTTACGCGCTCCGATTCGGATGATGTGGGCCATCCGAGCCATTTCCCTCCCTCTCCTGAAGCATCAGAACGCAAACCCGCTTCGCTACGGATAATGCCTTCACTCCCCGGCCATCTGGGTCGGCTCGAAGCAGAGGACAGGGCATCAGGCGGTCCAGATGCCGAGCGGACATCCGTCCCATACCCAATTCCGCCCGCCGAGGACAAGGCTTCCCGAAAAATTCGGCGAACCGTCTGATGGACAAGATCGGTATTTTGAAAGCGGACCTCTCTCTTCGCCGGATGAACATTGACATCAACCCGCGAAGGATCAATGTCGAGGAATAAAACAAAAAAGGGATGTTCTCCCTTCATCAGATAGCTTGCATAAGCGTCATAGATTGCATGAACAAGAAGGGGACTCCGGATGGGCCGTTGATTTACAAAGAGGTATTGATCCTTCCGATGATTTTTCCCAAGCGGAGGTCGGGAAAAAAAAGCCCGCAGGGAAATGCCCTCTCCGGCCATATCACCTCCCTCTGTCTGGAGGCAGTGCTCAACCGGCTTTCGGCCAATCAGTTGTGAAATCCTAGACTTTAGATCCGGGACGGGCAGACAGTCGAGAAGACGTCTGCTTCCATGGGTCAAACGAAAATGAATGGAGGGATAGGACAGGCCGATTTGAAACAGTACTCCGCTGATATGGCTGAGTTCAGTTTGCGTCGATTTGAGAAATTTCTTGCGCGCCGGAACATTAAAAAAGAGGTCTCTGATCTCAAAGTTAGACCCCTGGGCCGAAGCCGTGACCTTGATGGATTGTATCTTCCCCGCTTCCAGGCTTAGGTCAGAGCCCTCTAATGCACCGGCAGGACAGGTTCTCAAGCGAATGTTCGAGATGGAGGCTATGCTTGGGAGGGCCTCCCCGCGAAAACCCAGGGTCATAATGGATGATAGGTCTTTTTCCTCAGTAACCTTGCTCGTTGCATGCCGTTGAAAGGCGAGACAGGCATCTTCCTGATCCATTCCCTCACCATCATCCTCGACCTGGATCAGTCGAAGTCCGCCTTCCAATACGGAGACAAAAATACGTTGGCTCTTGGCATCAATCGCATTTTCGACCAACTCCTTTACGACAGAGGCCGGTCTCTCAACAACCTCACCCGCTGCGATCTTGTTGGCCAGGCTCTCAGAAAGAATATTGATCTTTGGCACAATTTTCCAGACCCGGTTTCAATAATTAAGATATAGGGAAGGAGAAAATCCTCAGTTCAGGGCGGCAAGTTGGTCTTTAGCCAGAAGTGCCTCATTTGAATTAGGGAATTGTTCGATGACCCTTTTTAAATGAATCCGTGCTTTCACACGATCACCCAGTTCCAGGTGGGCAAACCCGATCTTGAGCAAAGCACTTGACACCTTTTCACTCCTGGGATGTTCTTTTCGAAGGCGATCGAAGTACTCGATTGCCTTCGAAAAGAATTTCTTCCCATAATAGCTCTCTCCTGTCCAATAAATCGATTGAGGAATCAGAGCCGATTTCTGGTACTGGTCACTAAAGTTCTTAAAAGATATAATCGCAAGATCGTAATTTCCTTTAAGATAATCGTTATACGCCAGATTATAGGCCTCCGTTGGAGACAAAACGTTCCCAAGGCCTAGAATTTTGATCTTCTTGCCAGGTAGTACCGTCCTTTCTTCATGAAATTCCTGGCCTTTTTTAGGAAATCCGCTTGCTTCAACTGCAAAAAGACGAGATTCCAGATCCTCTAGGCGGTTTAAAAGATCTTGTGCCCGGAATGACTGATCCTCCATCCGTTTACTGATGCCGGAAAAGTGGTGCCTGTCTTCGGAAACCAAACCAGAAAGAACCTGGAAGTCCGTCTTCAAATCATCAACCTGCACAACCATCTCAGCAGACTGCTTCTTCTTGTCAGTAAGTCCTCCCGAACTGACCTCGCGCATTTTCTTTTCAAGATGCTCAAGACGCCCTTGAAGCTCCCAGCGATGCTTTCTCAGCGCCTCGACATCATATTCAATCTCAACCATGTTTGATTGAAGGGCGCATCCCGGCATCAGGAAAAAGAGAAAAAAACCACAGGACAAAACGATTATCTTTTTGAACATCCTTTTAAACCTCGGCAAGTACAATTACAGGTGACAAGGGGATAAATATTGATCCTGCTAGACATCCATTCCTCTTTAGAATCAGCCACCCGTCAGCACAACTGGCAGAGTCTTCTACCTTTTAGATTGAATGAGGAAGTGAGCTCTTCTGTTCTGCTTCCAACACCGTTCCTCACTCTGTACACAAAAAGGCCGTTCCTCTCCATAACTGATGACTTTAATCAAGGCCGAATTAATCCCCAGGGCCTCCAGAAAACGCTTTGTGATTCTCGCACGCCGCGCCCCCAGAACCAGATTATACTCTTCACTCCCTCGCTCATCCGTATGGCCTTGTACCTGAATGGATGTTCCCGGATTGCTCATGAGGAGTTCCGCATTTTTTTGGAGGATTTCTTTCGACTCATTCCGGAGTGAGGCCTCATTAAACTCAAAAAATATATCTGCGATGACCTTCTTCGTAAGCTCCGCCTCCAAACCTGCAGTGGACTCTTCTCCCTGAAATAGTCTTTCTCTTTGGCTTAGCGCTTCACTTTCCCGAGCACCGCCTTGACCCTGAGTCCGTTCTTCCTGTAACCCGCCGAAAGTACTTTCCACACGCTCTTCACCCAGCCCTGCAGTTCCTGACACCGGAGTCAGCTTCTTTGAACAAGCTCCTAACGAAAAAACCAATCCCAGAGCGACCAATAAAAAAAATTTTCCCTGCCTCATTGTTTATATCCTCCTTTATTCAAAATAGAATACATCCGAATAACTTGCTTGGTGAACTCGCCTGTCGATAAAAGATCCTCAAGCGCTACTCGCTGAACCGTTACAACATATTTATCATGATGTAGAATTTCGTTTCATGAAAAGAAAATGATCACTTTGCCTTTGACGACAAGGACGCCGGTCGATCCCCCTGAGTCAACCTGGCCTCGATCCCCCTCACTTTTTTCGTCGTATCCCGTATGAGCCGCCCTTGTTCATCAAGCTTTGTTGTCATCCGGCCTCCTAAAAGTTCAAGCGTCTTTTTCAAGGTATCGAGTGCCCTGGAAAAAGTGGCCAAGTCCTTATCAATCTGTTTTACATCGACCTCACTACTCATCTTTTTGACTTGCCACTCCAGTTCATCCAGACGAACAGATTGACGATTTAATACAGGAGGAATTTTCTCCGCCAACTCAGAAGCCTGATCCGATACGACTTGTAGGCTCTTCTCCTGTTCTTTCGACACCTTCCGAAGATTACGATCGACGAGGCTAATCGCATCAAGCTGTCTCCGCAGTGATTCTTTCAAAGCATCCACTATCCTCATCTGACTCTGTAGCAAGCTTTCAAGTTTGCGCACTTGCTTAGTTAACTTCTCTTTCGACTCTCCATGTTTATTGACCCGAAATGCCACATTTTCAACTTGATGGGAAAGCGCTGAGAACAGTCGGTCTTGCTCCTCAAAGTGACCCTGAACACCCCTGAACTGAAAAGTGGCTTCATCCATTCGTACATTGAGATCGGTCTGGCCTTTCTGAAGGCCAAGGATCTCTTTACGACTATCCTTTAGACCTGCCTTGAAAAGCGTACCATTCCTAGAAATCTCCTCCTTGAGGATGATCGCTGCCTGACGATTCTGTTTTCTCAATTTCTTTAAATCCACCTGGAGCCGAGCAACATCTCCCTCCAAGCTCTTTTTTTCCTGGAGTTCCCGCTGCTCCTCTTCAAGAGCAACCATCCTCACGGTATAGCCGCATCCATGCAACAGAACCATTCCCATCATCATGAAGAGGGAAAACCACAGCTTCATCGACAAACCCCTATTACGCTATTCAAGTCGATACCGAAACCGCATCCAGCAGAGGCGAGGTAGCACTCACAGCACCTATTTAAAGACCCGCTACCCATAAAGACATTACTTTTCCAGGACAACAAAATGCGCACGCCGGTTCTTTTTATAACAAGCCTCATTCTTTTCGCTGCAACTGTTCTTCTCTTCACCGAAACTAATAAATGAAATCCTCGATCGGTCCACACCCATACTCACCAGAAAACTCACTGCGACCTTGGCTCTACGTTCACCCAACACCAGGTTATATTCATCCGTACCCCGAACATCACAATGCCCCTCAATCTGGATTCGTGCTTCCGGATGCGCCTCAAGCCAACGTGCATTTTGTTCCATAGCAGCCCTCGCATCATGTTGGAGAACCCACTGATCAAACTCAAAAAAAGCATCCTGAAGCCGATCAGGATCTCCAGACGAAGAAGTCATCTCTGAAGGGGAAGACCGGTCGGCAAAAATGAATGGTTCATCCGCCTCACCGGCTCCTCCTGGAGTCGTCTCCTCAAAAAATGAAAATCCCTCTGTTGGCGAAACTCTCTCTTCGCCGATGGAATCCTTCAACTTACGCTCCGCCTCCGGCTCGCCAGGGGTACGACGGGTGAGCACTTCAGAGGGTGAATCCGGTGCAAGCCCTGATGCACCCTCTACGGGTACAATCTTCTTGGAACACCCTGTGACGACCAAGAATGATACAAACATTGAAACCAGGCCAAAAGAAGAAAGCCCTCTAAGCAAATGACGCTTCACCTATCTCCCTCCCTTATATATGGAAGCTCTGAATAAGTCATGAATTGTTTTTTCAGGACAAAAAGGTCCCGATTCTGCGTTTCAAATCTTGAAAATAGCAGGCTATTCGCTGCGATTTGTGCCTTGAATCGAAATATTTTATCTCCTGAAAAATTCAACCCAGACTTAATCAGAGCTTCCTTATTTTTCATCACACATTTTAAAAAAGTCAAACGCTAGTCAATACCATATCTATTTAAACAACACAAGTGAAGAATCCAAAGGGAAATAAGGACGGCTAAAAAGATATTTTATGCTCCGTGACATCAATTGGGTGACCAGGATGGGCTGGTATTATTCGCAGGGCTGGAAGTCAAACGGATCAAGCGCGTACCATCCAAATAAATCGAAAAAATCTGGTTTTTACCTGTCCGATTGGATGTAAAGACAAGATCTCTCCCATTCAAAGCCCAAGAGGGGGATTCATCATCCCAAGGGCCACTCTCCGTGATCCGAATCGATTGTTGTCCATCCGCCCGATCGGCACAAAGTTTCAATCTTTTTTCGTTATCCCGGCAGGTGTAAGCAATCCAGTCTCCCTTCGGAGACCATGTCGGCGAGGTGTTGTACTTCCCGATAAACGTCAATCGATGGACATTCATCCCATCGGCATCCATTATATAAATTTGAGGCCCCCCACCCCGATCCGAGGTAAAGGCAATCTGCTTCCCCGTCGGAGACCAACTCGGAGAAAGATCGTCCGCCGCGTTAAATGTCAAGCGCTTATGCCCAGTCCCATCCGGATTCATCGTATAAACCTCGGCATTGCCATCTTTTGTGCTTGCATAGGCAATCCGATCTCCCGCAGGAGACCAGCTTGTCGAAAAGTTCAGACCTGGAAAGGAAACGAGGCTTGTCTGAAGTCCATTCGTCAAATCAATGAGGTAGATATCCGGATTTCCGCTGCGATAAGAGGTATAGGTAATCTTTTTACTATTGAATGACCATCGGGGTGAAAGAGCGATGCTCCGATCCATCGTAATGCGCCTTGGATTTCGTCCATCATAGTCCATAATGTAGACCTCTTTCTTCCCGGATAGATCAGAGACAAAAGTCACCTTCGTCTCTGCAATCCCCTTCTCCCCGGTAAAGTGCTGAACGACCTTGTCCGAAAAACGATGGGCCATTGCACGGATGGCGTTCCTGCTTCCGATAATATTGACGCCGATGACCTGCTCCCCCTTGGCCGTCTCATAGGCATAACTTTCCAGAACCCAATCATCCCCGCTTTGATGAAGCCTGGCCCAGACCAGGGCCTGAACGCCCTTCGCAGACGCCTTTCGCATCACGGCTGAATCCGGTGCCCTGCCTGTTGAATCAGAAAGACCGATCGTACCCGGGTCAATAACACGGAAAAGGCGTGAACGCTCCAGATCTGAATTGAGTGCGGTCTCCGTTAAGAGCAGGACCTCAGCATGCTCTGGAGACCCCTGGAGGGGTAAGATCATCAAAGGAATCCTCTCAAAACCAACGCGGCTCGTCCCCAAAAAGACATCTGCAGCCTTTAAATCTGTGCCTCCTAAAAAGAGGCAAAGGGCCACCAGGAGTAAAAGTCTCGGCCCCGTCACTAGGAATTCTCCAACATGGTAAAGTTAAAATGGATGCTCAGGCGATCCTCCGAAAGGAAGTCTGGAAACGGGGGAAAGGGGTCGGCTCCATAAACGGCGCGCATCGCCGCCTGATCGAAAAAGGGATCTCCAGAGCTCTTTTCAACTTGAATCGACTCACGTTCCACATGACCATTTTTCAGTACATTAAACTGAATGGTTACGTTGGCAGGCTCCCCTTGAAAGGAAACCGGAGGAGGCGCCCACACGCCGCTGATCTTATTCTCCATTTTTTGCAAATAAGCTGGAAACTGAAGACCGACGTTCCCTGTCCCTCCCGTTCCGCCTCCAATAACACCTGCGCTTCCACTAATGCCACCGCCTCCAATAATTCCAGAGTGCCTTATCATGCCCGACGAGTCCGGGCCCGGTTGAGCAGAAGATGAACCCTCAATCAAACCTTCAGAAGAAACAGGATCGGATGCACCTTCTTCGCCTGGAAGAATAAGACCCGATTGATTTCCTCCGGCATCTATGGATGCAGACCTCTCCTGCTCACCTTGTGCCGCCGGGAAGACCGGGCTTAGACTTCGGCCGATCTGAATCTTCGGTGTTTTTTGTTTTATCTCTATTTTTTTCGTCCTCTTTTGAGGGGTCAAGGATCGCTTTGCCCGGCTTTGAGCCGCCTTGGACGGGACCTTGATCGATCTGACTTTTTTCTTCCACCACTCTTCCAGGCGTTCAGGATCATCGTCCGCATTACGAGGCACCTTTAATGATGTTCTCGGAACAACTTCCTGACTCGAAGTCTGGGAGGATGAAGGCGTTGTCCCGGACTTGGAAGGGGCCGCAAAACCAGTCGCCGGGAGAACCGGTTTCACAGGAGTTTTAGACGCACGCGCAGGACGCGACACCCGAACCGCCCGAGGTTTGGATGACGCGGGACCCGCGGCGGATCGAACACGCTTTCCCTGGATTTTGGTAATTGAGGGCGAGGAGATCCCAACGCTGGGAGAAACAAGACTCACCTGGTAGCTTTGAAGCGGAGATTCGCGAATGGCCCAACGCTCCCCCGCCATAATGAGTGCGAAAAAAGAGAGGTGAATGACAACGGAGATCGCCATCATTCTAGGAAGGCCATCACGGTGACGCACACTATCCTCCAGAGGGAATCCCCAGGCAGCTTGCCCCCTATTCACCGACATCTTATTCATCAAGAATACACCCCTGCAGAGAAGGATTCCCTTACGTCAATCAATACCAGAGGGCACACTACTATTCTATAACAATGCCCGCCCCTTGTCACCGGTACTGCAATAAAAAGGGCGCATCACTTACTGATGCGGCCTTGAGCATTCTGTGATAGAGGGATAACGAATAGGCATCATTTGCATTCGAAGGCTTCCGGAGTTTATCGCGGGAGGGCTTCTTTCGGAAGCGGTTCAGTCACGATCCCGAGGCGGGAAATACCTGCCCGCTTGATCAAGTCCATGACCTGAACGACCGTCCCATAAGGGACATCCCGATCGGCCCGAAGATAAAGCGAAACATCCGGAGATATTCCCTTTAATGCTCGGAGGCGTTCTTCGAGTTTGACCAGACCAACTTCCTCTTTATCGAGATAGATGGATCGGTCCTTCTCAACGCTCAATATTTTTCTCTCCGTGGGTGTGATACTGTTTGTCGCAGCCCGGGGGAGTTTGATGTCCATTCCACGATAGAGGAGGGGGGCCGTAATCATAAAAACAATGAGAAGAACCAACATCACATCAACCAATGGAATGATATTGATCTCCGCCACCAGTTCACGATGTCGACTTGAGCTTGTGATCATCTCGTTTTCCTTTAGGATACAACCTTATGTTCGACCGGGGTTTCCACCGCTTCTTCTACGCGCGACAGGAAGTCTGAGGCATAGATCTCTAACTGGGTCTGCATTTTTCTGAGCTTCACTACAAAAATATTATAGGCAACAACTGCAGGAATCGCCACAAAAAGACCGGCGGCCGTATTGATCAAGGCTTCCGCCACACCGGGTGCGACAACAGCAATATTTGCAGATCCTTGCCGCCCGATTTCCTGAAACGCCCCCATAATTCCCCAGACCGTCCCGAAAAGCCCAAGAAAAGGGGCGGTATTCCCCATGGTTGCCAGAAGATGAAGATAGCCTTCCTGATAACTCATCTCGTCTTGTATGGCACTTTGAAGAGTCCGTTCAATGACCGATAGCTTTGGAGGTCGATTTCCATTCTCAGAAAAAGGTTGGCCACTTTTCACCGCAGAAAGATAATGCTTCATCTTCCCAAAGGCCTCTTCAAGAACAGCACCGAAAGACCCTCTTTCCTGTCCCGAACACCCTCTCTCTATGTCCAGTAAATCCTCGGCCTTCGCATAAAGTTCCAGTACCCGGCGATTGTCAGCTTCGGCCTTTCTCAGGCCAATCCACTTGAATAAAATGATCGCCCATGAGGCGATTGATGCAAGAAGAAGTGTCCCCAAAACCAGCCTTGCGACAATACCGGCTTCAAGAAACAAACTCACAAAAGAAAAACCCGTGTCCAACAGAACCTCTCCTTCGAAAACACTGCTTTCGGTCAGAAGTGAAGAATCACCCCTTGTTAATTTGGCGGGGCCGACGAGGATCGAACTCGCGACCTCCGGCGTGACAGGCCGGCGTTCTAACCAGCTGAACTACGGCCCCGCTCCAGACATTAATATCTGCCCCTGCTCAGCCTTGGTAGGCGGAACAGGGATCGAACCTGTGACCTTCGGCTTGTAAGGCCGACGCTCTCCCAACTGAGCTATCCGCCCACGAAACGCTTGTAAAGAAGTTGATCGTCATGTAGAATACCTCTATATTCGATATTTGTCAAAGAAAATAGGTATTTATTCTTGTTGAACCGGCTCCATCTTGCCACTCTAATCTTGATTATTTACCTGGCTGGCTGCGCCACAGTTGCCCCCCCTACTCCTCCTCCAGTGCCCACGCCCCGGCCCCGTTTTATTAATTTTGAAACAGGCGGCAGGGTGAAGAGTATGGCCTTTGATGGGAACCATCTCTGGCTGGGTCTCCCCTCCGGGATTATACGGTACGATACTCGAACACCGGACCAGTACGAAATCTTCACCATTCGTTCCACAGACGGGCTTCTTGCCAGGGGCATCTTTAAAGTGGCGATTGATCCTCAAGGGGTGAAATGGATCGGCACGTACGGCGGCGGACTCTCCCGATATGATGGCAGAGAATGGCTCACATACACCCCCTACGGAGGAGGTAAAATAAGCTATGACCATCGATGGACAACCTATCCAAGAGGAAAAGGCCTGGGCGATCTCTGGGTCTACGACATCCTTTTTGAGTCGGACGGCGCAATGTGGATTGCCACCTGGAAGGGGGCCAGCTATTTCAACGGGAAATCCTTCAAAACATACACGCAAAAAGACGGTCTGCTTGACAAGTGGGTTTATGCAATCGCTAAAGACCAGGACGGCATTCTCTGGTTCGGGACGGAAGGGGGGGTCAACCGCTTCGACGGACAAAACTGGACCGGATATACCCACCTGGACGGCCTCGGTGGGGACATCGGATCTCCTCAAACACTGGGCGATTCCTATGACGACAACGAACCGCGGCATCACGGAGGAGAACATAAGAATAACCGTCAGGCCAATCCAAACTATGTCCTCGATATCGTCGTGGACCACCAAAATGTGAAATGGATCGGGACCTGGGGTGCCGGGCTTTCCAGATTCGACGGGAAGCACTGGACCACCTTTACCGCGGGTCATGGGACCATCGGTGGAAATTTTGTTCATGCCCTCGAGGTGGACCGGGAAGGAACCCTATGGGCCGCGACCGACAAAGGCGTGAGCCGTTTTGATGGAAAGACCTGGCTTACCTATACCACGGCAGACGGCCTGCTCGATAATAACGTCTTCTCAATCGCGTTTGACCGGGAGGGAAACAAGTGGTTTGGGACGTGGACAGGCCTGAGCAAGATGATCGACTGACTATCTATATTCGTAACGCTTATTCTAGATTTTTCTGCCCAGCACTATCCCGATGCGTATCGCAATCATGCCAGCAGCCAAACTCAGGAACATGTTGAGGAGGGCCAACCAGAAGCTCCCCTCCTCCAGGAGTTTATTTGTTTCGTACTCAAAGGTCGAGAAGGTTGTATAGGCCCCCAGAAACCCAACTGCGATCAACAGCCTCCAATGGGGATGAACAATAAAACGCTCTGTGATCAAGGTCACAAACAGCGCCAGGACAAAGCATCCGCTAACGTTCACGGCAAATGTCCCGTAAGGAAAAGCAGCATTCTCCTTCCCGGAGAACCAGACTCCGATTGAATACCGGGCGATGGCACCGAAAAAACCGCCGATTCCGACCATTAGGATCTTGATCAGTTTTATTCTCCTTCCCTAATTCCGCGATTGCGGAATTAGAAACCGCCGACGGCTGGCGCGAGACCCATTCGCCTGATGTTATCGGTCATTTTGCTCCTTCACCGTACGGGTGAGTACGCCTCGCTCTCAAAATGGCCTCTGGCCTTGCCTTTCAGGCGACTTATGCGATTTATCCCATGATCCAATCGAGGATCTTGGGTCCTTGCTTACCTGAACACATACAAAATGAAAATGGCAGCGCCGATCCGATACCATCCAAAAGGCTTTAATGTCGTCCTCCCCAGGAGGCGGATAAAAAACCGAAGGGCAAGAAGCGCCGAGATAAAAGAAACCAGGAATCCGACAAAGAAAATGGGGATATCGGAGAGCTCCAAAAAGGAACGACTCTTGTAAAGATCGAAAATCGTCGCGGCACACATCACCGGGACGGCCGCCAGGAAGGAATATTCCGCCGCCGTTTTTCGTTCAATACCAATCATCATGCCTCCAACAATGGTCGAGGCGGATCGGGAAACACCGGGCCACATCGCCAGGCACTGAAAAAACCCGATGGAGAGGGCATCTTTCCACCTCAGGGCATCGACTCCAAACCGCTTTACCTCCGGGAGCCTGGCTTCAGCAAGAAGGATGACCACCCCCCCGACACCCAAACCGATGGCCACCGTGATAGGGCTGAAAAGATGCTCCTTGATCAACGGGTGGAGCAGTGCACCAAAGAAGAGCGCGGGAGAGGTTGTCAGGGCCAGAAGAATCAGCCCATTCAGTCCAGAGAAACCGTTCTCCTTTTTAAATGAAAGAAGGCTGAAGAAACGATCGCTGTAAAGAAATACAACCGCGAGGATGGCACCCAGTTGGATAAACACGTCGAAGGTCGCCGCCTTAGGTCCATCAAAACCGAGGAGATGACCCGCCACGATGAGGTGTCCCGTTGATGAAACCGGCATAAACTCCGTAAGCCCTTCCACCACACCGAGGAGGACGGCCTGAAAAAATTCGTTCATAAAAACCATCTCTCTAGACGGCCAGGGGGCAAACCATCCCCTTGCCTCTCCAGTCAAGGTTACTTGGAAAACGTGGAGATCGTAACAAATGGCCTCGATACATTCAAGGAGAAACAGAAGAACAACGAAACCCATGCTGCCTGAGGAATCTCTGATTAAGTCTGGGGTAAGTTTTTCAGGAGATAAAATGTTTCAATTCAAGGCGCAAGTCGCAGAGGATGGTTCTCGCGAAGCCATAGCCCGCTATTTGGAAGAACCACGCCTCGGAGGCGAGGATTCTTCGACCCGAAACGAAAAAGATCTTTATCGATATTCGCTCGCTAATTCCGCACGCTTGCTATGCGTGTTCAAGATTTGCAACGCAGAAGTGGAACATTTTTGCCCTGAAAAAACAATTCATGACTTATTCAGAGGTTCCCTTCTTCTGTCCGTCTCACCTTGACAGGGGGAAGACGCTTGGTGTATCTCAACAGACATGAGGAATAAACTGATACATCTCATGAAAATGGAGCCCGGCCCCGGGTCTGACCCGCTCTTCAACGAGCTGGCCCTTCTTCTCTACAGACATCAGTACCGCCACAATTCCCCGTATCGCCAATTCTCTGATTCACTACATCAAAGCCCTGAAACCGTCAAGACGTGGGAGGCTATTCCGGCCATTCCCGTAATAGCCTTTAAGTATACGGCGCTTTCCTGCCGACCGATCCAAAAGGCGCAGCGCCTTTTTTATTCCAGCGGAACAACACAAAAAACAAGAAGTTGCCACCCCCTTTTCGACATTGAAATCTCAAAAAAGGCAATCCTCGCACATTTCAAACGCCACCTCCTTCCCCGATCTGACCGGATACGTTTCATGATTCTTACCCCCTCTCCTCAAGAAGCGCCCATGACCTCTCTTTCGTACATGATGGAGGTTGTTCGGAAGGCCTTCGGGACAAAAGAAAGCGCTTATTATATCGAACAGGGGCAGCTTCAATCGGAACGGCTGATCAGGGAAATGGCCGAAACAGATGAAGCAGTCTGCCTGATCGGGACCTCTTTTTCTTTTGTCCACTTCATCGATTTTTGTAAAGAGAATAGTTGGACCTGTACGCTACCGACTGGAAGCCGAATCATGGATACCGGCGGGTTCAAAGGGAGTTCGCGGGAGGTTCCGCAGGAGTGGATCTATTCAAAGGCCTGGAAATACTGGGGGATTCCGAATGAGAATTGTGTCAACGAATATGGAATGACCGAGATGACCTCCCAATTTTATGATCGTATTGTAGGCGAAAGCGCGCCGCGTCTCTTTCGCCCCCCGCCTCAGGTACGAACACGCCTCCTTTCTCCAGAGACACTAGAACCTGCGCCAAAGGGAGAGGTCGGTCTCCTGGCCCACACCGACCTGGCCAATCTCGACTCCGTCGCCGCGCTCCTGACGGAAGATCTGGGACGCGAGGTTGAGGGCGGTTTTGTTCTGCTCGGCCGTGCAGGGGGTTCCGAAGAGAAAGGGTGTTCCATCATGATTGATGAACTCCTTCAGAAGAATATCACTTTTCAGGATTAGGAGCCTCTGATTAAGTCTGGGTTGCATTTTTCAGGAGATCTTATGTTTCGATTCAAGGCAAAAATCGTAGAGGATGGTTCTCGGGAAGCCATAGCCCGCAATTTTTTAAGATTTGTAACGCAGAAGCAGGATATTTTTGCCCTTAAAATGATTCATTACTTATTCAGAGGTTCCTTAATAAGATGAAAGGATATTTTCTTCCGACCACCTCTATTGCGGAGAAAAAGACCCAACACCATCATCTCTCCATAGAACTCCCCGTCCTTTCCGCGGACGAAGTAATCGACATCTCTGACCGTCTGATCCGCGCCGGGGAAAGGCTCTCTAAAGAGCCCATCTTCAAAATCATCGACTGGATTGACACCGCCGCCCAACGTTGGCTCGACCCAAAGGATCCGATCCGAAAGGAAGCAGAATCACTCCTGCCTCTCGCATCCGGGGTTTCAAAAGAAATGGTCCGCTTTATCCTGGATGACCTTTTTAAAAATCTGACCCGGCCCGTCCTCATCCACCTTCTTGAAGAAGAACTGGGCAATCCGGCCCTCTGTGACGGATTCAGGCCTAAGAGAAAAGGGGTTGGATTCACTCGCGTGATCGGACCGAGGCTGATTACACATATCCTCCCCGGGAATATTTCTGGGACAGCAATCGTCAGCCTGGTCTGCGGTCTCCTGGCAAAGTCAGCCAACCTGGCAAAAGTTAGCATGGACGAACTTCTCCTGCCAGTCCTCTTTGCCAGGTCACTGCATCAGATCCGACCGGAACTCGCCGAAAGCATGGCCATCCTCACCTGGGATAATAACAACACTGACATCACCCGGGCTGCCTTCCAAAGGGCCGACCTAGCAATCGTTTACGGGAGCGATGAAACAATTGCAAAGGTCCGGGAGAATATTCCCCCGGCCACGCTTACCCTCTTTCATGGACACCGGCTCAGTTTGGGCGTCATCGCACGTGAATCGATCCGAAAGGAAGTTGCAGATCAAGCCGCCATCGATATCGCCCTCTATGATCAAATGGGCTGCCTCTCTCCCCACCTTTATTATGTCGAATCCTTGGGCAGCCACACCCCCCTTGAATTCGCGCAGTGGCTGTCTCAGGCCCTTTATGCTGTTTCAAACCGGCTTCCGAAGGGGGAAACTCCGCCAGATATCGCCGCGCATATTCAGCAATTACGGGGGTCTCTCCCCTTGCGGGGGGGAAAGGTTTTTTCCAGTCCAAAGGGGGTCGACTGGACGGTCCTTTATGATCCGGACCCACACTTTTTGTCCTCGCCTCTCTCCAGGACAATCTGGGTAAAACCGGTTCACGATTTAACCGAGATCGTTTCCCATCTCAAACCGATCCGTAGCATTCTTCAGGCGATCGGCATTGCCATTCCGGAGAAACGGCAGCCAGAGCTGATTCCAGCCATCGTGAAAATGGGGGCGTCACGAATCTGTGCGATTGGGAAAATGCAGATGCCACCAATCACATGGCACCATGACGGCCGGTTTCGCCTCGCCAATTTCCTCCGCTTTGTCGACTGGGAACAGACATGACTTCCCGGCGGAAAAACTTCCAGAAACACATTTGCCAGACCTCTCCCCATCCGATGGGCCTGGAGATTGACCACGCCGAAGGCGTAACCGTTACGACAAAAAATGGAAAAAACTATCTTGATTTCATTTCTGGAATCGGTGTCGCCAATATCGGGCATACCCACCCGGCCGTCGTCAAAGCGATCAAGAAACAGGCAGAGAGATATCTGCACGTGATGGTTTACGGAGAGTACGTTCAGGCAGCACAGGTCGATCTCGCCACAAAACTGGCCACGGTCCTTCCCGGACCTCTCTCACAAGTCTATTTTACAAACAGCGGGACGGAGGCCAATGAAGGGGCACTGAAGCTTGCAAAAAAACATACAGGCCGAAAACGCTTCATCAGTTTTGAGCAGAGCTATCATGGAGACACCCAGGGGGCCTGTTCGGTAACCGGTCGTGACATTTATCGAAAACCTTTTGAACCTCTCCTTCCCGGGATCACCTTTCTTCCCTTCAACGAGACCAACAGGCTTTGTGAGATCGATCATCAGGTCGCGGCCGTGATCACCGAACCGATTCAGGGAGAAGGGGGAATTCGGATACCGGATCAAGACTTCCTGCCGGCACTTCGGGCCCGGTGCACTGAGGTTGGCGCACTCCTTATTTTTGATGAGGTTCAGACCGGATTCGGCCGGACCGGAAGACTGTTTGCCCTGGAGCATTGGGGGGTTGTTCCGGATATCATTACCCTGGCCAAGGCCATCGGCGGGGGGATGCCGCTCGGTGCCTTCGTGTCGTCACCCAACATAATGGCAACGCTCTCGACCGACCCCCCCCTGTCTCATGTGACCACCTTCGGCGGCCACCCGGTCTCCTGTGCCGCCGGCTTGGCCAGTCTGAAGGTCATTCTGGAGAATGACCTTCCGCAAAAAGCGGATCAGCTTGGAGAAAAGATTAAAGACGCTTTGCGGGATTTTGCGCGGAGACATTCATGCATCCGCGACGTTCGGGGGAAGGGCATGATGATCGGACTTGAGCTTTCTGATGCGGATACAACAGCAGGTTTCGTGGGGAAGGCCCTGGATAAGGGCCTAATCCTCGGATGGACACTCCATACAAATACCGTTGTACGAATTTCTCCGCCCCTCACCCTCACAGAAAAAGAACTGGAAAAAGGGCTGGATATCATAGATAAGGCCTTGGCCTAAACCCGTCTCTGGAGCCTATCTCGGTTCTCCAGAAATAGTCGTGACAATATGGTGACGCCAATAACGCGCGGCACCGAATAGAATCGCCGCACAAACTAGGAAGAGAAGCGACGCGCCGCGATAATCTCCAATGAGATCAAAGTACCGAAAGAAGGCCGTTAAGATCAGGATGCCGATTCCGAGATAATAATAGTGGGTCAGGGTGTCATGCACGGCGCGCACAATGAGCCAGATCCCCGTAAAGACCAGGAACAGATTTGTAATACACTGTAACAAAACGGGGGTATCAGCGATGGGCGAGGCAAGCACCAGGAAAGTAGACAAGACGAAAAATCCTGAGAACCCAAAGGTGGAAAAATGCCGTTTAAAAACCCCTCCGGCATTTTCAGAAAATGACCAATGGCGGTCCGCAAAATAGACACTCAGCCCCAGGACCACACAGATCAGCACCACCCAGAAGCGCATGAACGTCCCCGCCGTCCAGTGGGCTTCAATCAGTATCTTCCACGGCTCCTCAAAACTCAGGATCAGCAACCCAAGCAGGCCCACTCAAATCGATAAAACCAAACGAGAAAATTGCTGCCGTTTTTTATATTATCGATTCTGGTATATATTTTCCTTGGAACTTCTTGACTTCTACTATTTAGTACTCTATAAGTATATAGATTTTAATAAAGGCAACAGCATATCCTCATTAAGGATTTTCTAAACATATTGCTTTAATATTATTTCTGGAGCTAATAACATGGCAAAGAAAACGAGTACTAGTCTGAGTACCCAAGGCGTAAAATATACTGTGGAGAATGAACAAGAGACGTGTTCTCCTTATGTGTGTGGTAGAACTACCACTTGCACCGGCTCTTTTCAAGTCACTGTAATAAATATCCAAAATCATGTAGGGGTAAATGACAAGAGATCTGCATTATTAATCTCAGAAGATGTTATGGATTTAAAAAAGGCTGAGGCAGCAGCACGATGTGTTAGTAATGGATGTAAGTCAGGAGATGTCACCTTCCGTAAGATCATTACGGGAGTGGTAGTAACAGCTTCAGCGACACATCCACGTACCGTTATAGGCAAGGCTACAGCAACGACTACATATACTTTAAAAATTAAATGCGAACCCTATCCCCCAACTGAAAAAGCAAAAGGCATTAAAAAACAAGAAACCAAAAATAAACCCAAATCAAAAAGTAAACCCAAATCAAAAAGAAAATCATAAGAGGTGGTAATCCCCCCATTAATAATGGTTCACAGAAGTAGAGCCTGTGTTGCCAGCGTCAATTTTTGATAGGGTGTAATTCCTCCAATCGCCAT
>LWDU01039583.1_pt2 | contig 25119 bp, 19 predicted proteins | sample 727161 | NCBI WGS metagenome assembly LWDU01 (sample SAMN04566230, study PRJNA314399) | hydrothermal vent metagenome | isolation source: deep sea hydrothermal plume seawater | place: Mexico: Gulf of California, Guaymas Basin | collected 2004-07-11
CGATGCTGACTTCGCGTTTTTTGCGTCGGCGCGGTGGGATGCATACCGAGCATCGGTGGTTGCGTTTTCGCGCCTTTCTCGACGGGGTGCTCGATCGCAAGGCGGCCGTCTTGTTATTGCTGCTTGCAGGCGTCGCGGGCACGGTGTATATCGCCCGTTCGATAGAGACTGAATTTATTCCGCGCGAGGATCAGGGCTTATTCCACTTGGATATAGCGTTGGCCGAAGGGTCTCGCTTAGAGGTGACGGACCGGGTGGCCAAGCGGATAGGGCAGATTGTCCGCGAGATTGGTGGGGACGAGGTGGCGGCGGTTTATGCGCGTTCGGGCGTGGACCCAGCGCGCTTGGCTAATATCGGCGACCCGACGGGACCGAATCGCGCGACCTTGTCGGTCTCGTTGGTTGCGGGTGAACGCCGGAGTTTGCCGAAGCTCGTCGGGGCGATCGACGAGCAATTGGTCGATATTCCCGAGCTGGAGGTGAAGTACCAGCTGCACGAGACGGCGCTCGAAGGCATGATGGGCGAGCAGGCGGCCCCAGTGCAGATCGAGATCGTCGGCGATGATATCGCGGTGTTGCGCCGTTTGTGCGGCGAGCTCAAGGCGCGAATCGAAACGCTGTCTAGCGTCTACAATATCACTACGAGTTTTCAAGGTGGTCAACCCGAGTTGGATCTGCGTTTGCGCGAGGACGCGGTGGTAGCCACCGGGCTGACGGTCGGGACGATCTTACAGGCGCTGGAGCGCCGGTTGTCCGGAGAGATCATCGGTGAATTGGCCAAGGACCAGCGCTCGCGCGATATACGCGTTGGCTTTGAGCGTGTCGATTTGCGCGAGTTGTCGAAGATGCGCATTGATACGCCGGATGGGGCGATGCTCGCACTAGGTGATTTGTCGGATCCGCAGATTGTCGAAGGGCCGCGCGAGATTTTGCGTGAGGACCAACGTCGGGTCGGGCGGGTGCTCGGTTATCTGTCCGAAGATGCGGCATTGGGCGAGGCCATCGGACAGATCGAAAAGGTCGTCGCCGATATGGCTTTGCCACATGGCTATCGCGTCGAGATTGGCGGCGAGGAGCGCGAACGGCAGGAATCTTTCGCCGATTTGTTATTCGCCCTAGTGCTATCGGTAGTGTTGGTCTATATGGTGATGGCCTCGCTTTTCGAATCGCTATTGCATCCCTTTACCGTGATGTTGACGGTGCCTTTGGCCGGCGTCGGGGTCGTGTGGGCTTTTTGGGGTCTTGGCGAGCCATTGAGTGTGATGGCTTATATCGGCATTATCATGCTCGGCGGGATCGCGGTCAACGACTCGATCGTATTGGTCGACCGCATCAATCAACTGCGTGTGCAGTTGCCGACGGTGCGTGAGGCGGTGTTGCAGGGCGCGCAGGACAGGATGCGGCCGATCCTGATGACGACGGCGACGACGATTCTGGCGCTGGTGCCGATGGCGATAGGTTTGGGCGAGGGGGCAGGTTTGCGGGCACCGATGGCCATTGCAGTGATCGGCGGGTTGTGCTCCTCTACGCTTATGACCTTGCTGGTAATTCCTGTGGTGTATGAGGCCTTCGAGCGATTGCGCAGAGGAGCGGTGGCGTGAGCCTGTCGGATTTCTCTATCCGCCGGCCGGTGACCACGGCGATGTTTTTCCTTGCCGTCTCGCTCTTGGGGCTGATCTCGCTCGATCGTTTGCAGGTTGAGTTGATGCCGGAGGTGGTCTATCCGGAGATCTTTGTGACGATTTCTCAGCAGGGTATGGGGCCAGAACAGATCGAGCGCGATCTAGTGATGCCGGTCGAGGAGGAGGTGGGGCAGTTGCCCGGGGTGGTTGAGATGACATCTACCGCCGCGCTCAATCGCGGTAATGTGCGCATCTCCTACGAGCCGGGCACCGATATGAAATTCGCGCTTTTGCAGGTGCAGAGCCGGATGGACCGTTTGCAACCGGGCTTGCCGGAGCAGACCCAGATCTCTGTGCAGCGCTTCGACGAGGGCGACCTCAGTGCTACGGTAATGGAATTGCAAGTGTTGGCGCAGGGGGCGGATCTCAACTGGTTGAGAGATTACACCGAAGAAAATATCGCCCCGGAGTTGGCTGCAGTAGAAGGGGTGGTCAACGCGCAGGTTTTGGGCGGCCAGCAGTCGGCGGTGGAGATCGTCGCCGAACCGGAGCGTTTACAAGCGTATCAACTGACGATGGCGGATTTGCGCGGCGCGTTGGCCGATGCCAATCGGCCGCGGGCCTATCTTGGTGCGGTCTACGATGGGCGCCAGGTCTTTCCCGTGAGCTTTCAAGGACAGTTCAGCGATCTGCGGCAGATCGACGAGGCGCTGGTCGATGCCTCGATCCCGCTGCGATTGGGTGATGTCGCCGAGGTTGGTTTCGGGCTGCAGCAGCGCACGGACCTCAGTCGGGTCAATGGTCAGTCGGCGGTGGGAATATTAATCCAGAAGGAGGACGAGGAGAATCTGATCAAAGTTGCCGACGCTGTGGCCGAGACGATCGCCCGTCTCAACCGCGACTTCGCGCATGAGTCGGTGCAGTTGATTGTTACCAGCAACCAGGCCGAGTTGATGGAGGATTCGCTCGCTACGTTGAAACAGGCGGCATTGGTAGGGTTGGTGTTGGGTTTGGCGGTGCTCTTTCTCTTTCTGCGCAACGCGCGTTTCGTTGCGATACTGCTCTTGGCCATTCCGGCTTCTTTGTTGGCGACCTTCAATCTGATGTACGCCTGGGATCTGACGCTCAATGTGCTTTCGCTCTGCGGGCTGGCATTGGCGATGGGCATGTTGACGGACAATAGCATCGTGGTGATGGAGAGCATCTTCAAACACTTCGAACGCGGCAAAAGCGCGATGGACGCGGCGCGCGATGGCACCGCGGAAGTGAGCAAGGCGGTGGTAGCGGCGACAGCAACGACGGCGCTGGTTTTCTTGCCAGTGATTTTTATCCAGAGCGACTTCCAGGATATTCTGCGCGAGTTGGCGCTGGCGATCACCTTTCCACTTTTGGCTTCGTTGGTGGTGGCGCTTTCTCTGGTGCCTTCGGTAGCGGCGCGAATGCTCGGACGGCGAGAGAGGGCGCCTCTGGGTACTGGGCGGCTGATGTTGATGTATACGCTATTGCTCAAGGCCAGCTTGCGGCACCGGGCGGTAGTGGCTTATGGCGTGTTCTTAAGTTTGATCGCGACATTGGTGGCCGCATTTTTTTTGATGCTTGAACAGGAAGTCATTGCCGAGGAAACGCAATTTTCGGTCTATGCGAGCTTGTCCGATGGGGCGACTTTGCAGGCGACGGACGAAGTGATGCGCGAGATCGAAATCGCGGTGGGGGAGTTGCCGGGGGTAGATCGCTATACTGCGAGCGTGCAGGAGGGCCAGGGCAGTGTCACGGTCATGCTGCTCGATCGAGATGAGCGTCCCGAACGGGTTTCGGCCGAGGAACTAAAGGCCCAGCTCGAAGACGCGTTGCAGGAGATCGAAGGCGGGCTGATCGGCTTCCAGCCGCAAGCTAGCAGCTTTGGTGGTGGAGGCGGGCGTGGTGGTGGTGGTGGTGGACGCGGTGGCAGTGGCAATGGCGGTTTTAATTTACAGGCGGGAGCGACCTCTGAGACGGCGCTGATTAAGGGCTACGATTTTGCCGTGTTGCAAATGATATCCGATGATTTGTCCTATCGCTTTGAAGAATTAGAGCAGATCGACGCCAATAGTGTTCGGCCCGACTTGCAACGCAGCGCGCCTGAGATTCAGGTCATTCCCAGCCCGATGGCGCTCTTTGACCATAATCTCAGAGTCAATACGGTATTGGGTGCGATCTCCGACGCCAATCCGCAGGGTTTTGCGACGCAGACTAATTTCCTCAAAGCCGACGGCAGTGAAATTTCGATCGAAGTGCGGCCGACCGAAGACCCGGAGGCCGATGGCCCGGGCCGCGACGGGGTTGGGCAGATCCCGGTGTTGACCGCGACGGGCGAATATTTGCCCCTAGCTGATTTGGCGAAAGTACGCACCGACGAGGGGCGCAATAATATCCTGCGCACCGACCAGGCGCGTCGCGTGGTGCTCTCCTATCAATTCGTCGACGAAATTCTCGACTCACAGCCGCTATTGGACGGGGCGCGGGAGATGGTGCGAGCGGTGGTGCAAGACTTGGTATTGCCTGATGGATATACCATCGAGATCGTCGAGGTCGAAACGGATACGGTCTATTATTGGATGATGGGGATCGCGGCAATACTGACCTATATGGTGCTGGCCTCGCTTTTTGAGTCCTTCGCTGCGCCTCTACTTATTTTTTGCACGCTGCCGACGGCGGCGATTGGCAGTTGTTGGGCGCTGATGCTGACGGGCACCGGGCTGACTTCGCAGGCGGGGCCGATGGCGCTATTGGGATTTATCGTGTTGATCGGCATCGCCGTTAATAATGGCATTATACTGATCGACGCGATCGCTACGCTTAGGGATACTGAAGGTTTCCGCCGTGAACGCGCGGTACTTGTGGCCGGCCGTTCTAGGGTGCGGCCAATCCTGATGACCTCGGCGACGACGCTATTGGGCGTGCTGCCGCTAGCACTTGACTTCGGTGGCGACTACGAAGTTTGGCCGCCTTTCGCTATCACCGTGCTGGGCGGGCTGGCGGTGTCGATGGTTTCAACGCTGATTTTCGTGCCGGTGGCCTATATGGGTTTGGACCAGGTGCGCATGTGGCTTGTCGGCATTGGCCGGGTCGGCGTCGGTGTTTCGACTGCTATTGCGGCGGCGGCCACAGGTGTGCTGTATGTGGAGTCCGCTAGTTACTTTTGGCCGGCTCTTATTGCACTGCCCTTGTGGTTTTTACTGCTCGGTACTATTGCGCTTGGCTTGCGGGTCCATCGTGCGCGCGTGGCCAGACGCGCGGCATCTGCGGTGCAGGTGATCCGCTTACAGACGCTGACTAAGATCTATGGCGCACCGGGGCGTTTTCGTCGCGAATGGGCGCGCTTTGACCGGCACACTGAGCGGTTGCTGGCCCAGGGCATCGACCCGGTAGACCGCAAGGCGGTCAAGGACGGTCTGAGCTGGAAGCTGCCGCTGGTAGGATTGGTTGGGTATTTGCACATCTACTTCGAGGATGTGCTGTGGATTTATTTGCTCTCCCTGGCGAGTTGGGGGTTGGCGGTGCATTTGCTGCGGCAATTGGCTTTGCTTGGCGTGCAGGCGGTTGCTGGATCGTCGGGCGCAGCGCCGTCCTCTATGTGGTTAGCGCGAAGTCTGCGGGCCTTGGCGCGCTGGGCGGTGCCGCTGCTTTTTGTCGCCTATGTGCATCACCGTCTGGCCTTGCCCTCGCTGACGGCAGCTTCGGCGGCGGTGTGGTTGGCGTATCGAGGCGCGCGTTGGTTGGCCGATCGGGTGCGTCGGGGGCAGGTGGATATCGAAGGGATGGTGGGGCGGATGATGTGGCTTCGGCGCAAGGTTTATGGCGGGGCGGCGGCTTTGCCGCTGATTGGCGTGGCCAAACCGACCTACCAGGCACTCTACGGGGTTAATTTGGAAATCGGGCGCGGGATGTTTGGTTTATTGGGTCCGAATGGTGCGGGTAAAACGACGATGATGCGTATTATCTGCCAGGTGCTGGAGCCGAGTTCGGGCTCAGTGGCCTTTGACGGGGTTAATATTACCCGTCATGGTCCGGTACAGGGAGTGATTGGTTATTTGCCGCAGTATTTTGGCCTCTATGAGCATATGACGGCGTATCAATATCTCGACTATCGCGCGCTATTAGAAGGCTTCCGCGATACCGGTATGCGCCGCGAAAGGGTCAACGCCAGTTTGGCGCAAGTCAATCTCGAGGAGCGCCAGGATGATGCGATTGCCTCTTTTTCGGGTGGTATGAAACAAAGAGTGGGCATTGCGCAGACCCTATTGCATCTGCCGCAGATTATCGTCGTTGACGAGCCGACGGCGGGTCTTGACCCGGTGGAGCGGATCCGCTTCCGCAATCTGCTGGCCCGCATTAGCCAAGAGCGCATCGTTATTTTTTCGACGCATATCGTCGAGGATATCTCGGGCAGTTGCAATCGACTGGCGGTGCTGAATTCGGGCCGTATCCTCTATCAGGGCACGCCGCGCGAGATGCGCGATTTGGCTAGTGGCAATGTGTGGGAGACGGTTGTTGAGGAGGCGGGTTTCGAGCAGGTCGACCGCCAAGTTAAGGTGATCTCACATTTGCGCACGCCGCGCGGGATTCGTGCACGATTCTTGGCGGCAGACCCCGTGCTTGGTCTGGACGCCGATCGGGTCGACCCGACGCTGGAAGACGCCTATCTCTATTTGTTACGGCGGGAGGTAGCCTGATCATGTTGACGTGGACGGCGTTATTGGCCAGTGTGGTGTCGTTGGGCTTGCTCAGTGCGCGGATCATCTTGCATCGCAAGCTGCTCTTTATGGCGGCCGGCATCGCGGTCTATTACGGGATCCTCTACGGTTTGGCGGTGTTTCGGCCCGACGAGGGTTTTACCGCGGGTAAGGCGCTCTATGTGCTGGTGGAGATTCCCGGCGCGGTGCTGGCGATTTACCTGACGATGGATCTGGTGGCCGGCGAGCGCGATCGTCGCACGTTGGAAACGCTATTTAGCACCTCGACTTCGCACTACGGTATTTGGACGATGCGGATGGTCGCCGTCTATGTGGTGCTGGCGGTGACGCTGCTGGCGATGAGCGCGGCGGCCTATTTTCTCTTTGCGGAATTCCCCGTTGTGCTCGGCGGTTTTAACGCCTTCGCGCCGGCCTTTCTGATCGTCAACTTGACCTTCTTCTTTTCGGTGTATTGCAAGAGCAGCAATACCGCTGGGATGTTGTCGCTGGCGGTGATCGTCGCCGTCCTATTGAGCGCCGAGCAATTGCAAGAAAGCTATTATTTTTTGTTTTTGAATCCGTTCAACCTGCCGATGGGCGTCGATCAAGTGGTGTGGGCCGAGATGGTTCTGCTCAATCGTTCAGTATTGCTGCTCGGCGGCGGGCGGCATATGGCGCAGCGCGAAAGGCTGTTGTCGTGAAAGGAGGCAATGTGAATCGCCGCAAGTGGGGTCTGATTTTCGCGCTCTATTGGCTGGTAATGGGTGTGGCCTGGGCACAGGAGTTACAGGTGCTTCGGCTCGGTATTGACGACTGTGTCGCGATCGCGCTAGAACAGAGCGCACAAGTGGTCCAGGGCCGCTTCAATGTCGAGTCGGCGGCAATACAGGTCGAAAACGCGCGCAACGCATTTTTGCCGTCAATGAGTACCTCCTACGGAATGTCACGCAGTCTTTCTGGTCCGCGCGAAGGGGCTTTTGTCGATCCGGCGACCGGCGAGATTACGTCCACTTTGGGCGAGAGCAGTACCAGCGGCTCGCAATCGCTGGGTGCCAGCTTCGGCATGGACCTCTACAGACCCAGTAACTGGGTTGGGCTAGCATCGAGCAAGTTGGCGCGCAAGGCGGCGAAGATGGATCTCAGCGCCAGTCAGCAACAGGCGGTCTTCGAGGTCAAACAGGGTTATTTCAGTCTATTGCAGGCGATCGAGTTGATGGCGGTGCAGGCCGAGCAGGTGAGCGTGTCGGAGGAAGATCTGCGCCGGGCCGAGACGCTCTTCGAGATCCGTTCGGTGCCGCTTTCCGATGTGTTGACCTCGCGGGCGGCACTAGCTAGCGCACGAGCGACGATGATTGACCGGGAAAATAACGTCGAGTTGACTAGGGCGGATCTGGCTTTCGCGATGGGCTTGCGGACCTATGCGAAAATTGAGCCGCAAAAAAACGACTTCTCCATAGTGCCGCTGACATTGACCTATGAAGAGGTCTTGGCGCACGCACTACAGCATCGCCCCGACCTGCGTTCGCGGAAGTTTTTGATGCTGCAGGCACGGGAAGACCTGAAGGGCACGCGCTATGAGCTATTGCACCCGACGGTGAGTATGAGCACCGGTTATTCGTGGCAGCTGCGGGCGGACGAAGAATTTCAGGGCCCGGAGGATCTCTTTCTTAAAAATTACGGTTATAGCTTGAGTATGAGCGTTAGCCTGCCGGTGTTCAATCGCTTCAGTACGCAAAACTCGATCAAATCGCAGAAGCTGAGCTATCGGCAGAGTATGGAGGATTTACAGCAGGCCCAACGGCAGGTGGCACTGGATATCCGCCGGGCTTTTTTGAATATCGAACTGTATCGCCGCAGTATCGAGGCCAACCAAATTGCGGTAAGCGCCGCCGAGGAGAGTTATAAGCTGGCGCAGGAACGCTATGCGCTGGCCACCGGGACGCAACTCGAGCGGCTCGAAGCGCAGTCGAGCCTCTTCGCGACGCGCAACGACCTGGTTCAGGCGCAGTTCAACTACCATATTCAGTTGGCGCAGTTGGATCAGGCGATGGGCAGACCTTTTGCTGTGAGCGGAAAATGAGCGCGGAGGATAATGTGAACTATCGACGGTTGTTATTGGCTTTGCTGCTGACATTGGTCTCACTCGGAGGCGCGTGGGCAGAGGGGCCGTTTTTCTCTAAAAAGTTCTACGGTTATACCGCATTGGGCGCCAGTGGCTGGTTGTTTAGCGAAGTCTATGCAGCGCGGCAGAATGCCAATGACGCCTATGACCGCTATAAGCGCGCTGGGACCAGCGGCGATGCGCAGACTTTTTATGATGAGAGCCGACGTTTTGATACGCGGGTCGTGGTGCTGGGGGCTCTCGGCGTGGGGGCGCTGACCTGGTCGGTGCGGCTATTGCGCGGCGAAGAGCGAAAGCAGTTGCCGCCGCCGCCCTCGTTGCAGATTAAGGGAGTTGATATTGATATCGGCGGTGATTTGCTGGGTAGGCGAGTGCAGATGACCTTAAAGAAGGATTTCTAAATTGCGACGGTATGTCCAGGCTTTCTTGATCGTTGCCTTGCTCTATGTGCCGCCGGCATACGCTGAGCAGCATGAAACACAAGGCTGGCTGACGTCGCGCCAGGCATGGAGCATGGCCCTGTTCAGCGGCGGTGTGGTGTTGCTGAAAAAGAGTTGGGATTTTCACCGCCAGGCGGACGAGTCCTACGCACTCTATCGCAAGGCAACGACGGGCCCGGAGACTGAGCTCTTTTTCGAGCGTGCCGACAATCGTGACACCAAGAGCCAGATGAGTTGGATGGCGGCGGCGGCCTTCGCCTTGGCGGGTTGGCAGATGTTGGCGTCTGGCGATAAAGAAGGCACGCAGGCGTCGTTCGGGGGAAATCTGCAGTTGGTAGGAGTGGAGATTGCGCCGGAGTTGGAATGGAGGGATAGGCGTGTTGTGTTGCAGTTCAAACGCCGATTCTTTTGAAGTGTATTTGGGCAAACTGCTCGCGATATCATCGACAGTCAAGTAATTTCCGCACAAGACTGAGCAATTTTATAGTAACGGATTTAACATAATAAATGAAGAGTTTATGAGATTTTTAAGAGTCGGACTGATGTTTTGCGGTGTGCTTTTGCTGATGACCGAAGTTCACGCGCAACGGCGCGGTTGGGGGTCTCGACCTTCGCCGGAAATTGGAGTGCGCGGTGGTCGCGATTACGATCTCGATATTTGGAGCGCCGGCGGACAATTTCGTTTGCCGCTTGGTCGCCAAGGTCGCATGCAACTGGTGCCGAGTGGTGATGTCTTTTTCGCTGAGGGCGAGGCCGATTGGCAGGCCAATGCCGATTTGCTCTACGGTCCGGGGCGGCGCGGCGGTCTTTATTTTGGTGGTGGTATGGGTTATAGCAATAGAACGGGTGTGCAGGAGCGGGTGGTAAACCGCATTGTCGGTTTGCGGCTGTCGGAGCGTTTGTATCTCGAAAATCGCTGGACCAGTATCGATGGCAGAAACCTGTTCCGGATGGTGGTGGGGTATAATCTCTCGCTGGGCAAGCGCCGGGATTCGGCGCCGGGTATTTTTGACGCGCTAGCGCCGGGGCTGTCGGATAATTGAAGTGTCACCGATTGATCCGGTTGGTGCATCAGCTGCGATGGGAATGCGGCCTTTGCTTGGGAGAGTCGGCTCATCGCCCTTATTTCCTCGCCGCTGCTTGTCGCAACCTACCAACGTATTGGCAAAGATTATTCTCCGTACGTGCAATGAGAGGTGTAGGGGGTATTTTAATTCGCTCACTCGATGATGGGCAAAGCCGTCTATGATTCGCCGTCGCGTGTGAGTCTCTCTGTCCTATTGGGTAGTCGCTGTGGCGGTGGCGGTAATCGATGTAGAATCCCGCAGTAACTTCGACGTGTTAGAAGGTTTCTATCGCGCGGAAATTATTTTGTCGTTGCACGCAGAGCAGCAAATCTCCGCGCTCGACCTCGATCTCGACTATATCGGCGACGACTTCGTTGGAGATACCGTCGCGGAGACCCGGGACTAGGCTCTCGTTTTGCAAGGCGAATTTCAAGCCAGTCGTGGTGATGCCTTCGACGGGACCATTGAGCGGGCAGAGGGAGATTTTTTGGCCGATGGTGGCGCGGAAGCGGATGCGTTGGCCGATGAGGCGCAGGTCGCAATACTCGTCGACAATGCGCAGCGCGATTTGCTCGGCGAAAGTCTTGAACACGCTCAAATTCCACAGCAGATGGTCGGTGCGTCTACCGGTGAAACCGAGCAGGACGGCCTCGCTGATGCCGAGATCGACGGCGTGGCGCAGGACTTTCTCGATATCGGTGCCGGTGTTGTCGGCAGCGACTCGGATGATATGCTCCGGATCGACACCCGCTGAGCTTTTGCGGCTGACCGAGTCTAGGTCGCCGACGATATAGTCCGGAACGAGGCCATAACGCCTGGCGGTATCGGCACCGCCGTCGGCGCATAATAATAACATATCCCCACCAATAAGCTCATTGATAAGTTCGCGCGAAGGCGGTTCGCCATTACCGAGGACGAGTGCGATTTTGCCCATCAGAACGCCGTCGAAAGGCTCAAGCCGAGCTGTCGGGGATCGCCGTAGCTTTTGTAGAGCGTATTGGCGTAGTTGGGCGGAGCGAGTCCAAAGAAGAAACCGCGCGTAGTATAGCGCTCGTCGAGCAGGTTGCGGCCCCACAGCGTGAAGGTGTGGGCGCCGCGTCTATAGCCTAGACGACTGTGGAAGAGCTGGTAGGCGTCCGATTCCTGGTCGTGGCTGTCGGAGTGGAAGAACGCATCGGTCGCGGTCATGTCAAGACGGGCGAAGAGGCCGCTTTTTGCGGCGTATTCGGTGCCGAGGCGGGCGGTGTAGGTCGGGGCGTGCGCAGCGTCGCGGTCGCCTAAGGTCGCGGACGTGCCTTCGGCGGCTTCGAAGGTGTAGGCGTCAATGTGGGTGCTGAGTAAACCGAGTGAGCCGGAAAGGCGCAGCGCGGGCAGCAGCAAATAGCTCTGCTCGAATTCGATACCGCTCGAACGCCCGGTGGAGGCATTGGCGGTGAAAAAGAAAAAGCTATTGGGGTCGCCGGGATTCTGCTGGCTAGAAAGGCTGACCTGTTGGTCGTCGCGCAGCGCGTGGAAGAAGGTCAGGTTGGTGGTGGATTTGGCACCGGAGGCGCGGTAGCCGATTTCGAAGTTGAGCAGGTATTCGGGATTGTAGGGGCGGTTTTCCGCCGCCAGGCGCGGGTGTTGGTTGACGCCGGAGGCGCGGTAGCCGCGCGAGGCCGCGGCATAGAGGTGGCGGCGGTGGCCGAGATTGTGGGTGAGGGCCAGTTTGCCGCCGGCGAGCGATTGGCCGATATCGAAGTCGGTCCGGTCGGCGCTGTCGGTAGTGCCGTGATAGCCGATGGCGTTGCGGTCGACGCGCAGGTTGAGCGAGAGTTCGGTCCGCTCGTTGAGTGCCTGGTTGTATTGGCCGTAGAAGGCGAGGTTGTCGATTTGGAAGACGCTTTGCAGGTCGGCGGCCTCGCCGCCGAAGAGATAACCCTGGGCGTCGTCGGATTCTTCGAGCGTTTTAAAATAGACGCCGGCGATGGCGTTGCCGCGCAGCAAGCGCAGTTCTTGTGTGAAGGTGTTGCGGGTACGCAGGGTGCGGTCGACGAAGTCGTAGCGCCAGCCCTCGACTTCCGGATCGAAGTTGTAGGGCGGCTGCAGCCAGTATTGGTCATTGCCCCAGTCGCCGTCGAAACTGTATTCGAGCTCGATGTTGGAAAAGGAGGTGATCGAAACCAGTTGTGTGGCGGCGAAAGTTTTCTTGGCTTTGAGCGAGAAGGCTGTCGTGGTCTGGTGGTCCTTGCCGGGTTTGTCGGTGTAGGTGATGAGGTCTTCGTTGTTGTCGGGGGCCCAGGTGTCGTAGCCATTATCTTGGTCGGAGCGGAAAGCGGTGAATAGTAGCGAGAGACCGTACTCGTCGGCATAGCGGAGTTTGGCGCGCGCGAAGTTTTCGTTGCGCTGGTTGGAGTCGTTGATGTTGAGAAACTGGTTGTCGCGGAAGCCGTCGGCGCGGGCTTGGGTGTAGCCCAGGCGCAGCGAGAGTCTGTCGTTGAGCGGTTGGTTGAGGGTGCCGCTGAAATGCGCCAGCGCGTCGCTACCCAAGGTTAGGTCGACACTGCGCCTGGCGACGGGTGTGGGGTCGGCGGATTGCAGGTTGATCAGCCCTGCCATCGCATTGGGGCCGAAGGTGGTCGACTGCGGGCCTTTGAAGATTTCGAGCTGGTCCATGTCGAAGAGCAGACCGGCGGTGCCCAGACCGCTCATGTCGACGTCGTCAATGACAAAACCTACCGAGAAATTGGGCGGGCCTTCGCCGGCGTACTGGCTGCGCTCGCCCATGCCGCGGATTTGGAAGTAGCGCGGGCGGGACGTGCCGCCCGCCCAGTTGAGATTGGGCACGGCCTGGCTCAAATCTTGCAGGTGATGGCCGCCTGCAGCTTGCAACTGGCTTCGGTCGAGTACCGTGACGCTGGTGGCGACTTCGTCGAGGGGCTGGGCTTTGAGACCGCCGTGCACAACAAGTTCTGGCGTGGCGAGGATGGCGCGGTACAGGCGGATGGTTAGGTTCCGCGCATTTTGCGGACGCAAGGTGCGGGTCTTGTAACCGACGAAAGAGACGGTGAGCGAGTCGCTGGGGGTTAGAGACAGGGAGAAGTGGCCGTCGTCGTCGCTGCGGAGGCCGGTGGTGCCGGTGTTCAGGTTGGCGTCGGACAGCGGCTCCCCCGTGATCGCATCGACGATTTGGCCTTCGAGCAAGAAGCTTTGCGCGTACAGGGCGTATGGCAGCAGGAACAGTGCGGCGAGCAGGTGGCAAACTGTGTGCATGGTATGCATCTCTTTTGGGTTATGGCCCCAAAAGATGAGGGCCGTTTTCTCTCGCGTGGGGAAAACGGCCCGCGACCTGTTGCCGCGGCGGCGCTTTGTTTCCCTACGCTGGTATGGTCCAGGTCAGGTTCGAAGGGTGTAGATCTCAGCCTCTGGTGGGAGAGGCACCCCTAACAAGTGCGTATGTTGTGTAGTAGCAGTGAATATAGAGGAAGATTACTAGAGTGGCAATGGGCTGAACGAAGTGGTTCGGGGTCGAGATAATACTCTCGCATCATACACGCGACTCGTCCCTAGGCCACTCGGACGGCGTCGAATGTATCAGCTGGAGCAGGCGGTCAGGGCGGTAGGAGGATTTGAGGGGGCGGCGCTATTGTCGAAACGAAGTTAGTGCTTGGGTATTACACGTGGTCGGGTACTAAGCCGACGTCGAGGGCTTCGCGCACGGTATTGAGGAATTTTGTCGGGCCGATGGGTTTTGTCAAGATTGAGGTGATGCCCATTGAGCGCAGACAATCTTCGACTGTTGTGCGATCGACGCCGGCGGCGACGATGATTTTTATTTCAGGTGATTCCTCGCGCAAAGTGCGGATAACCGCATAACCGTCCATTACCGGCATATTGAGATCGGTAATGACGAGGTCGGCCCGGTCCCGGTGGTAGATGTCGACGCCTTCTTGGCCATTTATCGCATGGCTGACTCGATAACCCTGGCGTTGCAAGGTCGTGCTTAGACCGAGAGCAATAAGAGCGTCGTCTTCGATAAGGAGGATATGTTGCATAGACTATAACGTAGTCAAACAGAAGCATAGAATCAATTATTTTTAGTTATATAAATTCATATAAAACAGTTAATTATATATTTTTTAAAAAATGTGTAAAATGCACTATTTTTTCGGAAAATAGGCATTGATTATACGATAATATCGGCGAGATAGAGATCATCGGAAGCCATTGCAATGGCTTTGTGGAGCGAATAGATAACAGATGTTGTATGGCGTTGAATACGGCGGTCGAGTTGGGGCCGCACGACAAAGAGGTGGCCTAAGTTGCTGCGCCAAGAGCACGAGCGCATAATCTGTCTGCTGACGGCGTCGATTGAGCGGGGGCGAGCCCTCGGCGAATTCCGCACCGATTTGCCCGCCGAGCAGTTGGCCAAGAGCCTGCACGTTTTTGGTGCGGGGATGTTGGCGACTGCAAAGGCGATCGATCAGAAAAAGGCCGATTCGGGCGGGCTAGCGGAGTTCGCGTTGGGGCTATTGTCGTAAGCGACTGCTGTCGCGGCCATATCTCAGTTTTAGTATCTTCAGGCAGGTCTCGCCCCGTGCAGGACCTGCCCTTACTCTATCTGGGAGGATGTCTAACGCGGGTCTACTCGGCTGCGATATTATGAACGAATTCATTGAACGCGATGTGATCTACGAAAACGCGCTGTGCCAGGCTGCAGATATAGCGGAATGGGTTATGGAAGGCGACGGTGCGGTTTCTTTCCCGAGAGGGAAAATGCGGCAAGAGAGTCTGCGTCCGCGCGAGGCGGGGCAGGCGGGCAATATCGTGCATTGGTGCCCTATTAGCTTCCCAGATAATATTTCAATCAGCTGGGATTTTCAACCGCTAACAGAGCCCGGACTGGCGATACTGTTTTTCTCTGCGCTGGGGCACAATGGCGAAGATATTGTGACGGGTAACCTGGCTAAGCGGAACGGGCCGTACGACCAGTATCATCATGGCGACCTCAATGCTTTGCACGTTTCTTATTTTCGCCGCAACCCCAAGGAGAACGAATTTCAAACGTGTAATTTGCGCAAGAGTTTTGGGTTTCATCTCGTTGCCCAAGGGGCAGACCCCCTGCCGACGGTGGGTTTTGCCTTGCATCCATATCGTATTAAAGTAATTAAGTGCGGCGCCCGGGTTTCTTTTTATATGGCTTATAAAGACGAACTGGTCACCATTTTTTCTTGGGAAGATGAAGGTAAGATCTATGGCCCCGTGTTGGGTGAGGGCAAGATCGGATTTAGGCAGATGACCCCGCTGATTGCCGAATACAGTAATCTTGTTGTGCGAAAAGTAGAGATTATTTGAATCGCAGCCGTCTCGTCGCGGCCTCGCCGATCTATTATGGCTGGGTGATTCTAATCGTCGGCACCCTGGGAAGCGTGATGACCAGCCCCGGTCAAACCTATGCCGTCTCGGTTTTCATCGACTATTTCATCGAGGACTTGGGGCTCAGCCGCTCGCTGGTCAGCACGCTTTATTCGGTCGCTACGCTGACGGCCAGTTTCGCGTTGCCCTTTGTCGGGCGGCAGTTCGATAAGCGCGGGGCGCGGTTGATGGTGCCGCTTTGCAGCCTGCTGTTGGGGCTGGCTTGTATTTATATGAGCTTCGTGCTCAACGCGGTGATGTTGGGTTTAGGTTTTTTCGCGCTGCGGCTATTGGGCCAGGGCAGTTTGAGCCTGGTCAGCAAGAATGCAATCAATCAGTGGTGGGTTCGCCGTCGCGGGATGGCGATGGGTATTAGCGGCGTGGCGGGCTCGTTGTTGGGCTTGGGCGGTTTCCCCTTGCTGGTCACCTGGCTGATCGCTTATAGCGGTTGGCGCGACGCCTATATCGGCTTGGGGCTGTTGCTGGTGCTGGGGATGTTTCCCCTCGGATGGTTTTTTATTCGCAACCAACCGGAACAATACGGGCTGGTGCCAGACGGGAAGGCGGGCGCGGCGGGAGGCGCGGAAGGGGCGGGGTTCGTTGAGGAACATTGGACATTGTCTGAAGCCGTACACACTAAAGCCTTCTGGGTTTTCGCCGCGGGTTTGGCCTCGGCGAGCATGCTCAATACGGGCCTGACCTTTCACCTCTTCAGCGTGTTCAAAGACAATGGCCTGTCGGCGGCGGTGACGGCTTCGGTTTTTGTCCCGATCGCGGTGACTGGCGCGTTGGCGCAATTGGGCAGCGGCGTGTTGGTCGACCGGATACCGGTGCGCTATATGTTGACGCTGGGGTTGTTGCTGATGGCGGCGGTACTGGTCGCGGTTCCACAACTGGCCTCGGTGGAAATGGCGCTGGCATTGGGCGTGGTAATAGGTTTGCAGGGTGGGATCGAGATGATCGTTTCGAGCGTGGTGTGGCCGCAGTATTTCGGGCGGCGACATATGGGCAGCATCACGGGGCTGGCCTCGACCATCATGGTGGGGGCTTCGGCCTTCGGCCCAATGCCCTTTGGTCTCGCCCGCGATCTGATGGGTAGTTATACGGCCGTGCTGACGTGGTTCGCGCTATTGCCTTTGGTCTTGGCGGTGGCGGCGTTTTTGTTTGGGCAGCGGCCCCACAAGGCAGAGAAGGGATAGGCTATGGTGCAGACGCGTTATTACAAGCCGGAGGGGAAGCGCATCGAGCGGCTGATCCTGATCGACGGGGAAGAGCCGGTGTGCCGCATCTGTTGGGAGTGGGCCTAATGGAAGCGGTGACGCGGGCGGTTATTGGCCCGGGATTGATGGGGCACGGCATCGCGCTGGTGATGGCGAAAGTGCCGGGCGATGTTTGGCTTTGCGGCGAATCGGATGCGGTGCTTGTGGCGGCGATCAAGCGGATCGACCAGAGTTTGCAACAATTGTCGCGCTATGGTCTGGTGCAGGATACAGCCGCGATCGCGGCGCGGATTCGCCCGACGACGGATCTTGCGCAGGCAGTGGAGTCGGCGCGCTTCGTGGTCGAGGCGGTCCCAGAGGACTTGGCGTTAAAACAAACGCTCTTCGCCGATCTCGAACGGCTCGCCCTATCCGACGCGATTTTGGCGACGAATTCGTCGGGGCTGCCAATTGCGGAAAGCGCGGCGCGCGTGAAAAATAAAGCACGTGTGGTTGGCTCGCACTTTTTTTTGCCGGCGCAGATTATTCCGTTGGTGGAGGTTTCGCGTGGGGCCGAAACGAGCGAGGAGACGATGCAGTGGGTCTATGACCACTGGCGCGCCTGTGGCAAGGAACCGATTCGCATCGAAAAGGATCTACCGGGCTATGTGGCTAATCGCATGCAGGGGGCTTTGGTGCGCGAGGCGACGCATTTGTTGGCCGAAGGCGTGGCGAATGCCGAGGATATCGACAAGGCGGTGCGCGTCGGTTTTGGTCTTCGCTATTTGGTGTCTGGGCCGTTGGAGCAGCGCGATTTGGGCGGGCTGGATCTGCACGTGGCGTTGGCGGGCGAGTTGTGGCCGCATTTGGATACGAGTGCCGGTCCTTTCCCGATGGTCAAAGAAATGGTCGAACGCGGCGAGCTGGGTTTGAAGACGGGTAAGGGTTTTTACGACTGGTCGGGAGTCGATGAGGATGCGGTCCGCGCTGAAAAATACGAGGCGCTGCTCAAGCTGATGGCGAGCTTGGGGTTGTGAAAAAAGCCATGGCAAAGCCCCGGATATTTTATGACCACGACGGTCGGCATCCGCTGATCTACATGTACGAGCCGCCGATGCTAAAAGAAGAGCTGGAAGCGGCGGTGGACGAATTACTGGGCACTCCGGTCGAAGCACTGTCGCTGACCTTGGGCGATGCGCAAAGCCTGCTCTACGATTCACAGGCCGGGCAGTTGTGGGGCCAAAACATAAAGAAGTGGCCGCATTTGATCTGGAAGCGCGGCCACCAGAATTTAACCCATCTGATCAAAGCTGGGCACGACCCGTTGCAGGTGCTGTGCGACAAGGCCCATGCCCATGGTTTATCGTTCTACGCGATGTTGTTGCCGCAGCAGGGGCCGCGCGAGCGGATGCTGAAGAGCTGGGAGAATCCACGTTTTGCCGCCGATGATTGGCAGGGCGATTTGCAGCCGTTGGAGATCGGTAATAAGGGGGGCGTGGACGCGCAGTGGCCGGGCTATCGCGCGTTGGACTACGCTTTTGCTGCAGTGCGTGAGCGGAATTTACAGGTTATAGAAGAAGTGCTCGCGCGATATCCGATCGACGGCTTTGAGCTACAGCTCAACTACTGGCCGTATTATTTTCATCCCGATGAGGTCGATGACGGGACGCGTATTATGACCGAATGGATTGGCCAGGTCCATGCGGCGGTGAAAAAGAGCGATCCGCAGCGGGAATTGGTTCTGCGGATACCGGCGGACTTGCACGGGTGCCGGGCGGTGGGGCTGGAGCCGTTGCATTGGATGCGGCAGGGTATTGTCGACGCGATAGTGCCCGAGTGTTCGTCGGTGGACCCGTCGGCTGATTTCAGCGCCTTTGTCGAAGCGGCCAAAGGCAGGGGGTGTCGAGTTTTGCCGGCGTTGCAGAATCGAGTCGATTCGGATCGGGTCGGCGAGGGCACGATTGAAATGGCGCGGGCGGGTGCTTGCAACTACTGGGCGCAGGATGTTGACGGAATTTATATAGCGCATTGGTTCGGCAGCTGGCCCTATGCGGCGAATTTTTATGAGAAGCTGCGCGAGGTGGCCTATCCCGAGGTGATGGCGACAAAAGACAAGGTCTATCGCGTGCCGACCGAGGGCAGTACACCTGCCAAGGCGGCGATTGCGCCGAATGTCGCCGATCCGTTGCCGGTTGAGTTAGTGCAGGGGCAGGCGGCGCAGGTGGGTTTTACGGTCAGCGACGATCTGAAAAAGTGGGGCAAGGCCAAGCGGGTCCACGAAGTGATTTTGCGGGTGCGCTTGCAGCAGACGACGGAGCGGGATCGGTTGCGCTTTGTTTTCAATGGCAAAGAATTATCAGAAGCGTCATTGCGCAAAATCAATCAGATGTATGTGATGGACGCGCCGCGCTACCGGGTATTTGGCTATTGGTTCGTCTTTCGCCTGGACGAGAAACAGTGGCCGGTGCGGGGGCGCAATGTGCTAGAAGTCGAATTACTCAAGCGGGACGGGCAGGCGTTGCCCGCGCTACGGCTGCGCGATGTGGAATTGGAAATCAAGTATCTGATGGGGAAGAATTACCATCGCGGTCTGATCGATGTGGATCTGGGGCCGGACGAATTGTAGGAATATTAAGAAGACGAGAAAGCCGAAAACTCACCTACCCACACGAGGAGCCGGGATGAAGCACAACAACTCCAATATAAAAATTGCCCTACAGACTTCGCCATCCAACGAAGAGGGCGTGCTGCTAGCCCGGCAACTCGGCGTCGAATACTTGGCCATGTGGTCGAGTGCCACGACCTATGATGAGTATAAAGAAATTGTTGACCAGGCCACCGCAGCCAACCTCAAGGTGGCCACCTGTAGCAGCATTAGCAACGACGAGCGCATCGTGCTGGCCCTGGAAGGCCGCGACGAAGTCATTGAGCAGTATCAGAACAGCCTGCGCGCGATGGGTCGAGCCGGCCTGACCTACCGCACTGTGTCCTTTATGGCCACCGGCGTCACTAGCTCGGCGCGTGAATCCGCGCGCGCAGGTGCCAGTGCGCGGGCCTATCGCGACGGGTTTCGCTTAGAGCAAGAGAGCTATGGCCTTAAGACATTTAGCTTTGAGCGCGAATATGGCGAAGAAGAGCTCTGGCAAAATTACGAGTACTTTATCCGCGCGGTCGCTCCCGTAGCCGAAGAGAGCGGCGTGCGTATCGGCATCCACCCCGAGGACCCGCCGGGCATTACACTGGGCAATGTGCCGCGTGTCATCGGCAGCAGTTTCGCCGGCTATAAACGCGCGCTGGAAATTGCCGCTAGCCCCAATGTCGGATTGTGCCTGTGTTTGGGCTGCGTCTTGGAAGCCGGCGACAACTGGGGCAAGACGCCAGTCGAAACGATTGAGTACTTCGGCGAGCGCAACAAGATTTTTAAGGTCCACTTTCGCAACGTCAATCAGCCGCTGCCGCACTTTGTCGAGGCCTTTGTCGACGATGGCTATTGCGATATGTATCCACTAATGAAAGCACTGCGCCAAGTAAACAACGACTGCGTGCTCATCCTCGATCACAGCCCGAACATGGTCGGTGGACGCCATACCGGTGCGGCCTTTGCCATCGGCTATATACGCGCGCTGCTCGAACGGGCGAATGAAGAACTCGGCAGCTAAAGCGTTGTATACCCTCTTATTCGCTAATTGATATCGCTCCGTCGGCCGGTCGGGCCGAAGAGGCAAGGAGGAGGTTCGTGGAATTGAAGACCACGGCGGTGGAACAGTTCTTGGTAGATGTAATTGAAATCGCTCCGTCGGGCCGGTCGGCCGGCGAGACGAGGAAGAGCGTTGTGGAACTAAAAATCACGGCGGTGGATCGGTCCTTGGTGGATGTCCCGTTGGAGGTGGTAGCGGAGCGCAACATGGTGCGGACGCAGCCTGAGTGGAGTATTTCCGAGATCTGCAAGGTGCTAGGTACATGCCCTCATCGTAAAGAATGACCCACATTCCACGCCGGGCCGCTTCCTCAATTGCAAACTGCATATAGCCGAGAAGTTCGTCACTCATCCACGCAAAGTTTTGAGGGAGCCCGGCCCTGGGGTGAAGGACAAAAGCGTGAACAGCATACGCTTGAAAATTATCGAGTTGCCGTGCGATCTGCGTCTCGCTGAGTTGATCATTCCAAAACCAGAAAGCGGCTTGAGAGAATTATCGTGCCTGAGTTGATTCGTTGTTGAACATGTGTATCTTTCTTATTTGTTCCGTCTAACGACAGGTGCTGAATTATCTAAATTCTCACAATTCACCCGGTCACTGGGGTTTCCGATACTCAGAATGCTCTTGGCGACGACCTCCCCGGTCGAATTGATCAATTTCAAGGTGTGACCTGAATTAAATTGAGTCAAGTTGGGCAAGGAAACCGAGCCTTCTTGCGTGTCTCTGCGACGAACATGCCGCCCAAGAGATCTAAAATTTGACCTACGCGCTCCGTTGATCTCGCAAAGTAAACGCCACTAAGATTCCCAAAAACGGAAAGATCGCCATCAGCAAGAAGACCTGCTGATACGACGCTAACACTGCGGCGCCGCTGTCCAATTGCATCTGTAGAAATACCCCACACAACGCCGTGCCCGTCGTCGCGCCCCCAAAGCGAAACATGCCATAGAGGCCTGCCGCCGCGCCGGTATCGCTTTGTTCTACATTGCCCATGACGCTCTTGTGCAGTGTCGCCAGCATTAGACCCGCGCCGAGGCCGTGTGCGCCTAGTGTGAGGCCAATGCTCCACAGCGAAGCGTTGCCCGGCAGTTGCCAGAATGCCAACATCACGCCCATTTGCACGGATAGGCCGGCGACGACTAACCAGCGGCTGCTGCAGCTGTCGGATAGTGCGCCGGCCACGCGCACGATCAGCGTCATCGCCCCAGCACCAATCATCAGCATGCCACCCAATTCGGTGGGCCGCATCTTTTGCACGTCGACCAAATATAAGGGTATGAGAAAGGTAATTGCGGCCATGACCACCATGCGCATCGAGGCGCAAAAAGAGCTGCGCAAAAAAGCGCCGTTGGCGAATAGGTCCAGCGGCATAAACGGCGATCTACATCGCTTTTCCCAGCTGACGAAGGCCGTCAAAAAGAGCGCCGCAGCGAGCAGCAAGCGCCAGTCTTCCAGTGGCTCGACGCCAGTGATCGGGCGGCTGGAAAGAAAAAAGATCAACAAGCTCATGCCCGGTGCCAGCAGCGCGACACCGCCCCAGTCAAATTCGCGCAAAAAGCCGATGTCGATCTTGCCTACCGGCTTGGGTATGGTCATGTAGACGGCGACCAGCGCCAATAAACCAAATAGCAGCGACGGCGCGAAAGCCCAGCGCCAGCCCCAGTTCGCCACCAGTACCCCGGCGAGCAATGGCCCGAAAAATGCCGTGGCCGGACCGATGGTGCTCCACGTGCCCATCGCACGACCGCGTATCTCGGCAGGAAACGTCGCGGTGATCAGCGCCATACTCAACGGCATCATGCCCGACAGGCCGAACCCTTGCAGCGCTCGGCCAAATAAGAGCGAAGTCAGGTCTGTTGCGGTTATTACCGCCGCTGAGCCCAGCGCGAAGAGCGCGATGCCCAATATCAGCAGGCGGCGCGGGCCGAGTCCGTCGCCGAGGCGCCCGTAGACCGGCATCAGTAGCATAAAGGGCAGCGAGAAGCCCACGTCGATCCAGGCGACGACATCGGCTTGTAGCGCGAAGTCGTCGCGTACGATGGGCAGGGCTACGCGCGACATGGCCGAGATCATCGGCATGAGCATGGACGGGCACATCAGGCCGAAGAGTATATGGCGGTTGTTGGCGATCGACATTTGTTGGGATGGAGCTGGATTCACGATATATCGCTCAACGCGCGGTCTTGGGTGTGCATAGAAAAAATAATAGCCATAAAGGTGAATCTTGGCAGCAGTCTCGATTGAAACCACCCGTCAAAGCCGACTCTGGCTGGGTGAGCGGAGGATTGGCTCGAGTGGCGAGGTGCGAATCGGGATGGGATTTCGACCGAAATCGCTTTGCTGCAGGCATGACCGGCAGGCGGCGCCAAGCTGGTCATGCAGATCGACCAGCTTGGCGGGGATATTCAACACCTAGACAAGATGTGGGCGTCATGACGTACGGGCGGATTAAGGTCGCGCTTCGTTTGGCGGTAAGTGTAGGGTTGCGGCGCGGCTATTTCTTTGCGACGCGAAAGCCTATGTGATCGCGTCGGCGCTGCGGATAGCTCGACGAGCGCGATGCACAGCGGATATAATTTTCATTTGGACTATAAAACGATCCGCCCCGTAATACGCGATGCGCGCGCGATGCGGGATCTTCGCGCCCATCGTCCGCATTGTAGGGATAGTCTGCCAATATGCTGCTGGTCCATTCCCATATATTGCCCGCCATGTCGAGGGCCCTGTAAGGACTCGCGCCTGCGGGGAATTGATCGACGGGTGTCGTCGATTGCGTTTTCACGTCTTGACCGAAGTTAGCACAGGGCGTCTTGGGCATTTGATTGCCCCACGGATAAACGCGTGAATCGCCGGCGCCTGTCCCACGCGCTGCTTTTTCCCATTCGGCCTCAGTCAGTAAGCGCACATCCGCCCAGGCGCAAAACGCCTGCGCGCTATCCCAAGATATATTTGTTACCGGATGATTTTCTTTTGCCCGCGGGATCTCGCCGCCGATCCAATGCGCGGGCGCGGGCTGCTGGACGGCACTTGTGAATAGTGCGTATTCCGCGTTGGTGACCGGTGTCTGGGCGATGGAAAACTCGGGTAGCTGAAGCGAGTGGGTAGGGTATTCGTTGGGCAAGGCCAGATCGTGGAAGCATCGCGGGTCATTGCCCATGGTGAATGACCCAGCGGGAATGTCAACCCACGCCAGGGTTAAGGGCGTAGGGAGTGCGGTATTCGTACGCGCAACGCGCAACCCGAGATACGGACCGCGGGTAGCTGGTGCAAAAGAGTGGCGGTCGGCGGCGCGAATCTCGCGCGCGGTATGCGTGTAAGAACTGCCGCGTACCGTACGGGCTTCGCCGCTAGTTGCATCTTCGCGGCCGTCGTCGGCGCGATAGGGATACGGACGGGCGATGCTGCTGGTCCATTCCCAGGCGTTGCCGGCCATATCCAAGGCGCCATATGGGCTGGCGCTTTGCGGAAATTGATGCACTGGGCTGGTGGTAAGGATATTTTTATCGAAGTTGCAGCGCTTGGCGTCGGGTGGTTGGTTGCCCCAGGGCCAGAGGCGGGCGTCTTCGCCGCGTGCGGCTTTTTCCCATTCTGCTTCAGTGGGTAGGCGAACGCTTGCCCACTGGCAGAAGGCCATAGTGTCGTGCCAGTCGACATAGGTGACTGGATGTTCAGCCAGGCCTTCGGGAATTTGGCCGTCTAGCCAATGGCCCGGCGCGGGATGCCCTGACGCGTCGACGAATTGCGCGTATTGCGCGTTTGTAATATGCGTGCGAGATAGCTGGAATGCCTCGACTGCTACCCGATGCCGTGGCGATTCGTTTCCATAGGGCACGGCATCGCTCGCCGGATCGCTGCCCATGCGGAATTCACCTGCCGGAATCACAATCCAGATCGGAGTATACATGCGTTAGGTCTCCTGTATAGCGGCGTTAAAACGTCTCGGCTATGCGTCTTTCTCGATCTTGCGGTCGGCTGCTTCGCTCTCGTCCTGTTCTTCTCCCCAAGGCTCGTGCAGCGCCCCGTCAATGCGCATGATCTCGATACCTTCACCCTCATCCTTTGCTAGGATCCTGAATCGCGTCGCGACGACCTCGGCACCAAAAGGTCCGTATGGATTGGCAAAGCCCTGGTGATCGCCGACCATGAATATGCTGTCATCGGGCATTAGGCAGGCTCCGGGGTAGTAGGCGTAGCGGTCGGTGGCAAACCCCCGATCGGGTGCGGGTTTGATCCAGGTCTCGCCCGAGTCGCGGCTATAGAGGACCTGGCCATTACCGCCGGGCTGGCCGCAGGTCAACAGCACCACGGTGCCGTCGGAGGTGACGAGCAGGCCACCTTTTTTACAGCCGTTGGGATTGGACCTGCCTGCGAGGCTTTCTAACGCTAAAATCGCGCGCGGCTCAGACCAAGTGAAGCCTTCGTCGTCGCTGGTAATCCAGAGTCCCCAGGGGCGCGAGCAGGTGCCCAGGCGTCCGTCCGGCAGGTACGCCAGATGACCTTCTTCCATATCGTAGTCGTCGTGGCCGAATATCGAGCGGGTTTGCCAGGTTGCGCCGCGGTCGGTCGAGTGCAATAGGGCATTGACCCAACGCGTTTTTTCCGCTCCCGGCACCGTGTGGCCGTCGATAAGCATCAGCAGCGAGCCGTCTTTGGCTTCGGTGATCGAGCAGGGGTTTTCTAGGCGGCTGAGGAAGGGGCCGCTGGTACGGCCGACTTCGCGCCAGCTTTCGCCGTCGTCTTCGCTGCGCAGGACGGCGATTTCCTCGGGGAAGTGTTCGTGCATGGTGCGCAGGAAGGCAAGGGGGGCTTGCGGGATGCGTTCGGCCTGGAAGTGGCTGCGCTGGATTAGCGCGGCCGCGTAGAGG
>LWDU01042512.1_pt1 | contig 25113 bp, 17 predicted proteins | sample 727161 | NCBI WGS metagenome assembly LWDU01 (sample SAMN04566230, study PRJNA314399) | hydrothermal vent metagenome | isolation source: deep sea hydrothermal plume seawater | place: Mexico: Gulf of California, Guaymas Basin | collected 2004-07-11
CTCGCGCTCCCCGATACCGGTTGGCAGTCATCGCCATGCCCTGGCCTGTACCACAAACCAGTACTCCCATCTCCGATTCTGAGGAAGTGACCGACTGCGCCACCTGATGAGCGATGTCGGGGTAATCGGCTTTTTCCGAGTCTCCTTCAGGGCCCAGTTCTTGCACTTCCCAACCTCGCTCACGCAGAAGTCGCACCGCTTCCTTACGCCCAGCGATTCCGGCGTGATCTGATCCCAGGATGGCTTTCATTTGGAGAAGATCCCTTCTATCCAGTGAAGACTGATGGCTTGTTCGATCTCCTCGGCGCAGCGGCGATAGACCTCGAGGCTGCCTCCGATGGGATCGCTGACTCCAGTTTCATGAATGAGATGCACCCGCTCTCTGGCCTCGGGAAAGTGACTTTTGACCACATCTCTGTGCGAGTGGGCGAGGGCGATGATGAGATCGGCATCCTCGACCGCTTCCGCGGAGAGTTGTCGGGAGCAGTGATCCTCGATGGAGAGCCCCATGTGGATCATCGTTTGTCTAGCGTGCTCGGTGGCCGAGCCGCCACCCGATGCAGTTCCGACGCTCTCGACCTGATATCCTCGAGAATCCAGAGAATCGATGGAGCAACTCAACTTGGTGGCGAGCAGATTCTTGCAGATCGCCTCGGCCATCGGACTACGGCAGGTATTCCCGGTACAGACAAAGAGAATCTTACGAGTGGATTTCAGGGCGTGTTCGATCTGCTTCGATGTGATTTGACCGCTTCTCAGCAATTCAAACCCGGAACCGCCAAGAAGTCGCAACACGGTGGAGGCTTCACCTCCCGAGGTGGGTCCGGAGTCGATGCCTACAGTTGCGTGATCACCGATGGCCGTGACTGCAGCGGGTAGGGTGATCGCCGGCTCATCTCCACTGCGATTTGCACTGCTGGCCAGCAATGGGCCGGTTCTTTCGATCAATGCTCGCGCAACCGGGTGAGAGGGTAGGCGGACACCGAGTCCTTGTTCTCCCACCGGAAAGATGATGGTCAGCGGACCGGGCCAGAAGGCATCCATCAGGCGTTGTGCAGTCTTCCCTGGCCGAGGCATCCAGTCGTCGAGTTGTGACTGGTCAGAGATGTGAAGAGTGAACGGCTGCGGATGATCGCGCTGCTTGGCAATTCGGAGCTTTTTCAAGGCGGCTCCCGAGCGAGCGATGGCTCCGATTCCATAGACGCTTTCAGTGGGGAAGATCACCAGTCCATCGGGCTTTACCGATTGGGCTGCGCGCTGAATCGCATTCTCATCGGGGTGCTGGCCATCGATGGGGATGATCTGAATCGACAAATTCGACTCCAACCTGAGGCGTGAGGTGATCTGGCCGATACGTCCAGCGGATCGGTGACCGTCGTGCCATGGTGCCACCCACCAGGAGCGGGGTCAAACGCTGGCGTGATAGGAGGATCGAACCAGAGGAGCCGATTCGACCCGGATGAATCCGGACTCCCGGGCAAACTGCCCCAACTCCTTGAACTGGTCCGGGGTCCAGTAGTATTTCACCGGGATATGACGATTGGATGGGGCCAGATACTGGCCCAGATTCAGCCTTCGGACCCCGGCTTCATAAAGATCCAGGATCGTCTCCCTGATCTCATGCTCCTTCTCTCCCAGTCCGAGAATCAGGCTCGACTTGATCCGGTCACCGCCGATTCGATCTGCTGCATCGCGCAGCAGCGACACGGAATGATCGTAATTCGATCCGGGCCTGGCCGCCGGGTAGAGCCTTCGGACCGTCTCCACGTTGTGGGAAAAAATCGTCGGATCTGCTGCGAGAACGATTTCCAGCGCCCCTTGTGGATCGGGACGGAAATCGGGAACCAGCACCTCGGTGGTGGTCTTCGGTGAGAGTTTTCGGAGTTCTTCGAGCGCCAGGGCGAACTGTCGTGCGCCTCCATCCGGGAGGTCGTCACGGTCGACGCTGGTGATCACCACATGTTTCAAATCCAGTCGAGCGGCCGCTTCGGCCAGTTGCGCCGGCTCGTCAGGATCGACCGGGGAAGGAAGCCCCTTGCTCACCGCACAGAAACCGCACTTCCGGGTACACACCTCACCGAGGATCAGAAAAGTGGCGGTGCCCATCTGCCAGCACTCGTAGATGTTCGGGCAGTGGGCCTCCTGGCAGACGGTGTGAAGCCCTCCACGACTCATCAGTTCTCCGACTTTTTGCAGGGAACCGTCCTTGGGAACATTGACGCGGATCCATGGAGGTCTGGGCAATGGCGCTTTCTTGCTCTGCTGAAGTGAGGAGTGGGGGTCGCTCATCTGCGGGCCTCCCTGCCAAAGAAGTCGAGTAACCGATTCGCCAGAAGCGCTTCCACTTCTTCTCGGTGGGGTGGTGTCCTCAATTCTCGTTCGATGGAAGTGACCGGGCAACTGCGAATCCCACAGGGAATGATCCACTGGAATGGAGTCAAATCTCCCGAATAGCACAGGGCCAGGCCGTGACCGGTGACCCAGCGCCGAACGCTGAGACCGATCGATGCGATCTTGCGATCCTCGACCCACACTCCGGTGTGCTGGGAATCGCGGCGAGCGCAGATCTCCCACTTCTCGAGGGTTTCGATTACGGCGGTCTCCAGACCTCGCAGCAGTCGATGGAGGTCGCGCATCGGTGGTGGTAAGTGGAGGACCGGATAGGCGAGGATCTGCCCAGGGCCGTGGTAGGTGGCCTCACCTCCACGGTCCACCACTTCGATCTCCAGACCGCGCTCTTCCAGGGTCGATTCAGCGATGAGCAGTGCATCCAGATGGCTCTTGCTGCCGAGGGTCACCACCGGAGAAGGCTCGAACAGGAGCAGAGATTCATGACAGCCGCTTCGAGACTCGCCAATCCCTTGCTGGAGCTGGAGCATTTGCTGATGAGTGGTGGTGAAGGGGACAGCACCGAGGTGCTGCACGGTCACTGACGGCAGCCGGGTGACCAGTGAAGACCTGCTGGGCATCACTACACCACGGAATAAGCCTCGAACGATTCGAGGTTCTTCTTCACCTGTGCCATGAATTGATCGGCGAGGGCGCCATCGACGAGTCGGTGGTCATAGGAGAGACACAAGTAGGTCATGTCGCGGATTGCAATCTTGTCCCCATCGACCACCACGGGGCGTTTTTCAATCCCACCGATGCCAAGAATCGCCACCTGAGGTTGATTGATGATGGGGATTCCAAAGAGGCCGCCGAATTGACCGGGATTGGTGATGGTGAAGGTGCCTCCGGCGACTTCGTCCGGCAGCAACTGCTTCTTTCTGGCACGGTTGGCCAGGTCCGAGACAGATTTCTGGATGCCAGGAATAGACAGGTCCTGCACTCCTTTGATGACTGGAACGATCAGGCCATTTTCGAGCGCCACTGCGATGCCGATGTTGACCGAATGATGGACGAGGATGTCGTCGCCATCGATGGAAGCATTGACATGGGGGAAGATACGAAGTGCATCGCTACATGCCTTGAGGAAGAAGGGCATGAAGGTGAGCTTGGTTCCGTTGGCTGCCAGGAACTCGTCCCTCTTGCTCGCACGGATCGAGACGATCTGGGTCATGTCCGCCTCGAAGACGGAGTGAACATGAGCAGAGGTTCGTCTGGAATCGATCATGTGCTCGGCGATCTTGCGCCGCATCACGGACATCTTCTCGACCGTCACACCGCTTTCAGCGGAAGTCGCAGAGGCGGTGGGAGCCGCCGAACTGGGAGTCGCTGCAGAAGTGGCTGCTACCGGACCCGCCGGAGGGGCGGTTGCAGGTCTGGCGATGAATCCGAGGATGTCATTCTTGGTCACCCGGCCACCGGCCCCGGTTCCAGAGATCACCGATAGATCGGTGATTCGATGCTCCCGTGCGATCTTTCGTACCAGAGGAGAGGATCGAACCGCCCGTCGATCGCTGTGGGCGGGGGGCGCTGCAGCGGCGGCCACCTCGACATGGGGCTGAGACACTGGAGCGGCAGGTGCAGGTGGAGACGTAGAAGCAGGGGGAGTGGCGGCAGCGTTCTCGGCGGCAGGAGCAGAGGTCGTGCCGGAGACTCCCGAGCCGATCCTCGCCACCACGGTGTTGACCTCGACCGTGGTGCCTTCGGCCACCAGGATCTCCGCCAGCACACCATTCGCTGGAGCGGGAACCTCGGCATCGACCTTGTCGGTGGAGATCTCGAACAGCGGTTCATCCCTTTCGATCGAATCTCCCGCCTTCTTGAACCAGCGGGTCAGGGTTCCCTCGGCGATCGACTCTCCCATCTGTGGCATCGTGACATCGATCAGATCGCCACTCGACACTGCGGTGGAAGGGGTGGTTGCCGCCGCTTCCACGGGAACTTCGACGGGATCTGCTGCAGCCACTTCGATCGGATCCGTTGCTGGAGTACTGGTGACTGCGGTGTCGGCGGCCGCCTCAGTGGTGCCGCTGCCGTCGCCGAGAAGAGCGACCACGGTGTTGACCTCGACAGTGGTGCCTTCGGCAACCAGCACCTGTTCGAGAATCCCATCTGCGGGAGCGGGGACCTCTGCGTCGACCTTGTCGGTGGAGATCTCGAAGAGCGGTTCATCTCGCACGACGGTGTCGCCTGGTTTCTTGAACCAGCGGGTCAGAGTCCCCTCGGCGATGGATTCACCCATCTGAGGCATCGTGACTTCTGTTGCCATGGCGGTATTTCCTCCTGCAGAGGGAGCGTGGCCCCACGCCACGGAATTGAGAAGTCTACACGGGAAGCGAGGCTCGATGAAGTGAACCCGGGCTCAGGTCAGACCGCGAGTGGCGAGACAGTGGCTTCAATCGGCAATTAGCCGCCTTTCAGGCCCATCGAAATCGTCGTGAGTGAGCCTGCTCTGCGCCTCGAGAGACGGTGGTGCGTAAGAAAGTCGGTGACCCCTCCTCCCCCGAGGCCGGTCCCTCATCCTCGAGAGTCGAAGCCATCCAGCCGAAGTCATCGGTGAGCAGCAGTGGTTACCAGTTTGTGAGGGAACGAATCGAATCGAGGATGTCACCCTCTCCCGGGAGCGATGCATTCTCCAGTGAGGCGGCATAGGGGATGGGGACATCGAGGGCGGCGAGTCTCCGCACCGGCGCATCGAGGTCCTCGAAGCAATGTTCGGAGATTCGCGCGGAGATCTCCGCTCCGGCACCACCGGTCAGGTTGTCCTCGTGAACGATGAGAACCTTGCCGGTATGACCGACGGTCTGATAGATCGCATCGAGATCGAGCGGGCACAGGGAGCGCAGGTCGAGCACTTCGCATTCGAGCCCTTCACTGGCTGCGGATTCTGCCGCAGCGAGGCAACGATGGAGCATCGCTCCCCAACTGATGATGGAGAGTGAATCCCCTTCTCGTCGCAGGGCGGCGACTCCTGGGCGAACCGGAGCGATCCCTTCATCGAGTTCTCCCTTGAGTGTGCGATAGAGTGCTTTCTGCTCGAGGAAGATCACCGGATCGGGATCTTCGATGGCTCCCAGTAACATCGAGTAGGCATCGGAGACGGTGGCTGGAACGACCACCTTCAACCCAGGAGTGTTGAGAAATGTGGACTCCACCATCTGGCTATGGAAGGGCCCCGCATGGACGCCTCCTCCTGATGGTCCTCGAACCACGATCGGTACCTGCTGTCCCCAGCGGAAGTGGCAAGTGGCAGCAAAATTGGTCAACTGGTTGTAGGCACAGGAGATGAAATCGATGAACTGCATCTCCACGACCGGGCGTAATCCGGCCATTCCGGCTCCGATGGCCGCTCCCACCAGGCCAGTCTCGACGATCGGCGTATCGATCACCCGGTCCGGCCCGAAGCGTTCCAGGAAACCCTGGGTCAACTTGAAGGCGCCACCGTAGGCGGCGATGTCTTCGCCGAGCAACACGACTCGAGGGTCATCCTCAAGGGAGTGTGCCAGCGCACGTTTGACTGCTTCGAGGTAGGTGACTTGCTCCGACAAGGTTGCCCTTCCTACATGTGGATGGCGCCGCCGACCAACCCGTGTGCCGCCTCCATCATTCCCTCACCGAGGGTTGGATGGGGGTGAATCACGTGAGCCAGATCTTCAGCGGTACCTTCGAGACCGAGGATTGCGCAGCCTTCACTGATCAGGTCAGTGGCGTGGGGGCCGATGATGTGGACTCCGAGGATCTCACCGTATTTTGCATCTGCGACGATCTTGAAAAATCCGGGTACTCCCTTGCCGATGATTCCCGCTTTGCCCAGCGCCGCGAGTGGAAACTTCGACACCTTGGTGTCGTGCCCCGCTTCCTTGGCGGCTTGCTCGGTCAGGCCAACACTGGCCACCTCGGGGTGACAGTAAGTAGCATTGGGAACGCGGTCATTTCGGATGGGCTGGGTGTGCATGCCGTGGATACTTTCGACGGCGATGACTCCCTCCGCACTGGCGACATGTGCCAGTTGGGCAGTGCCGAGGACGATATCTCCGATGGCGTAGATGTGCGGGCGGCTGGTGCTCTGGTTCGGTTGCACCGGAATGAAACCGCGGTCGGTCTTGATTCCCACCTGGTCCAGTTTCAGCGAATCGGTGACCGGTTTCCTGCCGACAGCACACAGTAACAGATCGGCATCGATCGTCTCTTCCTTGCCGTCCGCTGATTTGAGGAGGATCTGGACCCCTGAATCGGTCGGTGTCGCCTTCTCCAGTCGAGTCGATACACGGCTCTCGATGCCACGTTTCTTGAAGGCACGCAGCAACTCTTCAGAGCACTCCTGATCTTCGACAGGTAACAGACGATCGAGCATCTCGACCAGGATCACCTCGCTGCCGAAGGATCGCAGGATCGATGCAAATTCAGAGCCGACGGCACCCGCTCCGAGAACGACCACCTTGGAAGGGACATGGTCCAGTCTCAACGCCTCGTCACTGGTGATGATGTAGGGGCTGGAAAAATCGAGGAAGCCAGGTTTTGTTGGGACCGATCCGGTTGCGATGATGATGTGCTTGGCCTCGATCAACTTCTCGGTCGATTCGTCGGTCACGACACGGATGGTATTGAGCCCATCGAGGCGACCGGTGCCGTGGACAGTGGTGATCCCATTCTTCTTCAGCAGGAACTGCACGCCCTTGGCGTTCTTGGTCACCACCCTTTTCTGGAATGACAGAACTGCCGGGACATCGACCTCTGCCTGGGGAATCTTGATTCCGAAGTAGGAACTCTCCCTGGCGGTGTCGAGGACATGCGCACTCTGAAGGAGTGCCTTGGTCGGAATGCAACCACGGTGCAAGCAGGTGCCGCCTGGAAGTGGATCCTTCTCGACCAGTACCGTGTTGAGCCCGAGCTGGCCAGCCCGGATGGCGGCCACATATCCACCGGGGCCGCCCCCGATGATGGCTACATCGAAACTGCCGATCTTTTCGACCATCTTTCGATTTCCCTTCTCGAGTATCTTGTCAGGCCGTCATCCTCTTCCGAGGAGACGGGGAGTCCTCCAACGGGCTTCACTCAGCGCCTTTGGATTCGAGAGTACAGAGGAAGACGATACCCGGAGAACCCCTCGGCCATCCAGCGAAGCGGGAAACCTGCGGTCTCGTTGAATGAAGTGCCTCTGCCCCCTAGAATGAGCGCAATAGGCACCATTACTGGTTCCCGCAGCCCCCGGAACTCGTCCTCGCAGATGGGTTCCACCAGGTCAGGATCAACATGTCCACTCAGAGCCCCCAGTCTGCGAATCCCCGAGGCCGTCCGCGTAAGAACCGCGATGAGCAGCCCAGGATCGAGGGTCTCGAGGCTCGGCAGTTGCTGGCGATGTACCGGAACATGTTCCTCAGCCGAGAGATGGATGATGAAGAGATCCGGCTCAAGGGAAAAGGGCAGATCTTCTTTCAGATCAATGGCTGTGGTCATGAGGCGATCAACACCGCCCTTGGCATGGTACTGGAAGCGGGCAAGGATTGGTTTTTCCCTTACTACCGTGATCGAGCCTTGATGCTTCAGCTGGGGCTGACTCCAGTGGAGATGATGAAGACGGCCACAGCGGCGCGGGACGAGCCCGCGGGTGCCGGACGTCAGATGCCTTCCCACTGGGGCAGCGAGCGACTGCAAGTGGTCAATCAATCCTCCTGCACAGGAAGCCAGTGTCTTCATGCGGTCGGTTGTGCCGAAGCCTGGATGAAAGGTCATCGCAAGGAGGAGCTCCGCGATCGAATTCGAAACTGGAGCGACGGAGAGGTCGCCTTTGTTTCGGTCGGGGATGGCACCACCAGCGAGGGTGAATTCTGGGAATCGCTGAGCACGGCGTGTACTCTCGATTTGCCGGTCTTGTTCGTGGTCGAGGACAATGGCTACGCCATCAGCGTTCCGGTGGAAGTCAATACACCGGGAGGGTCCATCTCCAAACTGGTGCTGGGATTCCCTGGGCTCGATGTCCACGAGGTCGATGGTTGTGATCCGGTGGCTTGCCACACCCTGCTCAAAGATGTTGTTTCCGACATGCGCAATGGCAATGGCCCGGCGTTGGTCCACGCTCATGTCGTGCGGCCGTATAGCCACAGTCTCTCCGATGACGAGCGCGCCTACCGTTCCTCGGAAGAGATCGAGGCGGACGCTCTGAAGGATCCATTGACCTCTTTTCCACTGTTCCTGAAGGAGCGAGGAATCGCCACGGAAGAGCAGCTCGAGGAGATCCGGAACCAGGTGAAGCAAGAGGTCCGAATCGCTTCTGATCTTGCTGTGAGTTCACCCCAGGCACATCCCGACACCATTCTGGAACATGTATATTCGGAGGATGTGGATCCAACCGGAGCCGACTTCGACACCGAGCCGGCACCTCTGGCTCAGGCGAAGCCCACAACGATGGTCGATCTGATCAATTCGGCGATACGCGATGAGATGCGCAGAGACCCGAGGATTCATGTCTTCGGTGAAGACGTTGCCGATGCCAGTCGTTCGGCGGTGCTTACCGATGTGAAGGGCAAGGGTGGCGTGTTCAAGGCGACCGCCGGACTGCAAAGAGAGTTCGGTGATGATCGTGTCTACAACTCGCCACTGGCAGAAGCCAATATCGTGGGACGTGCCATCGGCATGGCAGTTCGTGGATTGAAGCCGGTGGTCGAGATCCAGTTCCTCGATTATATCTGGCCGGCATTCCATCAGATCCGCTCGGAGCTTGCCCTGTTGCGCTGGCGATCCGCCGGCGTGGATCGGTGCCCGGTCGTCATCCGGGTCGCCAGCGGCGGCTACCTTCGAGGAGGTGCGATCTACCACAGCCAATCGGCCGAGACGATGTTTACTCATATTCCTGGATTACGCGTCGTGATGCCCAGTAATGCTCAAGATGCCAATGGCTTGCTGCGAACTGCGATCCGTTGCGACGATCCGGTGATCTTCCTCGAGCACAAACACCTTTACCGTCAGACCCACAACAAGGGTGTCGATCCTGGGCCCGATTACATGATCCCGTTCGGAAAAGCGGCGCGGGTGAGGGAGGGGAAAGACCTGACGATCCTCACCTATGGAGCGCTGGTCCATCGATGCTTGACGGCAGCGAAGACGCTGGCCCAGGAGGGGATCGAGGCGGAAATCCTCGATCTGAGAAGCCTCGCTCCCTACGACTGGGAAGCGATTCGGGAGTCGGTGATGAGGACCAATCGGGTGCTGATCGCCCATGAGGAGTCCCTTTCCTGGGGATATGGCGCCGAAATCGCCGCCAGGATTCAGGACGAGTTGTTTGATCACCTGGACGCTCCCGTCCGAAGAGTGGCTGCGATGGACTGTTTTGTCGCCTATGCACCGCAATTGGAGGAAAAAATCCTCCCTCAGCCAGAGAAGGTGGCCCACGCAGCGAGAAATCTGGCATTGTATTGATGGGGAGTCTGTAGGAACCCTGCGCAGCAGATCTCCGTTGTAATCGGTGGAGAATCGCTGCGTCGAATCCAGAAGGTCGGAAACCAGAGCCGAGGAGTATTTTTGAGATCTCAGAATCCCAATGATCCGTCCCCCGAAGATGGGGAAGTCGACCCGTCGGAAAAGAGTGCCTGGAGTCAACGACCCTGGGTCTGGTTCCTCATCATGTTGATGATCGTGGTAGTGATGGTCCAGATGACCGGTTCAGGAGCGATCGGAAATTCTCATGAGGTCCCCGCGTCGGAACTGCTCACCCAGGCGAGCCGGAGCAACATCCTCAAACTCGAAGAGGTTGAACTGGATGTATTTGTCGCCACGCTGAAGACTCCCATCGAAGTTGAAGTGATAGAGTTCACCGGGAAAAGCCTGGTCGAGACGACCAGTTTGCGATCCAATATCCCCCCTGCCCTCAAGGAAAAAATGTTCCTGGTCACCACCGCAGCCCAGGGAGAGGTGATCTTTCAGTCCACCTCTGCTCCTGCATGGCAAGTGATCGTAGGAGGGTTACTCCCCATCATTATCCTGGTCGGATTCTTCTGGTGGATGAGTAACCGCGTTCGCCGCCAGATGGGCAGCCCCGGAATTTTCGGGAAGTTTTCCAGCAATCAGGCGAAGCGATTCGAGAAAGATGAGCATTCCGTTTCCTTCGAGGACGTCGCTGGCCTGAAGAATGTCAAAAAAGAACTGTCAGAGATCGTCGAGTTCCTCCGGGAACCGGAGCGGTTCACCAAACTGGGCGCAAAGATCCCCAAGGGTGTTCTGCTGGTCGGACCTCCGGGCACAGGTAAGACGCTTCTGGCGCGAGCCGTGGCCGGCGAAGCAGAGGTGCCCTTCTTCTCCATTTCCGGCTCAGAATTCATCGAGTTGTTTGTCGGTGTCGGAGCTTCCAGGGTTCGAGAATTGTTCGAAGAGGCCAAGCGGAGTGCACCCTGCATCATCTTCATCGATGAGATCGATGCGGTTGGAAGGTCGAGAGGAGCAGGCCTGGGCGGGGGCCATGACGAGAGAGAGCAAACCCTCAATCAGATCCTGTCGGAGATGGACGGTTTCGAGCCAAACCAGGCCGTAATCGTGCTCGCGGCGACCAATCGACCGGATGTCCTCGATGCTGCTCTGGTCCGACCGGGACGATTCGATCGGCAGGTAGTGGTCGAAAGACCGCAGAAAGAAGGCCGCCGTGCGATCCTCAAGGTGCACAGCAAGAACATGCCCCTCGACAAAAACGTCGACCTGGAGCTGCTGGCACGAGCAACGATTGGATTCTCCGGAGCAGATCTTGAAAATCTCGCCAACGAAGCGGCATTGATGGCCGCGCGTCGGGATCACAAGACGATCACCCAGGGAGACTTCGATCGGGCCAAGGATAAGATCCAGCTCGGAACCCTACGTGATGAAGCGATGAGTGAACGTGAGAAGGAACTGACGGCCTATCACGAAGCGGGACATGCTTTGGTGGCACTGTTGCAACCGGAGACTGATCCGGTTCACTCGGTGACCATCGTCCCTCGCGGAAGAGCACTCGGGGTCACCCAGCAACTGCCCAGAGAAGAGATTCACAATTACTCTCGCACATATCTGCTCAACAGAATCGCCATCTTGCTGGGAGGTCGAGCAGCAGAGGATCTTGTTTTCCAGGAGTTCACCACCGGCGCACAGAATGATCTGGAGCAGGCCACCAACCTGGCAGAACGAATGATCTGTCAGTGGGGAATGAGTGAGAAGATAGGTCCCGTTTCCTTCAAGCGGAGCGAGGAGCATGTCTTCCTCGGTCGTGAGCTGGGGGAATCGAATGGTATCAGTGAGCACACTGCGATGCTCATCGACGAAGAGATCCGATCGATGCTCGACGACGGTTATCAGCGCGCGATGAGGATCCTCGGAGAGTCACGAGAGAAACTCGAGGTGTTGACGAGAGAGTTACTGGAGAAGGAAGTTCTCAATGATCGAGAGATCTACGATCTGATGGGGATCGAGGTCCCACCTGAACTGGCCGAGATGATCCAGGATTCGGAAGAGCATCCAGCCTCGAGCACAGCGACAGAAAAAAAGGCGGATGAGGCAGAGGATCCGAAATTGCCCAAGAATGTGGATCCTGGAATGTTGGGCCTCGAGGGATCCTGAGCCTCCACTGAGCCTCCACTGAGCCTTCTCTGAGGCTGCTCGATCGAGAAATCGCCAATTCGTCGATCGCCATCCCTGTTGGTTGCACCTGCCATCGAGCAGGGGCAGCATCTGTGCGGGGGAATGGCCAAATGAGCGAACGGCTCTACCAAAATTTCCAGCCACAGGAACAGCACTCGGAGTTCCTGGCAGGAGTCGGGGGCGATGATCGTCTCGATCAACTGGACCTGCTGGCCCAGCAGGACAGTGGTGATCCACATTATCTCGGTCGATTACTGATTCACTCCGATCAGCAAGGCAAGGTTTTTGACATCTCGACCACCTCACTCGAGGGACTCATCGATCGAGCACGCGCTCCAGCGGGCGACCACTGGACGACGATTCTTCCGGGAGGATTGAGATCTCTGGTGGAGCAGTTTGCCCATCTTGCCCGGTTGCTGGTTTTTCTCAGGGAACAGGGGGTGGTGCTATACGTGATTCCACCATCGGCGCTGGTACTGGGTAGCGATGGACGACTACGTGTGAGGAATGATCGAATCGTAGTCGATCTGGATGCCAGTATCGATGAGATGGCCTGTAGAATCGCCCCTGAGATCCTTCTCTCAAGAGATCCCATCCCCTTCGAGGAGAACCAGATCGTCTATGCACTGGCGGTCTTGGTCCACGAGTGTGCCCATGGCTCTCCACCGTGGTCTGGCAGGACCGCCGCGGAAGTCGCCGATCGGCTTCTGTCGAGAGACCCGGGTTACTTCATTTCCGATCGGGTCAGCGATCCTCCGGGTTTGAGCGGATTACTGAGAGACGCACATTCTCGAGACCCACAGGTTCGTCCCGCCACCCTCCGAGGTTTTGCCAGCATGCTCGAGGCGGTTCGAGATGGAGCGCGACCCCGCTCTCGCGCCAACAGTTCTGTCGAGGAGGATCGGCCCAGTAGACGATGGGGCCGATACTTCGGGGTGATCGCTCTGTTGTTTCTGGCTGTCTGGCTGGGACGGTCGAGCGTAGAAGGTCCAGCCACCGCAGATCTGATTCGCAGTCTCTCTTCGGCGATGCTGGCACGACCGCTTCCGAGCCATGCGGAGGATGTTCCGGTGCATTCGTTGGGGCAAACGCTGCTCGATCTGTACGGAGAAGAGGCGTCTTCCTTGCGCAGCGATCCAGATGTTCAGCGTCAGTTGGCATGGGTAGCCATCCGTGCAGGAAAGCCGCGAGCGGCGCGGCTTGCCGCAAAATATGCCTTCCAGAGCGATCCGTCCCGTCCGGGTCCATGGACAGCACTGGGGATCGCCGCCCTTGAAATGGGCGATCTGGCGGGCCTTGTGGAACTTCAACGGAGCATCGAATTGGAACCTCTCGATCGATTTGATCGCTGGAGTCGAGGTGCTGCTCAGATGTACCTGCTGCGCTATTCATCCGCTGCGAGAACCTTCTCAGAGATCGCTGAGCAGGATCCCGGAGATGCGGATGCCTGGTTTCATCTGGCCCTTGCGCGATTGCGCAGTGGAGACATCCACGGGGCTGCCGATGCGCTGGCGACGTCACGTCGCATTCGCCCCTTCGATGGTTGGATCGATTGGCTCGCCGCAGAGATCTATCATGCCAGGGGTATGGATGAAGAGGCACTCCAGGTGCTGGAGGAAGCCACTGCCCGCTTCTCATCATCTGCGGGATTAGCGTTGCGCATCGGGGCCTTGTGGGATCGCCTGGGAGATCCGGTGCGAGGTCGGGACTGGATCCGTCGGGCAGATGCTCAGCGAATGCCCGCTCCCAGGAGAGAGTGGCGAGCCGGGGGTCGATTTGTCGAGCAGGGGCGAGATCACCTGATGCTGGGACCTCCCGCGCCACCGCAATAGATAATGGATTGAATAACAGCCCACTTACTCCGTCATCCCTCTCGAGTGAATGATCGTGGCGATTTAGCCGCGGGAAACACTCGAGAAAGGAGTCGGAAATGTCGAATCGCTCTCTACTGGTGATGGCCCTGTTGGTGTCACCGATGATCCTGGCAGCCACAAAAGTCGAGGCTGTCTCGCCCCGCAAGCTGCGCTGTGTCTCGGCTACCGCGCGTCATTCGGTCAGGGCTTGTTCCCTTCATGACCATTCGCACAACATCTTGCCTGGCATCGTTTACTCCAGGCGGGGTGGAGGCTGTGTTCGGACCTTTTCCAACGGAATGACGCAGGTCTGGAGACCGGCGACCTCGCACTTCGAATTCCGGAAGATCTGTAGTCCCGATCGATTTCGTACGGTGACCCGCTTTCGCACCGTCTTTCGCTGTGGAGTCCCTTCTCGAAGGTCATACCAGCAACGGATCCGGATCCCGGGAAGGGCCCGCAGAGTCTCCCACCGGGTCCATGTTCCCGGAGCCTGGGTTTTCCAGAAGCCCGGTTGTGGCCTTCCTGGTGTCGGTCCCTTTCACTAGAGTACCTCCCCTTGCCCCCGGGGCCGACGGAACCCACCGTCGGCCCCGGTTCTTTTCTTTCCACACCTTGACCTGTCCCTGACCACCCCCCATATTCCTGCCAGCCGAAGATCTGGACCCATCCCTCTGGCTGATGAAGTTGATTCGAGAATCGTGGGAGTGTGTTTCTCCGCCTGCATCTCCACCCGCCCTGAGTCCCAACACTCCCCTCCGAAAAAATTGAGAAGTCTCGACCGGTTCGAGTCCCGCTACTGGAGTCCAACACTGGAGTCGGCGGCGATCGGTCAGGATTCAGATCAGTGACTTCAATATGCGGTTTCCCAGGAGGGGAATCGATTCGGGAGTTCGGCCCCAGAATCCGCCTGTGCACTGAAGCAGGGAATGGGGGAATCGGCGGATGTGGGTCGTAGATCGGGTACGGATCGGCGACAGATCGTGGTGGAGGCGGGATACGCTTTTCGCCCGAAGATGAGATGACCAGGCTGGGGAGCCTGGACGGGGACGCCCCCAAGTGGGGTCAGGGGATCCGATCGAGGAGCCGTGCCAGGCACGGCGACTCGAAGACGGGAGCGTGGGGAAAGAGAAAGAGCGGTCTCACACCGCGGATCGCAGGATCAGTTCCTGCTGGATCGATCTCCATCTGCCACCGCCTGCTGGATCGAAGAAAGCCCTGGCCACTCCCGGTCTGGTCTCAGCCCCGTTTCCCTGACCGCTCTCAGCCCAACACGCACATATCGGCCTGCTCGTCCCTACGCACTTCCTGGGCAGGTTTCCCAAAGTCCTAGCGACATTTCAGACCCAAGCTTCTCCTCGCCGAGTAGGGACGGCGAGGAGCTTTTGCGCCAGCCGAGGCTGATTTCCACCGTTACTTTTCTTTACGGGAGAGCCCCCGCCCGATATCCTATCCGTCAGGATTTGTTACGGTCGTATGGGGGTGCTGAGAAAGCGCCGATTCGAGGAGGTGGGTTCGATGGATGGAGAGAGCCAAGTGGTCCAATCGAGTGAAGATGCGCTGGAAGCCACCCCTCGCCAGCAAGCGTTGACTCGGCTTCGTGAGTGGATCCAGATCGGACTCGATCCCGACCCCGAAACTCCTCGCAAGGGCGCCACCAGCTGTTCTCTGTCGCTGATCGGCGGTGCCAGCGGGATCGGCAAGACTCACCTGATCGCACAGGCGCTCTCGGAGTCTTCCGCAGCAACAGGACCGATCCTCAGCTGTCGGGTTCATTGCCACGAGCGCCAGGGAATTCCATTCCTTCCGGTGCTACGTCTGGTCAAGGATCTCATCATCGAACATGGCGAGACGAGAGGGCTGTGGCGGCGCTACGCCCATGTCCTGGTGCGGGTTTTTCCCGAGCTGCAACAGGAGGTCAAAGGTGTCGTCGACCAGGAGCCGCTGGCGGGAACTCGCGGGCGGATCCAGTTTCATCAGGCTCTGACCGGAATCCTCTGGGAACTGGCGAAGGACCGGACCCTCGTGCTGGTCCTCCATGACCTGCATCGGAGTGATCCAGGGACCATCGAGTTTGTCGAATACCTGGCCAGAAACTCGGCCCTCTCGAGGGAGCCTGCCCAGGGGGCAGGGAACCCGGCTGGAGGCGAGGGTGACCGGGACTGGAAGCAGATCCGTGCGAGGGAGGGGCGTTCCGGCGAGTTCGCCAGTTCCATCGTCGAGCCGGATCAGGACACCACTATTGCACCGGAACAGGTTCAGGGACGTCTTCTCATCGTTGGAGATCACTGTTCCGAGAGCCTCGCAGCCAGCGCTCCCGAACTGCAGCGGCTGGCGAGCCAGCCCTTCTGTAGAACCATCGATCTACCCTCCTGGGGCGAGGCAGAAGTCTCGGAACTGGTGAATCAACAGCTCGGGAGTGAGCCCCCTGAGGGTCTGGCCAAGACCATCGCAGAAGGTTGCGATGGCAATCCGCTGCTGGTGCTGGAGATGTGCCGGTTGCTCGAGGAAGGCGGCGTGGCTTCGCCGCTCGAGGCGGAGAGTGTCGAAGCCCTACTCGAGAGTGCTCGAGGGGGTGATCTGGCACAACTCCTGGTCGAGCGCAGAGTGGCAGCTCTTCCGCCGCTGGAGCGACGAGTGCTGGAACAACTGGCCATGTTACGAAGACCGGTTCAATCTTCATTTTTGGTTCGTTGTTGTGGAGTCTCCCAGGAGCGCCTCGAAGGAGCGCTGGAGCCACTGGTCGAGCGAGGATTCGTCGATCGCCATGCGTCGAGAGGCAAGGTTCGGTTCCACATCAGCCATGAGATTCACATGCGAGGAATCCGTTCAGCGATTCGACCCGAAGCGGCAAGGAATCTGCAAAAAGAACTGGGGATGACTCTCAGCAAGGATGCACGAAGCCAGGATCCGGTTCGGGCCTACGAGGTGCACGAGTTACTGGCCGCTGGAAATGAACCGAAACTGGCCATCCCGTACGGTTTCATCGCCATGAGTTACTTTGCCGATGCCTACGCCGAGCCTCTGGCGATTCGCATCGGAAAAAAGATGCTCGAACTGCTCGATGGCGATGCCGATCCCAAGTTACGCGGTGAGATTCTCGGTCGACTGGCTCGTCTTGAGGTCGAGGTCGGTCAACTGGAGTCGGGTAAGTTGCACCTCAAACTGCTGCTGGAAGATCCGGACCTGGCTCCAGCGGAACGAGTGGAGTCACGATTCTACCTTGCCGAGATCTATCACCGACTGGGAGAGCCGTTGAAGGGAATCCGCGGCCTCAACCGGATCAGTTCTTCCGATCTGGACAGTGCAGGACCATTTGCGCTGCCGAGGCTGACGATCTTGCGAGCTCGTCTACGACTGCAACGTCGAGATATCAAGAGGGCGATGAGCCATTGCTTGCAGGCACAAAAGCAGGTCTCGGGGATCGATCAACGAGAGGGAGTGGAGAAGCTGCAATGCCAGGTGTTGGAAGTCTTGGCGGAAACCCATCTCGCCAGAGGTGACTCTGCTGCCGCACTCAACAGTTATCAGCGGCTACTCGATCAGGTCGAAAGAGACGAGGATCCGGTAGCACTTGGATCGGTCCTTCGAATCATCGGGAGAGTCTATTACGAGCGAGGAAACCACTTCCGCGCCGCCAGGTACCTGTTTCGGGCACTGGAAGTGGTCGACCGATCTGAGGATGTCAGAGCTCTCGCGGCGACCTTCGAATTACTCGGAAAGGTATACAGGAACAGCGGCGATTTCTCACGAAGCCTCGAGCATTTCCGTCGTTCCCTGACCTTGCGGGAGCGGATCGGTGACAGCCATCAGATTTCTCCGACTCTCAACTCCATCGGAAGCCTCCACGCTCATTCGGGCGATTACGATCGGGCGATTCGTTTCTTCAAGCGTAGTATCTCCAATAGCGAGAAGTTTGGCAGTACCGAGGGAATCGTTCGTTCTTTCCTGCACCTGGGCTGGGCCTGGTTTGCGCTGGGGGAACGAAAGCAGGTCGAGAATCTCGCTCGTCAGATTCTCATTCTCACCCAGGAATTTGAACTGCCGAAGCACCAGCCGGAAGGCCATCGCTTGCTGGGGAACCTGGCACTTCTGCGCAGGGACTGGAAGGTCGCCGATCGCGAACTGAAGAAGGCGTTCGACCTGGGCCAGAAGCAAGGACTCGATCGAGTGGTGGCAGCCAGCCTCTTTGATCGCGCCCAGTTGGGGATCGAGAGAGAAGAGTACGAGGAATCTCTCAAACTTGTCAGTCGAGGATTGCTCACCGCCGAATCGCTTCAATCGGTACCACTGATTATCCGCGGACTCCTACTCAAGGGATCGATCAGTTTGCAGCGAAATGAGGAGGGGCAAGAGAAGGCACTCGAGAGTTACGAGAAAGCGCTTCAAATGATCAGCGGAGATTCTCTGTTGCCTCTTCAGTGGCAGGTCCACTACGCCCTGGCCAGGGTTCAGCAGGGTTCACATGACTTCGAAGGCGCATGTGTTTTCTACGACCGAGCAGCCGCCATCATCGAACGGATTTCACAGAGACTGCCCGAGGATATGAGGGTCGTCTATCTCAATGACCGCAGGCGCAAGAACTTCTTCGCCGACCTCCAGCGCTTCAGGAGGGAATCGGATTCTCTCCCTCCAGCGATCGGTCCGGGACCGGTGGTTTCCTCCGACCTCGATCAGGACGGGGGCAGCGGTCTCGGGGCAAACAAAGTCCCCGATCTGCTAGTGGCCGCGGTGAATGCCGCGACCAGACTGGGGAAGAGAACCGAACTCCGCTCCTTCCTCGAAGGGGTACTCGATGAATCGAGAAAGATTGCACCGAGTCCTCGAGGCTTCATCGCAGCGCTCAGAAAACGCCGCTGGCAGAGCCTGGCAGATATCGACATGGGACCGACAGAGGATTGGCTTCCGCAGCAACAAGTTCTCGGAGCCCTTGCGCAGGAGTGTCTCGATCGGGGCGTGGCGATCCGCAGTGGAACCGCAGGATGGGAGGCGTGGATCCACAACCACCCACAGGAGTCCTCGGTGCGAGGCCGAAGCCTGCTGGCGATCCCCTTCTGTGCGGAAGGGGTCCTATCTGCTGCTCTGGTGCTGGAGCGCCCGACCGCTGGTAATCCGTTCCAGGAACAGGATGTCGCCGAGGTGATTCGATTGCTCTCGATGGTCAAGGGTCAGATGAGGGCGTTGGCCGAGAATGCGCAGTTACTCGAGTACCAGGAGAGTGAGATCGGTTCGTTGGCCGCGCTCGATGCGGATCTCGAGCAGTTCCTCGATCGCCATCATCGTGACAAGCAGCCACTGGGATTTCTCGAGATGAGTTTTCCTGGTCTCGACATCCTCTTGAAAGAGCGTCAGGACGAGACCTTTGTCGAACGGCTACTCCAGATGCTGGAACCAAACTCCGGGGTCTACCACACCGGTGGAGATCATCTGGTCTGTGCACTGATCGGGCCGGGAGAAGATGACCTGCGCCAGCGCAGTCGTGACCTTCAACACGTATTCCATGATCTTCGTCAGGAGTTTGGGTTGCCGATGGAGGTAGCCATCCACGTCTTGCCGAGATGGTATCCGGTCGGATCGAAAGAGGTGGCCGAACTCAGCAGTGGTAGAGCGGACCTGTTTCGATCCGCGCAAAAACCAGATCTCGATCAGGAGATTGCCAGGCTGACTTCAGGAGAGTTGACCCTGCGGGAGGCCAAGGCCGCCCTTGAGCGTCGATATATCATTGCAGAGTTGTTTCGCTCCGGCGGGAATATCACCCGGGCTGCTGAGGCACTGGGGATTCATCGTCCTCAGCTGTCGAACCTGCTCAAGCGCCATGAAATCCGCAAGGAAGATTTTGAAGGGGATTCTGCAAAGAAAACCAGTTCCTCCTGAGTTCTGTGGGGATCGGCTGCCAAAGAAAGTGGGCCTCGACGCCGGCTGCGTCGAGGCCCACTGTTCTGACAAGATCGAGATCTCGTCAATTAGCAGATGAAGTCGTGGGAGCGAACGGTCTTGCGTCCGTTTTGGCTGGCACGTTTCGCCGCCTGTTCGATGGCGTGGTGCAGGATCTCGTTGAGTCCGTCGAGGGCATCGCCACCGACATTCACATCGTGCTCCTTGAGTGCAGCCTTCGCTTTACTTCCGACGAGCAGCATTTCCTTGGACATTGAATCCCCTTTCTGAACCCGACTCGAATTCCGAAGAATCGGCCTGGCGTGTGATTCCGGTAGAACCTGGTACTTTGCTGGCTCTACGGATATCCGCATGATCCTGCCAGCACCTCGCATATCTGCCCTCCTTTGGCATGAAGCCCGCTGCGGTGCGGGCAAGGAGTGCAGAACTCAACTATCGGAGGATAGCCACGGATGGGCGGGGTGTGAAAGGAGTAATTTCCCCTGGGAGCCCCGAATTCTACGGGTATCCGCCATTTGTCGCTCTCTCCTAGGAAATGAGGACCGCCTCGATCTCCCAAGCGGGAGCCCGAGGCGGAGTTGTAACCCATTTTCTCACAGTTGCTTAGGTTAAGCGTGGACGAATTTCGCTGGGGTCCTGGGACCATTTTCGAGGAAGTTAGAGACGCCAATCCTCATGTCCTGGGTACCACAAACTTCCCCAAAATATCGGGCCTCCAGGGCGATTCCATCCCTCAGTGGCAAGCGACATCCCTCGACGATCGCCTTCTGAAGCACCGCATCGACGCTACGACTCAGGTGTCCGAGGTCCACTTCAGGCAAGGAATCGGGGGTCTCGATCGGACCGCGTTGGATCGAAGGTAAGGTGGCTTCTCCCGCAAGATGAGCACGGATCAGCGCGACCGCACGGTCGCGTAGGGCTCGCGGATCTCCTACCACCTCCTGCTGGATCAAACCGATCGCCAGAGCTTCTGCAGAGGAGACCGGGCGGCCGGTGCGCATCAGTTCGGCAGCCTTCTCGACACCGACCCAGCGCGGCAACCTTTGAGTCCCCCCGGCCCCGGGAATGATGCCGAGATTGACCTCGGGTTGTCCCACCAGGATGCGTTGATTCGCCCGCGCGATCCGAGCATTGCAGGCCATGGCGATCTCATTACCACCGCCAAAGGCCAGGCCATTGAGTGCACAGACCACCGGCTTGGGGCAGTCCTCGATCGCCTGGATCGACTTCTGGGAGCCTCGAGATGTGGCTTCCCCCATCGCCGGAGATTCGATCTTTGCAAGAAAGGGAACATCTGCGCCCGAAACGAAGGCCTTGATCCCGAATCCAGAAAGCACCACACCCACGACATCATCGTCAGCAGCGATGTCGACAAAGTGCTTCTCGATCTGATCAAAAGCAGAGTTGTTCAGGGCATTGAGCTGCTTTGGGCGGCGAATCAAGACGTGGGCGATACCATCGACATCCTGGCGTAGAACCGTTGAGATCTGGAAAGGGTGCCCCGACTTGGCCTGTTTAGAGATGCAAGCGGGCACCGGAAACTCGGCATGAACGGCAGAGTACTGCTGGACCAGTTCCAGTGCAGACTCGACCCCGATCGAGTTCATCAGACGAAAGGGAGCTTTCATGTCGAGTGCCAACTCGACCGCCATATCCATGTCTTCGATCGAGGAGATGCCACTGTCTACGATTTCGCCGACAATCCCAAAGAAGGATCCGAGCAGAGCATCTCGCACCTGCTGAAAAGTATCCTCTGGAACCTCGATCTTCTCCCCCCGGTCCGGGACATCCCAGGAGGTCTCGTCGGCCACTGCTCGGCGCAAGATCTCAGGAGTGTGGTACCAGCGATGGATCTTCTCGTTGTAGTGATCGAGGCCCACCGCGGTGATCGGGTTGCCCCCTGTGAGGTTCATCGCAGTGAAGGGCCCTACCGTGTATCCCAGCACGTCACAGGCCACCTGGTCGATCTCCTTGCTGCTGGCGACACCCTGTTCTGCCAGTAGAGCGGAGGCGAGGAACATCCCCTCGAAGACCGGATCGAGCGCGTAGCCGTAGCGACTTCCCACGCAAATCGGGATCTTTCCGATGGCTTCGTAGAATCCCATCATGTCGTGAGCGAGCGCGCTCGAGGTGTCGGCACCCGGTACAATTTCGACGATCGGATTCCGTTCCGCCGGGAAGAAGTAATGGACCACCATCGTACGGTTGCGACTTTCGATGCCCGCGAAGATGACCTCGGGCTCCAGGTGTGATGAGTTGGAACAGAGCACCGCATGGTCTGGTACCAGGCCGACCACCTGAGAGAAGATTCGCCCTTTCAGATCCTTGTCCTCGGTCGCCGCTTCGACCACCAGATCGCAGCCCTTGAGCTGGTCGTAATCACTGGTGAAGAGGACATTCTCCTTCATCGCCTGGCCCTGCTCGGCACCAAAGGCTCTCGCTTCGATGCCCTTGTCGATCTTTCGGTCCAGTTTCTTTCGGCCCTTTTCAAGTGCGACATCATCGATGTCGACGACGACGATGGGGGCTCCGAAAGGTGTGAAAACCTTGGAGAAGTGGAGCGCGATGTCGGGACCGATCTGGCCCGAACCGATGACACCGATGCGGGTCACAGGACGGCCCTGAATCTGGGGACTCAAATTGTCAGTGGTCATGGTTCTCCTTCAATGTGGGATCAGTCGAACCGGGATTGTAAGGCGGGCGCAGTCCGTGGGCACCCTACGCTGGATTTTTCTCGGCGATCACGAAGAGGATTCGACCGAATAGAGCCGGTGTGGAGAGGTGCCAGCGGCAGTGCTCCTGGTATCGATCCCGCTGACTTCGGGCCTTTTTGCCCAGTCCACGCATCCACATCGTTGCTGCCAGTAGAGGCACCAGAGGTGCAAAGATGAGGGAAGAGGCTCGGAGGTGATTGGTTGCCAGCGATCGTATTTGTCCACCATTGTGGTGGATGTAGTACTGGAAATGCTGAACTCCGAGGCGATTGACATGCTGGAGCCCGCTGACCTTTTTTGGATCGAAGGGTCGTCGTGCTCCGTCAGTGGTTCCATGCAGGAGATAGTGCATCCTCGATCCCAGCCCCTGGATGTTCGGTGTGCTGAAGATGGCACGGCCGCCCGGTTTCAGGACCCTGAAAATCTCGGAGAAGTAATTCTGATGGTGCTCGATATGCTCGGCGACCTCGATGGAAATGGTGGCAATCGATGCTTTGATCGGGAAGTGGGATCGATTCGTTGAGATTGCAGCCGTGATAGGGTACGTCTTCCACCTGGAAGTCGAACTGAGGAAGATCGCAGGCGGTCAAATTCTGGCAGCTGTACTCCCGCATCTTGGGACAGAAAACCCTGATCCTGCTCCGACATCCAGGATGCTGGCGCTCTTGTCAGCGGGCAGCAACGGCAATAGCTTCTCATAGATGTCTGGCTGAAAGGTATTCCCCTTCAACTCACTGGAGTGCGTGACCACCTCAACCTCATTTCCTGATTCATTGCGGGTACCGGATCGGGGTTCGCCCGATCAACTCAGTCGGTCCCTCAGCCACTGTCCAATGTCGTTCACTTCGTCCGGATGGAGAGAATGAGCGGTGGGGTAGGTCTTCCACTCCAGTGGCCAGCCGGCTTGCTCTACCTGTCTGGCAGAAGTTTCTCCCAGCGCCAGCGGAACCACCGGATCCCACTGGCCATGGCAGCACAGGAGGGGTGTCGAACCGGCCCCCTTGCCACTCCCCTTGAGCAGGGAATCGGCGATCGGCAAGTAGGCGGAAAGAACCAGGATGCCTCCGAGTGGCGGGTCCTGTGCAAGCCCGACATGGTATGCCATGGCTCCTCCCTGGGAGAAACCGGCCAGGATCAGGCGCTGGTCAGGAATACCCAACGCACGCTGTTCGGCGATCAGTTCCTCGATCAGAGCCGCACTTTGATAGATCCCGGTCTCATCGATACGGCGATCGATAGAGACCTCGAGGATGTCGTACCAGGCACGCATCACCATGCCGTTGTTGATGGTGACAGGACGAGTGGGAGCGTGTGGGAAGATGAAGCGGATCGGGTCGATCTGGTCGACACCGAGTTCGGGAATGATCGATTCGAAATCATGACCGTCTGCGCCGAGGCCGTGGAGCCAGATGACCGCAGCCGTTGGATTTTCTCCTGTTTCTCTCACGACTCGTTCCATCGAACTCCTCGGCTACTCTGTACAGAGCGTTTGAATGATGGGTAACAATTCGTCCAACGAACGAATTGTGTAGTCTCCATCCGGTGAAAATCTATCGTGCCAGTGTTGATGCTGGCCATTGTCGACCCACACCGTCGTCAGGCCGCACTTCTTTGCGCCGAGTAACTCCTCGGAGTTTCCGTCTCCGACAAAGATGCACTCTCCAGCAGCAAGACCGAGAGTTTCGAGACAGTGAGTGTACATCAAGGGATGGGGCTTCCTCACTCCCAGAAATGCTGAGATCGATCGCGTGGGAAAATAGCGACCCAGAGGTGTTTCATCGAGCAGTTCCGGGGCAGCGCTGGAACAGTCCGTGACCAGGGCCAGTTGTAGTCCAGCGATCAAGATCTGGTCCAGCGTGGAGCATGTTTCAGGTTTTGGGACCAGGACTTCCCGAAGCAGTTCTCGATGAAGTCGAGCGGCACCGCTCCTCTTTTCGATGGAGACTTCGAGGCCCGCTTCTTCCAGGAGGCAGTCAAACTGGTGATCCCCATCGAGAATCTGGCCGATCATTCGATCGCGGAATCGAGCATTCCACAGTTCTTGATAAAGAGCAGTGTCGATCTGCAACTTCGAGGCGACTGCGGCACTGCTTTGCTCCCAGGTACTCAAGGGGAGATTGGGGACCAGGGTGCCGAACAAGTCGAACAGGATCGCCTTCATGAGCCTCCAACACTTCCTTGAAGAAGAGAGGATGCTCTGAGAAACGGAGTCGGGCAAGCCGTCGTGGCAGTGGGAGTTGTTGCAGGAAGGAGAAACAAATGGGCCTTGCGGTATCGAGGAGATATCGCAAGGCCCATGAACTCAACCGGATTTGAGTGGTTTCGTATTCACGTGGTCAGGAAGGCGTCTCTCTGGACAAGGAGCGGGCGTTGTTTTCTGCGGAATCTCGGGGGGGAGAAACTGGACAATCGGACCCACTCCTCAGAGCTTGTTGCGGGAGGGCATGATCCACGCCCACCCGCAACTCACCTGAGAGAACTCTAGCAATTCGTATCGTCACTATCACAAACAGGCAACGTGTCGTCGGTGGTCGCATCTGGACCATCGTTGAACGGGCCTGGTGCCGTCGGAACGTCCCCGAACTTGAACAACCAGTTGAGCAGGTAGACAGAGTCCGCCATGTTCAGGTAGCCGTCGTCGTTGGCGTCGCAAGCGTCAGGACACA
>LWDU01038932.1_pt2 | contig 25112 bp, 21 predicted proteins | sample 727161 | NCBI WGS metagenome assembly LWDU01 (sample SAMN04566230, study PRJNA314399) | hydrothermal vent metagenome | isolation source: deep sea hydrothermal plume seawater | place: Mexico: Gulf of California, Guaymas Basin | collected 2004-07-11
CCGATACACATCACGGCGAAGATTCCCGAGAGCGCCATGCCCAAGCGCGGAAAACCGCGCTGGGCCAGACCGTCGCGCAGGTAAATCATGGGCCCGCCGCTGACCCGGCCCCGATCATCGATGAGGCGGAATTTTTGCCCCAGGGAGCACTCGGCGAATTTCGAACTCATCCCGAGCAGTCCGGCCAGAACCATCCAAAAAATTGCGCCGGGCCCGCCCACGCCCACCGCCACCGCCACGCCGGCGATATTGCCCAAGCCCACGGTGGCCGAAAGCGCCGCCGAGAGCGCCTGGAAGTGGCTGATCTCGCCGGCTTCATCGGGATCGGTGTAACGCCCGCGGACGCAGTCGATGGCGTGGCCGAAAGCGCGAAAGTTGATGAATCGGAACTGCACGGTGAAGTAGATTGCGCCCAGAACGAGCCAGACCACCACGGCGGGCAAGACGATCTCGCCGGGCTGGCCGTTGTCCCAGAAGGCAACGTCGAGGAAGAGCACGCTTCCGATGGGGGCGACGATGTAGTCGGCAAAAGCGGAATCGAGCGCGGCGAGTGCATTCTGGATCTGGGCGTACATGTTTTCCCCCGAGGTCGAACTCCGGCCGGAGATTAGTCGATCCGCGGGCAGGAAGGACCGGCAGCGCGTAAAAGCAGGGCGCTCGGTGGGGCGTCGGGTGTTCGACCCCTCCTGGGCATTTCACTAAGCTGCGCGCCATGGCGAGTATGCCCCCCTCGACTCTCTCCGAGTCTGCTTCGAAAGATCTCCTCGCAGAATTTGGCATTCCGTTCGCTCGGGAAGGCCGAGCCACGTCCGTGGCAGAGGCCGTTTCCATCGCCGAGGCGATGGGGTTTCCCTTGGTGGTGAAACTCAGCGGCGACGGAATCGCGCACAAAACCGAGCGCGGTCTGGTCGAGGTGGGCCTGGGGGATGTTCAGGCCGTGAAAGCCGCCGCCGAGTCTCTGCTCGGCAAGGCCCGCCCCGAAGACGGTGTTGTGGAACTTCTGGTGGCCGAGCAGATCCTGGGCGCCCGAGAGTTGATCGCGGGTCTTGTGCGCGATCCTCAATTCGGCGCTTGCGTGGTGGTGGGGTTGGGGGGGATCCTGGCCGAAGCGCTGCAAGACGTGGTTTTTGCGGCGACGCCGCTGACCTCCGGCGAAGCCGAGGGATTGATCGATCGTCTGGGCGCGGCGCATCTGGTCACCGAGCCCTTTCGCGGCGAGCCTCGCTTGGATCGTGCTGCCCTGGCGAAGGTTCTTCTTGGACTATCGCGGTTGGCCGCCGAACGCCCCGATATCGTCAGTGTCGACCTTAATCCGCTGATCGTTTCCCGGGGAAGACCCGTGGCAGTGGATGCCCTGGTGGAGTTGGGGCCTTCCGAGGAGACCGCCGAGCCGCCCCCAGCGATGGACGCCGCCGCCATTCGCGCACGCTTTGCCCCGCTCTTTCACCCGCGCGGCGTCGTGGTCGCCGGGGTATCGAGCCACCCGGCCAAATTTGGGTTCGTGACGCTCCACAACCTTCAGCGCTTCGGCTTCAAGGGAGAGATCTTCCCGGTCAAGATCGATGGCGCCGAAGTTCTGGGCCAGCCCACTCTCAAAGACATGGCCGAGGTGCCGGAAAACGCCGCGGACCTGGTCTTTATCTGCACCCCGACTTCGGGCAACGCCGAACTGCTTCGCGCCTGCGCGGCCAAAGGAATTCGCGCCGCCTTCGTGGCGAGCGCGGGATACGCCGAGGCGGGCGAGGAAGGCCAGGCGCTTCAGCGCGAGTTGGTGGAGACGGCCGACGAACTCGGCATGCTGATGATCGGACCCAACGGTCAGGGGGTTATTTCCACGCCCGCGAATCTTTGCGCCCAGATCGTTTCCCCCTATCCGCCGGCCGGCCGGATCGGTGTGGCTTCCCAAAGTGGCAACTTGGTCTCGTCGTATCTCAACTATGCGGTGAGCAGCGGGGTCGGGGTCAGCAAGGCGGTTTCCCTGGGAAATTCGGCCCAGACCGGACTTGCGGATGTGCTTGAGTATTTTGCCGTGGACCCCGATACCGACGTGGCGCTGGCGTATATCGAGGGGGTGGGCGACGGCCGACGCTTTCGCCAGGCGGTGGAGCGCCTGACGGCCTCGAAACCCCTGGTGCTCGTCAAGGGCGGAGCCACGGGCCAGGGCGCGCGGGCGGCCTCGAGTCATACCGGCGCGCTGGCCAGCGACGATCGTATTTTCGACGGGATCTGCCGCCAAGTGGGCGCCCTCCGCGCGCCCACCGTCGAGGAGGCGTTCGAGTGGGCGGCCACATTGGCGAGCCAGCCTTTGCCACGGGGGTCGCGAACTCTGGTCTTCACCTCGGTGGGTGGCTGGGGGGTACTGGCTGCGGACGCGTGTGCGGCGGCCGGACTCGAACTGATTCCGCTTCCCGAGGCGATTCGGGCGAAGATCGACACCATGGTGCCCGCGCGCTGGAGCCGCAGCAATCCCATTGATCTTGCCAGCGGGGAGACTCGGGACACGATTCCCGAGGTGCTTGACCTGATTACGGCACATCCCGAAGTGGATGCGGTGATTCACCTGGGTCTGGGGATTCAATCCGGCCAGGCCGGCGTATTTCGGACGGGTCACTTCTATCCCGACCACGGGCTTGAGCGCGTAGTGGGTTACCACGAGAAGCAGGATGCCCGGTTTGCGCAGGCCGCACGCGAAGCCTCCGAACGTTACGGAAAGCCCGTCCTTTCGGTGAGCGAACTTGCGATCTCTGACCCCGGCAACGCGGGACCGGCGGCGGTGCGTGAAGGCGGCCGTGTCTGTTATCCCAGCGCTCACCGTGCGGTGGCCGCGCTGGCCGCGCTGGTGGAACGCGCCCGATTTCTCCGGAGTCGCGCTGCCGGCTAGGCGATCCGGTGAGTTCGGTTCGAGAAGCCGAGCGTTAGCCGAGGAAGCCCAAAGGAAGAGCCCCAAAAAAAGTGACCCGGCTCACCGTGAGGCGAGCCGGGTCTCCCTGGGAAGGGGATATTTGAATGTATTTATTAAGTGTCCGCGGGGCGACTTTGGTGTCGAACTTTCTTTAGAAAATTCTGACCTGAGTTTGAGAAGTGAACTCCCCCCCGGCTACCTCTGATTTATCGGCCCGATGAAGAAAAACTGAACCCCTCTCGGTGCTCGACCTGGCTCGTGAGTTGATGGCTCGCGAGTTGATTGCTTGCGAGTTGATTGCTCGCGAGTTGATTGGAGGGCGGGAGAAACGCCCCAAAAGAAAGCACCCCGGTCCGTCTTGCGACGGGCCGGGGTTCCCTGGGAAGGGGATACTTTTTTTTATGTACCGGTAAGTGGCACGGGACCCTTGAATGTGACGAAAGAATTTAAAAAAAAGAAGAAGTTTCTCTCCGAGATTTACTCGCGCTGACGTCGATGCCCCCGGGGTCTGCCAGGCGACCCGCTCGGTGATCTCGAAGTCTGCCGGGGGCCTGGGGAATGGGTGTGTGCCGTTGCAGGCCCGCCCCACCCGAAGCTCGACCCCTGGGTTCGACTGGGATCGAGTGAAATCGAGGATGAGGAGCCCCAAAAAAAGTGACCCGGCTCACCGCGAGGCGAGCCGGGTCTCCCTGGGAAGGGGATATTTGGATGCACTAGGTAAGTAGCCTCGAGGCCGGTTTGGTGGCATTTTTTTTCGAGAAACCTCAAAGTTCTGTCTGGGTAGGGCAGAAGACGCGATGAGGGTCTCTAGATCGGCACAGGCAGAGGGTTGCTCGGGGAATTGGGTGGGAGCGACCCCAAAAAAAGTGACCCGGCTCACCGTGAGGCGAGCCGGGTCTCCCTGGGAAGGGGATATTTGGATGTACTGGTAAGGTGGGCGGAAACCCTCTGAGGTGTCACGGTTTCTTCTCGATTTGGGTCTCGTCGCCCTGAGCCCGACTTAGAGGCCAAAAAAGAGGCCAAAAAACAATAATTTTCCGAAATCCACGTGGCTTCTTCGGAAGCATGGATGACCGGTTGGGGGGCTGGAAGGACAGGGGGACGGTGGATAGGTGGACAGGAGGAAAGGGGGCCCCGATGCCCCTCGGCCCGCCGAAGTCTCGGGTGTCCCGTAGTTAAAGCGCCGCGTATGAAAGTTAAAGCGCCGCGTAGGAAAGGCAAAGCGTCCCGTAGAAAAGTTAAAGCGCCCCGTAGGAAAGTCGAGGCGCCCCGAGCGAAGGGGCCAAATTGCGAGCTCCCCAAACAAAAGCGCCCCGATTGGCCTGTGGCCAATCGGGGCTCCCTGGGAAGGGGATATTTGCTTTATGTCCCCTCTAAGTGGCCCGCAAAGCCGTTGGGTGTCAGAGTTTCTGGAGAATATTTTGCGGCACCCGCCCGCGTTCCGTTGTTCTGTTCCATGCCGTGTCCCAACCCGGCGAATTCGCGACTCAAAAAATGGGGAGACTCGGGGATGACAAAGGCACTTGTACTGACCGTGATCGGTTCGGATCAGCCCGGCCTGGTCGAGGCGCTTGCCCAGACGGTGGCCGACCACGGCGGCAGTTGGGAGAGCAGCCGGATGGCGCGCTTGGCGGGTTGTTTCGCCGGCATCCTGAAGGTACGAGTGCCGGAGGAAGGTGCGGCGACGCTCTTCGACGCGCTTCATGCGCTTGAGGGCCAGGGCTTGCGCGTGATCGTCGAAGAGGCACGGGGTGCGGACGAGTCCCCGGTATTTCGGGAACTCGAGTTGGAACTGGTGGGCCAGGATCGGCCGGGCATCATCCGCGATATCGCCGCCGGTCTGGCCTCGGTCGGTGTCAACGTGGCCGAACTCGCTACCGAGTGCACGCCGGCTCCGATGTCGGGGGAGACGCTCTTCAAGGCAGGGGCCCGTCTTCATCTGCCCGATTCATGCTCGGAGGGCGCGTTGCGCGAAGCCCTCGAGAAGATTGCCGCCGACCTGATGGTCGATATCGCACTGGCGGAACCCGGCGACTGAGTGCCGATCCTGCGATCCCCCTCGGCCGACGGCAAGGGCGCTGTGAGAGGTTTTTGAGGGCCCGCACCTTCAAGCCCGAGCCCGGGTCTTGCATGCTACGGCTTCTCCCGACTTTTCCGGGCGAGGCCCGGCGAAAGGCAAGCGCGCGTGCACGCTTGGATGCTTCCGTTTTGCCATATGGCGGCCTTTTGGGTCGCCGTGCTGGGTTACCGGGGCGACCGGGTGGCGCGTTTGATTCTGGGACTCGGGCTGGGGGCTATTCTCGCCCGAGTGGGTTGGGGGTTGCTCCACTTCCGGCAGATCTTCCTCGCCCCAGAAATTTTGCCCGGTGGCTCCGGCTTGCCCTGGCGGCTCGGACCGGCTCTCGGATATTGGCTGGGGGTCGAAGCCGGGTTATCGCTTCTCTTCGTGCCGGTGGGGGTCCTCCTCTCGATTCCGTGGTCGGCCGATCGCGAGGCTCGGCTCGGCTATGCGGTGGCGACCAGCCGATCGCTGGCTCCGGCCTTGGGAGTGGCTCGACTCGGCTGCGTGTTCGCGGGCTGCTGCTCGGGGCTGCCCTTAGAGGGAGCGCCAGAAGGCGGCAGCGTCCACCCAACGGCACTCTACGAGTTGCTGGGCTGGGGGGGCGTGAGCGCTGGGCTTGCCCGTGTGGCGCCGCGCTGGGTTCCTGGGCTCTTCCTGACGGCCTTCGGTGGTTTGCGTCTGGCTATCGAACCCTGGCGAGCACCGCCGCCTTTGGGCGAGCCTGTGTTGGATCCGGGCTGGATTGCTGCCGCTTGGCTTGTGGCCGGGCTGTCTGCACTGGTGCTGACCTGGATCGGATCGCCGCGGGTGGCCACAATGGGGAAGAATGCTGCGGCTTGGGATCGCGTTTGCCAGCCTTCGTCGACCCGTCGCTCGAAGAATAAAGGATCGGCAAGGAATGCCAGCCGAGCCAAAACCCAAACGGTGGTCTCCGCGCGGGAAAAATTTACGAGAAAATCAGGATCGACATGAAATTTCCCGTTGAGGAGGGGTGAGTCCATGGAATTTATTTTGAAGGCAGTCGTCGCAGGATGCATGGTTTCTTTCGCCTCTTGGTTGGCGGGGCGGGCGCCGGTACTGGCTGGTTTTTTTATCGCTCTGCCGGTTGCCACCGCGATTCTTCTGCCGATGGCTTATCTCGAGAGCGGCAGTTTTGCCCAGACAGCTCTCGTGGCGCGCAGCGTGGCGGTGGCTGTGCCCCTCACCCTGTTTTTTTTCGTCCCCTTCTTTTTTGCCGAGCGCCTGGAGATAGGGTTCTGGATCGCTTACCCGTTGGCCTTCGTCTGCTTGGGCGGCGGTTTCATGGTGCATCGGACAGTGATGAGCCTGCTGGACTCGCCCCCGGCGGGTTGATTGGGGGCTCGGCCTTCGCCCGGGCCGCACAAGGAAGAGTGGTCTTGGGCTGTCTTGGGTTGACTTGGGTTGTCTTGGGTTGATGGAGCGGGGCGTGCCCGCGAAATCGGAACTGTGGCTAGCGCTCCGAGTTCTCTCCCCCCATCATCTGCTCGGCGGCGCGTTCATTGGGGGTCTTGTCCTTTTTGAGGAGCGTCCGCGTTTGGGCGGTGCGCCAGGCGCGGAAACGTCCGTGGTGCCGCCCGTCGCGGGTGTAGCGGCCCGCCAGGGTGCGGCCGTCGTCCGCGATTTCGGTGACTTCGTAGCGGGTGAGTCCTTCGCCCATGTTCGTCACGGCATTGCCCACGAGGTCCCGGCGCTCGAAGACGGGAAAGGTCGATAAGTCCGCAATACTGAGTTGTTCGTGGTAGCCCATGACCGAAGCCGAAGTCTGTGCCATGCGATGGCTGGATTGCCATCCTGTGGCATCCGAACCGCGCAAGGTTTTTATCTTTGCGCCCCGGTTGTTGACCCGGGGCCCCTCGGCGATGGCCTTGGCCTGATTCGCGTTGGGCTCCCACGCGGCGAGCACCCGACTTCGGGGGTTGCCGGGGATTTCTTCGAAGCGACCGGTGGTGTCTTCGAAAACAACCAGCGGATATTCGGTCCACTGCAGGCGCGTGCCCTTGCGCGCAAAATCCCAGACTCGATCGTTCCACCGCATGGCGTCGGGGTTGGCGCTTTTCGGGTCCTGGGAGTGGATCAGCACGAACCAGGTGCCGTCGAGATCGATGGGTGTTTCGGCGAAGGCCGGCACCGGGTGCAGTCCAAGGGCGATCGACAGGACAAAGGACAGCGCGAAGCGGAGGGCGAGGCGTTGAATGCGGATCATGGGACCGAGAGCATACCGCGCTCGCCTCGGTTCGATGCTTGAATCCTTCGGCGGCCAAGCCCAAATACAATCGATCGGGGGCCACAGGACCGCCTTGGGAACTTCTGGGTCGGCGCGATGAAGGCCCCCTTCTCTCGGCACGATTCGTTCGCGCTATTCCGATCGGTCCTCGGGGGACTGGGCGGGTCGAATCAGCGCTTCTTGGCTGGTCGAAGCCACCAACTCCCCGTCCAAGGTGTAGATCGTTCCTCGGGCCAGGCCCCGTCCGCCGAAAGCCGACGGGCTGTCCTGGTAGTAGAGCATCCACTCGTCGGCACGAACGGGCTTGTGGAACCAGACGGCATGGTCGAGGCTGGCGGTCATCAGCGGGCCGTACGCTCCCATGCGGCCATGAGGCTGCACAATGGAGTCGATGAGCGAGATATCCGTCGCGTAGGTGAGCGCGCATTGGTGAAGTCTCGGGTCATCGGGGAGGGGCGCTGCTGCCTTCAGCCAAACCACACCCGGCCCATCGCTGGGTTCTGCGGGGACGAAGGAGGGGGGGCGCCCGTAGCGGGTGTCGATGGGGCCCTTTCGGTGCATCCACGGGTGAAACTTCTTGGGGATACGATCGATGAACTTCTCCGCGTAGTCGGCGCGGCTCATCAGTTCTTCGGGCATCGGTACCCGGGGCATCGGGAATTGGTGACTGTAGCCATGCTCGGCCGCGTGGAAGGAGACCGACATATTGAAGATCGCCTTTCCGTGCTGCTGGGCCACAACCCTCCGGGTGGTGAACGAACGTCCATCGCGGATTCGATCAACGGTATAGACCACGGGCACATCGGGGTCGCCCGGGCGAAGGAAGTAGCCGTGGAGCGAGTGTGCGGGGGCGAGTTCTACGGTGCGCCCGGCGGCGGCCAGGGATTGTGCGGCCACTTGTCCGCCGAAGAGTCGCCCCGGTCGATCGCGTTCGTTTTCACCGCGGTAGATATTCAGGTCGATTTCTTCCAGATCGAGCATCTCGAGAAGCTGCTCGATGGCGACCTCGGCGCTGGGTTCATCCTTCATCGCGACCCAGCATAGCAAGGTGCGGCTCGGGGATTGGCGATGCCCGCTATTCGCCGCTGCTTCCTTCTTTTTTCCGTTCCTCGGATTCGGAGATGTGCCGAAAAGTTTCTGCATCGACGATACTCGCCAGATTGTCGAGGGCCCCGAGTAGGTGATCGTAGTCGCCGAGTTCGCAGAGCCGATCGACCACCTGACCCAGCTGAAATTCGGCTTCTTCGAGGGCTGCCCGCCCTTTCGGAGTGATCTCGATGCGCACGCCGCGCCCGTCGGTTTCGTCGGCAATCCGAGTCAGTCGCCCTTCCTTCTCCAGTCCGGCCACGATGGCCGTCAGGGTGGGGCGCTTGATTGCTGCGCGTGCCGCGAGCTCCCCCGCGCGTTTGGGGCCGTGGCGAAGAAAAAGAAGCAGTCGATATTGGGGGAGACTGACGTGGACATCCCGGCAGACCTGTTCGAAGACCCGGCTCACGATGGCAACGGTTCGGACCGCTCGGGCGAGACGAACATCGGGTGCCTTGCCGGAATCCTCCGGAGCAGGGACCGAATCGTCCCGTCCGTCTTCGTGGCTGTCAGGCACCATGCTCAAACAGTATCAAATGCCTTGGCGCGGGGAAGCATTCCGGAACGGCTGTAGCCCAGAACCGCTGTAATAAGTGTGAAAAAATTGGGCTAGCTTTGGCATGGCGTTCACGCCAAGGGCATGAAGAAAATAGTCGCAAGCCCCGGGGCCCTCCCCGTCTGGAAGGGCCTGCGAAATTGAACTTGAGGTCATCATCCCATGCAATTCGGAATCTTTTATGAGCACCAACTGCCGCGGCCCTGGGGCGAAGGGGATGAACACAAACTCTTCCAAGATGCCCTCGACCAGGTCGAACTCGCCGACCGCCTGGGCATCGACTACGCGTGGGAGGTGGAACACCATTTCCTGGAAGAGTACTCGCACTCCTCGGCCCCGGAGGTTTTTCTGGCGGCGTGCTCCCAGCGCACCCAGCGGATTCGCTTGGGCCACGGCATCGTCCTGATGCCCCCGGGCTACAACGCGCCGGCGCGCATTGCTGAGCGCATTGCGACCCTGGATCTGGTCTCCAACGGCCGAGTCGAGTTCGGCAGCGGCGAGTCGTCTTCTCTCGCCGAGCTCGGCGGTTTCCATGTTCCCCTAGATTCCAAACGAGCGCATTGGCGCGAGGCGCTCGAGCAGGTCTGCAACATGATGGCCATGGATCCCTACCCGGGCTATCAGGGCGAGTCCTTTTCCATGCCTTGCCGCAATGTTGTTCCCAAGCCCCTGCAAAAGCCTCACCCACCGCTTTGGGTGGCCTGTTCGAATCGGGAGACCATTCACTTGGCGGCGCGCCTGGGGATCGGAGCACTCACCTTTGCGTTCGTCGACCCCGAGGACGCAAAGCGCTGGGTCTCGGAGTATTACGAAATCATCGAAAACGAATGCACCCCCATCGGGCATGCTGTGAACGCGAATATCGCCATGGTGACGGGTTTTTCATGCCACGAAGACGAAGCCGAAGCCCGTCGGCGGGGGGAGGATGGCTTCCGCTTTTTTGGCTACGGACTTGGGCACCACTACATCTTTGGCGCCCACAAGCCGGGTCGTACCGATATTTGGGCGAATTTTGAGCAGGCTCGGGCCACGCTGCCCCGTGCCGATCACGCTCGGGGGATCGGCACTCCCGACCAATTGCGTGCGCACATCAAGGGTTTCGAAGAAGCGGGCGTCGATCAGGTGATTTTTATTCAGCAGGGTGGGCGCAATCGTCACGAACACATTTGCGAAGCCCTCGAGCTTTTTGCCGAAAAGGTAATGCCCGAATTTCAGGCTCGGGAGACGGAACGCCAGGCCGAGAAAAATGCGCGACTCGAGCCGGCCATCGAGCGCGCCCTGGCGCGCAAGAAGTGGATGGCTCCGCTCTCCGACGAAGAAATTCCAGAGATGCTGGCTCTGGGTCGGCAAGTGGCCGAAACCTCAGAAGGGGGCGATTCTGGAGCCTAGCCCCCGCTGACCCGGCGATCCGAATCGCTCCAATACTTTTCGCGCAGCTTGAACTTCTGCAACTTGCCCGTGGCCGTCCGCGGCAGTTCGGGGACGAGCTCCACTCGAGTGGGACATTTGAAGTGGGCGAGTCGTGTCCGGCAGAAATCGATCAAAGCCTGCTCGCCGGTGGAGTCTCCCGGGCGGAGAACGATCAAGGCCATCGGGGTTTCGCCCCATTTTTCGTGGGGCACACCGATGACCGCGCACTCCAGAACCCCAGGGTGCTGGTAAAGGGCGTCTTCGATCTCGGGGGAACTGACATTTTCGCCCCCGGTAATGATCACATCTTTCTGGCGGTCCACGATATGCACGGATCGGGTTTCATCCCAGACCGCCAAGTCGCCGGTGTGAAAAAAACCGTCGTAGACCGCGGCGTCGGTGGCTTCGGGCTGCTTGTAGTAGCCCTCGAAGACGACGTTCGATCGCACGCAGATTTCGCCCACGCTCTGGTTGTCCATGGGGACCGGTTGCCCGGCTTGGTCGAGCACCGAGAGTTCGACCCCGATCCCAGGCACGCCAGCCCGGGAGCGCCGGGCGAAATCGCTGGCCGAGGTGTGGTGATCCGGAGCGCTAGAGGTCAGGAAGGGAGCGGTTTCCGTTAGGCCGTAGATCTGGATGAATTTCCACTGGAGTTCATCTTCGAGGCGCTGGATAAACGCCGCGGGCGGCGGGGCCCCGGCCACGGTCAGGCGCGGTTGAGTCCGAATGTCGAAGTCAGCCTTGTCGGGAAAGTCGAGAATAGTTCGCAGCACCGCGGGGGCCATACAAGCAAAGGTCACCCCTTCATCGGCGATCAACTGAAAAATACTTCGCCCTTCGATACTGCGCAGAATGACGTGGGTGCCCCCCATTCCAGTCAAGGCATAAACGCCTCCCCAACCGTTGCAATGAAACATGGGCAAGGTCCAGAGCTCCACGTCTTCGTGGTGGATGCCCAGATGGGCGATCAAGCTGTATGCGTTGATATAGCAATTGCGGTGGGTGAGCATGACGCCTTTGGGTCTCGCCGTGGTGCCCGACGTGTAGTTGATGGAGACGACGTCGTTCTCCCCAATCGAAAGCGGAGGCGGCGGTTGGGGGTTGGATGAAGCCAGCAGGGTTTCCCAATCCAGCCACTGTTCCGGTGCCGCTGAGCCGGCGTCCGAGGCCACGATCCAATTGGATACCTGGGGCAGGGAATCTCGGATCGCATCAATGACTCCGGTGTATTCCCAGTCCACGAGCACCGTTTCCACGCCGGCGTGGTTCAAGATGTACTCGTGTTCGGCGCCGGCCAGGCGATAGTTCAGGGGCACGAGAATCGCGCCGATCTGGCTGGTGGCGTAAAAGCTTTCGAGGAAAAAATGCGAGTTCGGTGACAGGATGCAGACGCGCTCGCCGGCCTTGACCCCCAGGGCGAGAAGCGCGTTCGAGAGCCGATTGACCCGCTGTCCGAGTTCCGCGTAGGTGAAGCGAAGGTCGCCGTCCACGACCGCAGTTTTTTGGGCGTAGGTCTGAACGCCTCGTCGCAAAAAGTCGTCCACGAGAAGCGGAACTTGCACGGGTTCTCCTCCTGACAGCCCGGTGGGCGGATTGTATCCAGCCCGAAAAAAACGTTCCGGGCGGATGCGCGAGTGTACCGTCTCTCTCGCCCCGCGGAGCAGGGAGCCCGGGCGCCGTCTATGCTCTTGCCCTCTTGCAAGTGGAATGAGAGAGGAGACCCCGATGGAGACTCGGATTGGAAACGTCAGTTACCTGGCCGAGGGTTCGACGGCTGTGGTGACCCTGGAGCGGCCCGAAGTGCGCAATTGCGTCGATCGCGAGACGTCGTTCGCTTTGGCCGAGGCCTTCCGCCGTTTCTCGGCCGACGAAGCGCTTTCGGTGGCGATCCTGACAGGCGCCGACGGGTGTTTCTGTGCGGGGGCCGATCTGAAAGCAGTCGCGGGGCACGAGGCCTTTCGCAAACGCACGGCAGGTGGCCCCAGCGAACGGTCCCAGGCGAACCCTCTCTCCGTGGACGGAGACGGTCCCATGGGTCCTACCCGGATGCTGCTCGAAAAACCGGTGATCGCGGCGGTGGAGGGGTATGCGGTTGCGGGGGGGCTGGAGTTGGCGCTTTGGTGCGACCTTCGGGTGGCGGCTCGGGATGCGATTTTCGGCGTGTATTGCCGTCGCTGGGGGGTTCCCCTCGTCGACGGCGGGACCGTCCGGTTGCCCCGGGTGGTGGGCCAGGGCGTGGCCATGGATATGATCCTGACCGGCCGAGGTGTTTCTGGCGAAGAAGCCCAGCGGGTAGGTCTGGTCAATCGCCTGGTCGAGCCGGGAAGCGCTCTGGCGGCGGCGCGTACCTTGGCCGAGGAGTTGGCAGCCTTTCCCCAGCGCTGTATGCGGGCCGACCGCCTCTCGGCTCTCAGGCAATGGTCGCTCGATCTCGATGCGGCGCTGGTCGAAGAAACCCTCGGCGGCCTCGAAGTCATCCGTTCGGGCGAGACCGCCGAGGGCGCCGGGCGCTTTGCGGCCGGCTCGGGTCGTCACGGCAGCTTTGGGAGTTGAGGCGCACGGTGGCCGATTAGCTACCGTGCGGGACCACAGATTTCGGGAACGAAGGTATTGGGTCTGGCGAGGGCTGGGCTAGCGCGGGGCTTGCGCCGGGAATGACCACTCGAAATAATGGTTGGAAGGAATGACTGAAGTAATGACTTCGCTCAACGACGATTCAGTTGCACCGGGCAAGGAAGAGAGTCTGGTGGCCCGCATGCTCGAGACGCGCACGGTTCTCATTGCCGGCAAGGTGGATGACAAACTCGCCGAACGCGCCATCAGCCAGTTGCTGATTTTGAACAGTATCAACCACGATCCCATTCGCATGGTGATCACCAGCCAGGGGGGGCACGTCGATTCGGGCTTCGCCATCCATGACATGATGAAATTTATCGACTCGCCGGTGATTACCCTAGGTGCCGGTTGGGTGGCGAGTATCGGAGTTCCGATTTTGCTGGGTGCCGAGAAGGATTGCCGCTACTCGCTCCCGAATACCCGCTTCCTACTCCACCAGCCCAGCGGCGGCGCCGGAGGTCAGGCCAGCGATATTCGAATTGCAGCGGAGGAGATTCTTAAATTGCGCGAGCGAATCAACCGGCTCATCGCCGGGGAGACAGGCCAGTCGGTCGAGCAAATTGAGAACGACAGCGATCGCAATTTCTGGATGGACGCCCAGGAAGCCCTGGAGTACGGGCTGATCGCGAAGGTCGTCGCCAGCGCCGCAGAAATCGGCTGATCGGCGCGGACCCCACTCGGTTTGGGTCCGGCCGCTATTTTCAAGGTATCTTTCGAGGTCGATGAGTCTAGCCGTTCGGGACAGCCTTGACCGCCCGCTCCGTGATCTACGCATCTCGGTTACAGACCGGTGCAACTTTCGCTGCACGTATTGCATGCCCGCCGAGCTCTTTGGCGAGCGGTACGCCTTTCTTCCGCGCGATGAAATTCTCAGCTTTGAAGAGATCGAGCGACTGGTTGGCCTGATGGCGCCCATGGGAGTTCGCAAAGTTCGTATTACCGGGGGCGAGCCGCTGCTCCGGCACGGATTGCATGAACTCATCCGCGCATTGGGGTCAATCGAAGGCATTGAGGATATTGCGCTCACCACCAATGGCACCTTGCTCGAGCGCATGGCTGGGCAACTGAAACGTGAGGGACTCAGCCGCTTGACGATCAGTCTCGATAGTCTTGACCCTGTCGTCTTTGGCGCGATGAATGGCGACAAGCTTTCGGTTCAGCGAGTACTCCAGGGAATTGCTGCTGCCGAAGAAGCCGGCTTCGCGGGCATGAAGATCAATTGTGTCGTGCAAAAAGGGGTGAACGATCACACCCTCACCGAGTTGGCGCGACACTTCAAGGGGACCGGTCATATCGTCCGCTTTATTGAATTTATGGACGTGGGGACCCGGAACGGCTGGGATCTCAAACAGGTTCTTCCGGCGGCAGAAATCGCGGCCTTGATCGATGCCGAATTGCCCATCGAAACGCTCGCACCCAACTACCCTGGAGAGGTCGCCCGGCGTTGGCGCTATCGCGATGGCGAGGGGGAGATCGGGATTATTACATCGGTGTCGAATCCCTTTTGCGGCGCGTGCTCGCGCGCGCGGTTGACCACCGACGGAAAACTCGTGACCTGCCTTTTTGCGGAAGGGGGAAGCGATCTGCGCGGTCTTTTGCGCAGCGGTGCCAGCGATGACGAGGTGCGCGACCGAATTCAGGGCATTTGGACCCGGCGTTCGGATCGCTACTCCGAGGAGCGTACCGAGCAACTCGGAGTCGAACGTCCCAAGCGCGTGGAGATGTACCAGATCGGTGGCTAGCCCACGGTCCGCGAACCCGTGGCCTTTGTCCTGTTCTGCCCGACGCTCGTCCCCATGGCGTTGGCTACGTCGTTGGCCCGGCTTGGTTCCGGCTCGTCCCGAACTCGCCTCTGCGGAAGGTCCGGCGCCGGCCAGCGGCCAGGGCCGCGAGTCCAAGGCCGACGAGCAGACCGGTGCCCGGCTCGGGGACAAATTGCAGTCCGCTGATTCCCACCGTGGCGCCGACGACGGTGGGCCGAAACTCAACGACAATATCGTCGCCAGAGAGGGTCTCAAAGAACACCATGTTCTCCCGGGCCGCGTCGGTTCCGCCTGCCGGGGTGAAGGTGCTGTAGAGGGCAAAGCTCAGGCCCCCGTCTTCGCTCACGTAGACTTCGACCGGAGTGTTGTCGGAAGTCTGGTAGTGGTAAGTCTTCACCAAGTACTGGTCGGGGAGGAGCCCCGAGAAGCTCAGCCGCACACCCCCTGCGGCAACGACGCGATCGGCCCGCAGGGCGTCGTCGTAGCCGGGCACCACAAAGGTGTCCTCTACAGGGGTGAGGCTTTCCGCCGCATCGATGGCCTCGAGTGTCAGGGTCGCTAGCGTCGAAGGCTGACTGGGTGCGTAGAGTTGCTGGTCGAAGACCAACGAGAAACTCGTCTCGGGGGTCGCTCCCACGGCCCATTCGTCGAAGGCGGTCTGAACGGTCCCGTTGCCGATATCCAGGCGGGGCGCGCCAAGGAGCTCGGCATCCCGGGCGATTTGAAGATCATCGAAGGCCTTGAAGGTGCCCGCTTGCTGGGTATTGGCCATCATGGTCATGGTGTCGCCGAGGCTGGTGCGACTGGCGCCGCCAGCAAGCGAATCGAGATCCAGTGTGATTTCCAGCGTCGGGTTGATGTTGTTCAAGAAGTCGCTGTAGGTCGGATTCACCCACATCTTGAAGACATCGTCGGTGGTTCCCCCAACATCGAAGCTCAAGGCGCCGTAGACGAAATACGAGGTATCGGGCTGCACCGCGTAGGACGAGACCACTCGGGTATTGCCCAGCGTCGCGAAGAAGTAGTCGTTGTGGTCCACGACGCCGCCCACGATGTTGTCGATGCCGTCGTTCTCGATTCCGAATGCTGCGGTGATCCCGAATGCGTCACTGAACTCGATGGCGGCCTCGTAGGCGAGGTGGTTGTCCACGACCTGGGCGATCTCGGAATAGACGAAAGTGGTCCCCGGACTCGATATAGGGGAACTCGTGCAGGTGGGGTCGCCGTTGGGACAACCCAGATGATGGGCCCCGGACAGATCCACGCCGCGGGAAATCCTGTAATCGACCCCGCCGGTATCCTCCACTTGGACCTGGCCGTTCTGCACGGTAAATCCGGTCGTGGGCGTGCCCGCTTCGGTTGCCCAGTCGGAGGTGAAAATAGCACCGGCACCCTCGTTGCCACCGGATTGGCCGTTCAGGCTGCTGCCGTCCGCGTAGCTGAACGCATCCATGGTCAAGGTGCACGCCTGAACGGGGTGGGTGAGGGTCGCGCTTAATAGGGTGAGGGTCACGTTTAAGTAAGAAGGAGAGCAGGACGAGGGCACTGGCCGGAATCAAACGCCCGACTCCTACACGAAGCTCTACATGCGGCCCCACACGAAGCCCACGATGGACGCGTCCCCTGGGCATGGTCGGCGGGTTGAAGCGGTATCTTGATCGATCGGCGTACACCGTACCCTCACTCTCAGCAGTCGGACCGATGTTGTGGGGACCGGGATGATTCTCAGCTGGGAGGCGGCCCGGACGATTGCGGAGCAATCGACGCCGGTCGTCCAATGACCCTTCCCGAGTTTGATCCTCCGCTCATATTCAACGGAATTGAAGGGGTTTTCCCCACGGAATGCGTCTTAATTGCGACCGACTCGGTTTGCTTCTTGTCGAGATTCAGAACTCGCCGAGACATCGACGTTCGCGCCCGGTCACAGGTCGACATTTTGGTATTCGACTGTAGGTTTTTCGCCTCTATAATGGATGAAAGCTCGGCGGGTGGGCCGAGGGGTGGGCCGACTCTCGCCGCTCGCCGGATCCAGGCGAGCGATTTCCTCGATCAGCAGTCGGGTGACATCGATGATGGGCAAGTCGAGGGCCTCCTTGACCGGATACCAAGCCAGATCGAGCAATTCTTCACTGGGGGTGAGGGAGCCTCGGACGTCCGCCGCCGAGGCCACGAAAAATCGCGCGTGGAAGCGGACCGGGCTTGAGCGGGGCGTGATCGCCCGCCCGAGCATTCGCAGCGCGCTGTGGTCTGGGCCCAAGGCTTTGCGCTCGAACTCGCGCCAGGTGCCCGGGCCGGGGGAGCGAAAATCTGCGGGCCGGGCGAGTAGGAGTCCGGTTTCTTCGTAAGTCTCGCGGATCGCCGCGTTGGCGAGCGCCCGGGCGGTGCCGGCAGTGACCGAAGCGCCGCTGCGCAGGCCGCGCAGGGTTTCGGCCTCCAGAGGGAAGGGGCACGCGAGTTGTCGATCCTGGGGATCCACCTTGCCACCGGGGAAGACAAAGGCGTCGGGGATGAAGGACGAGGCCGGTGGGCGGCGTCCCATCAGGATCGCTGTTCCCGTGGTTCCGGGCTTGAGGAGCAGCAGGCTGGCGGCGTCGCGAGGTCTGGCGGACGGGGGCATGGGTCTCCATGGGCGGATGCGCGGCACTCTATCGCCGGCTCGCCGCGATTTCGAGGCTCCATCGCCCGGGGATGAGTCCGAGGGCGGTCCGCTTGCTCGGCCTATGCCGTTCGGCTAATCACCCGAGCATGCCGTATGCCGAAGAGCGCCGGATCGCCATTGAGGCGGTGGAGAAGGCCAGCTTTCTCTGTCGCGCAGTTCAAACCGATCTCGTGGCCGCAGCTTCGATGGACAAGCAGGATAAGTCGCCGGTGACCGTGGCCGATTTCGGCGCCCAGGCCGTGGTGACCCACTTGCTCCGGGGGGCTTTCCCCGATCTTCCCCTGGTGGGTGAAGAGGACGCGGCGGCTCTGCGCGAACCGAGCAACCGGGCACTGGCCGATCAAGTCGTGGCGCATGTAGAAGCCCATGTAGAAGCCCATGCAGTCGGCGAAACGGTTCCGGGGCTCGGATTTGCGGAGGTCCTCGACCTTATCGACTACGGGACGTATGGGGGAGGCGCTTCCGGGCGGCACTGGACTCTGGATCCCATCGACGGCACCAAGGGTTTTTTGCGGATGGATCAATACGCGGTGGCCCTGGCGTTGATCGAAGACGGCGAGGTGGTTCTCGGCGTATTGGGTTGCCCCAACATGCCGGTGGCCGCCGCCTCGGAAGGGGAGCGAGGCTGTCTCTTCGTCGCCGTCAAGGGAGAGGGCGCTTTTCAAAGAGCACTCTCCGGGGGCCCTGAACAACCGGTGCGAGTCACCGACGTGAGCCAGACCGAGAAGGCGAATTTCTGCGAATCGGTGGAGGCCGCGCACTCCTCGCAATCGGATTCAGCCCAGGTGGCCGGTCTCCTGGGGATCACCGCCGATCCTTTTCGGATCGACAGCCAGTGCAAATACGGCGCAGTGAGCCGCGGCGAGGCGTCGATCTATCTGCGCCTGCCTACTCGTAAGGACTACGAGGAAAAGATCTGGGATCACGCGGCGGGCGCCATCGTGGTGCGCGAAGCCGGCGGAAAGGTCACCGACGTCATGGGCCGGGAACTGGATTTTTCCCTGGGTCGCACGCTGCGAAACAATTCTGGGGTGATCGTGACCAATGGGGTGCTGCACGAACCGGTGATCGCCGCGGTTCGCAAGGTTCTGGCGGTTTAACGCTGCGACTCCGCGCGGGAACCCGGCGAGGTTCCCCGACGCTGCCTCGCTTGTCTGCCCGGCTTGAATCCACACAAGCCCGCTGGTGTCTCCATCAGCCCACTTGGGCAAGCAGGTCGGCCACCGCATCGAAGACCTGAAGGGTCTGCTCGATCTCCGCGTCGCCGTGCGCGGTGGAAACGAAAAATTTTTCGTGCGCCTTGAGGACCCCATGGTCCACGAGCAGGCTGCTGAATCGTGCCCCCCGCGCCGGATCGGTGGCGAGGGATTGCCGAAAATTTGTGACGACTTCGGAACCGAACCAGGGCTGGAAGGCGGGGGGCTCGCCGGTAATCTGGTGGGGGACTCCAGCGCGTGCGAGTGATGTGCCCAGCCCGTCCATCAATTTCCTTCCCTGGGCGAAGAGCCGCTCGTAGGTCCCCTCCTTGCGGAGTTCGCCCAATGTGGCGAGGGCCGCCGTGCACGCAATGGAGTTGCCCGAGAAGGTACCCGTCATGCGCACGTGGTCGCCGTCGGCCAGGCGTCGGGGACTGGCGAGTTCCATCATGTCGCTTCGTCCGCAGAGCACCGAGATTGGGTATCCGCTGGCGATCCCCTTGCAGACCGCCGCCAGATCGGGAACCACACCGTAATACTCCTGGGCGCCGCCCAGGGCGAGCCGAAAACCCGTGACGACTTCGTCGAAGATCAGCGCGATGCCGTGCTGCCGGGTGAGTTCGCGCAGGCCCTCGAGAAAGCCCGGCACCGGGGGCAGGGTCCGCTGCATGGGTTCGACGATCACCGCAGCCAATTCCCCGGCATGGGTTTCGATCAATTCTTGGTTGGTCTCGAGATCATTCCATGGGCCGATCAGAACCTGGTCTTCGATGGAGCGAGGAATGCCTGCGGAGTTGGGCACGGGTTTGGGGAAGTCCACGGGCGCCTGGGTCCACTGGTTGCCCATCAGCGCGTAGTCGTTCATGCCGTGAAACGCGCCCTCGAATTTGAGGAATTTTTCTCGCCCGGTGAACGCCCGGGCGATGCGCAAAGCGAAGAAAGTGGACTCGGATCCGCTGCTGTTGAAGCAAACCTTTTCCGCGCACGGCACGCAGTCGACGACGGCTTGCGCGAGTTCGATGGCGCTTTCATTGACGACGAGGTAGCTGCTGCCCTTGTCGAGGCGCCGGCCCACGGCTTCGACCACGGCAGGATGGGCATGCCCAAGCAGGAGCGGGCCCGAGCCCATTAAGTAGTCGATGTACTCGTTGCCGCTGGCATCGCGAATCCGGCAGCCGTTCGCGCTCTCGATCACCATCGCATGCTCGGGCGAAAAACTCGAGGCGGTGACCGCCGAGGGGAGCAACCGCGCGCTTGTTGCAAGGAGTTTCTCTTCGCGCTTGCTCCGGGGGTTGCGCGCGAACCTTTTCATTCAGGGTCGCTCCTCGGGCTGCATCCCGAAATGCTCCATATAGGGACCGAAGCGTTCGAGGATTTCGCCCCGCTCGATCCCCATGTCTTCATCGGCGCGGCTGTATTCGTGGCGGCCGTGCTTGTGCTGGGGGTTGCTCGCGTGCCAGGCGCGGAGCTTGGTTTCACCTGCTTCCGAGAACTCCCTGCCAAAATGCGAATGGATGTTCTTCACCGCCTGGATGGGATCGCTCATGAAGTCCGCGAAGTGGAGATCATAGAATTGCTTCGGATCCTTCTTGCGTCGTACCTCGATGGCGTGTTCGGCGCCGCTGGCCCAGAGCTCGACCTGACGGCGAGCAATTTCTCCGGGGTCGATGTCGCGTTCCGCCAAGGCGCGAAAGCCCGTGATGAGGCTGAGGTAGGAGGGAAAGACCGAAAGTGGGTCGCGATGGGTTTGCACGATGCAAGCATCGGGGTAGACCTCGAGGAACGCGTCGAGGTAGCGCATATGAACGGGGTATTTGAGTAGCCAAGACCTCGTCGGGTCCCCCGAACCAATCAACCCCAGCAAATCTCGATGTCTCCGATAGGTGGGCAGCATGTCGGTCTGCTGATACCACGACGAATACGAAGGCATGTGGTTGTTGACTTCGAAACCGTCGTCGGTGAATTGCTGGACCATGAGTTGCCGGCACTCCTCGGGCAGGTCGGGGCGCATGAAATGAACCGCTTTGAGAGAGGGATCGGCTTCGTACATGGCGTTGATCTGGGCTTCGGCGTTCTGGAAGTCGGGATGCGCCTCCCACGCGTCGCGGGGAGGTCGGGGTTGGGGACTGCAACCCAGCCAATACTCCAGAGCTTGGAGGTCGGGATCCTGACCCATCAGGTAGTGGAGCGCGGTGCTCCCCGTGCGGATGAGTCCGCAGATCACGATGGGGCGCTCGATGGGTTGCTCGAGAACCTCGGGCCGGGCGCGGAGCTGCTGCTCCGAGCGAAGCCGGCCGATCAGAATGCCCAGAATCATTTGCCGCGCCATGATGCGGCCCTGGGCGTTGAAGCGGGCCTCCCGATCGTAGCCTTCGAGGAGAACCCGAAGGCCCTCGAGGTAGGTGGTCTCTCCGAAGTCGTCGCAACCCGCGATGCGGGCGGCCTCTTCGTGGAGAGCGTCTTCGGAGTCGGCAAAGCGGGGTTGAGCAGAGGTCGGCATGGCGGAGCAGGATAGAGGGTCGGGCGGGCGGGGCCAAGCGCATCGGCGGGTTTAGCCGCGGCCCCGAGGTGGCTCCGTTTTGCCGAAGACGGGTGATTTTGCTAAGTAAACCGACGTTATGGAGATCAATCGAGTCGGATTTGTCGGGTGGCGCGGGATGGTGGGATCCGTCCTGATGGAACGCATGGTGGCCGAGGGCGACTTTGCGGGCATCGAGCCCGAGTTCTTCACCACCTCGCAGGTGGGTCAGGCCGCCCCCGAAGTGGGCGTGAGCGCGCCGCCTTTGCGGGATGCCTACGAGATCAGTCAGTTGGCCCAGCACGACGCGATCGTGAGTTGCCAGGGGGGCGACTACACCAAGCAGGTTCTCCCCCAATTGCGCGAAGCCGGCTGGCGCGGATATTGGATCGACGCCGCCAGCGCCAAGCGGATGGACGACGACAGCGTCATCGTGCTCGACCCGGTCAACCGGGCGGTGATCGAACGCGGCATCGCCGAGGGCTATCTCAATTATCCCGGCGGCAACTGCACCGTCAGCTTGATGCTCATGGCGCTTCACGGACTCTTCGCCCAGGGCTGGGTGGAGTGGCTCTCGGCCATGACCTACCAGTCGGCCTCGGGGGCCGGCGCGCGCAACATGCGCGAGCTCGTGGCTCAGATGAGAGCGATCGGCGACGATGCGGCCCCGCTCCTCGACAACCCCGCGAGCGCGGCTCTGGAATTCGACGCTCGGGTGCGCCGGAGCCTCGAGAGCGAGGACTTCCCGGTCGAAAATTTTGGTGCCCCCCTGGCGGCGAGCCTGATCCCGTGGGTCGACAGCAAGATGCCGAGCGGCGAAACCCGAGAGGAGTGGAAGGGGTTCGCCGAGTCCAACAAGATCCTCGCGACCGAGGTCGCTATTCCCGTGGATGGGATCTGCGTGCGGGTGAGCGCCATGCGCTGCCACAGCCAGGCGTTCACCGTCAAGCTGAAGCAGGATATTCCCCTGGACGAAATCGAGGAAGTCATGGGCGCCGCCAACGACTGGGTTTCGGTGGTGGAGAACGACCGGGCCAGTACGCTCGCCGAACTTTCGCCGGCGGCGGTGACCGGTACTCTGAACGTTCCCGTCGGACGGATTCGCAAACTCCGCATGGGGCCGGATTACCTGGGCTGTTTCAGCGTGGGCGACCAGTTGCTCTGGGGTGCCGCGGAGCCCCTGCGCCGGGTGCTTCGGATTCTGCGCGAACAGGCCTAGGATCTCTCATTGCGCGCGGGGGACAACTCGCGCACGCCGCCGCCCCAGACCGCGCAGCCTCTGGCGCCGCACCCGGGGATCAGGGGCAGAGTTTGACTTCGCGCAGCAGCGCGTCCACGGCATCCTGAACCCGGGGGTCCATGCGGAAACTCAGATGCCCGCCCGCATACCAGTGGGTCTTCGGGTTTCCCCAATGCGCCGAGAGATCGCGGATATGGTCTGGGGTGACGAGGCGATCCGCCGTGCCGCCGAAAATCAGACGGGCTTCGAAGGGCACACGCGGTTCCAGGGCCAACGGGGAGACGACCGAGAGCAATTCGGTCACTCGGGCCTGGTCGACCCCCAGGTGGGCGAGGTACTCGAGTTGCAGCGGGGGGCCATGGCGCCAGAAAAGCCGCGCTAGATCGGCCACCGGGATGCCTGCGGCCACGCAGGTCAGGCCCGATTCGATGCTCGCGAGCAGGGCCGTGGTGTAGCCGCCCAGTGAGAGTCCGGTGGCCCCCACTGCGGGCGCGCCTTGCTCGCGCAGCCAGCCGATCATGCGCCGAATATCCCAGACCGCCTGGGCTTCGCCGTGCAGGGTGTCCAGGACGTCGCCGCCCAGGAAACCGTCCCCCGAACGCCGCCCGACGCGCCGCGGGCCGTGCAGGGGCAGCACCGGAATCAGCACGTTCAGTCCGAGGTCCGCGTGGTAGTGGCCAAAGGCGCGCAGATCGATGGCCGCCAGGCCCATTCGGTAGCCGTTGGTGCAGACGATCCACGGGCGGTTGCCCGTGGCGTGGCGGAGCAGGTAGGCGTGGGCGGTGCGGGGTGGTTCGAGGGCGAGCCACCGATCGCGTCCGGGTTCATCGTCGTGGGGCGCGTAGCCGCTTTCGAAGGACAGGCGCTCGTAAACGATTTTGCCCGATCGGGCCTTCTCGATTCGCGGCTCCAAGCCGGGGGGCGGGTCCAGGTGATAGGTCTGGGGATCGTCGAGCCACCCCCGGCTGCGGTATAGGCCAAGGGCGGTCTGCACTTCTGCGGCCATTCGCCGCGCCGCGCCGCCGGCGGGCAATCCGATGGAAAATTGCTCGGTGCCGAGCACTATTTCGTCCATGGCCACCGAGGCAAAGAGCCGAAGATTGGGTTCGGGGCGGGGGACGCCTTGGATCTCGCGGGTCTGGCCGAGGGCCATGCGGCCGGCGGCGAGGGCCGAAGCGGCGGCGACCGCGCTCAGCCAAAGCCCGCTCCCGGCGCCCAGCCCCAGCATCAGGACCGGAAACCCTAGGCCGCCGAGCAACCCGGCCAGGGCCATCGTCTGGGTGATGCGGCGGTCTCCCGCCCAGAGCAGGAGCGCGAACCCCGAGGCGAACAGGCCACCGCCGATAGGCAGCATCAGGAGGAAGGCAAGGAGACCCGCCTCGGCGCCGGTCCAGAGCCAACTGCCCCCCGCAAGTAGGGGGAGTCCGGCCAGGAGCGGAAAGCGGGGTTGTTCGTCCATGGGGTTCGCCTTGGTTTTAGGCTTCGTTTTCGACTTGGTTTTAGGCTTGAGGAGGTACCGGGGCTCAGCCTAGGAGCCCGGTGACCTCGGGACATCCGAGCATCAGGTTGAGGGATTGGATGGCCACTCCCGAAGCCCCCTTGCCGAGGTTGTCGAGTACGGCCACCAGCAGCACATGGCCCGACGGATGCGGGACGACATGCAATTCGATGCGATTGGTGTCGTTGCACGCCGTGGGGTCGAAGGTGTGCTCATCGCTCGCCCCGGGTTCGGCCAGGGGATGGAGACGCACGAAGGGCTCATCGCGATAGCGCGCCTCCAGGGCCTCCCAGATTTGCTTGCCCTGGGTGCCCGTTTCCAGAAAATCGGCGTGGAGAGGGATTTGGACGCGCATGCCGCAACGAAAGGCCCCCACCGCCGGAAGGAATTGCGGCTCGGTCTGCAGTCCGCTGTAGCGAATCATTTCGGGGACGTGCTTGTGGGCCCGGTCCAGCGCGTAGGTGGCCTCGAAGGCCAGGGCGTTCAGCCCAGCCACTGGGTCCTCCCATTTTTCGATCATCGGCCGTCCGCCCCCGGTGTAGCCCGAGAGGGCATGGAAGGCGATCGGGGTTTTGGGGGCCAGCAGCCCGCTGTCGACAAGGGGCCGGGTGGCCAGGATGAAGCCCGTGGGGTAGCAGCCCGGATTCGAGACCCTCGCCGCTCCCGCGATGGCGTCGCGCTGCCCGGGGGCGAGTTCGGGCAGACCGTAGACCCAGCTTTCGGCGACCCGGTGGGCGCAGCTGGTGTCGAGGACCCGGGTGTCGCTCTCCCGAGCCCAGTCGGCGGCCTCCCGCGCGGCGTCATCGGGCAGGCAGAGGATCGCGAGATCGGCGGCGGCGATTTGCTCGCGTCGCGCTCCGGAATCTTTCCGCTTGGCTTCGTCCAAGGTGGCGACACTGAGGTCGTCGCGCCCGGCCAGCCACTCCCGAATCCGCAGCCCGGTCGTTCCTGCGTGCCCGTCGATGTAGACCCTGTGTGCCATAGAACGAGGGTAGCGCGGGGTGGCCGGCTAGCCGTCGCTTTCTTCGGAGCTGTTTTCTTCGGCACTGCTTTCTTCGGTACCGCTTTCTTTGGCACTGCCTTCTTCGGTACCGCTTTTTTCGGTACTGCTTTTTTCGGCACTGCTTTCTTCGAGGCTGAGCAATGTGATGGCGGATTCCGGGCAGTTGTCCGCGGCCCGGCGAACCCGGGCGGCGAGATCGTCCGGAATGGGCGAGTCGTCGAGAACCGGGTAGCCGTTGTCGTCTTCGGCGAACACCTCGGGACAGAGCGCATAGCAGCGGCCGTGACCGGTGCAGCGTTCAAAATCGATTCGCGCCTTCATGGGGTCGGTCTCCTCGTTCTTGTCCGCGCTTTTGCGC